>ENA-ORXT01003060-ORXT01003060.1-marine-metagenome-genome-assembly--contig:-NODE-3060-length-18976-cov-8.470607_pt1 | contig 18976 bp, 26 predicted proteins | sample MGYA00237868_ERZ511482 | MGnify/ENA metagenome assembly ERZ511482 | reverse complement strand
GAGAAAATAGAACATGCGTGACAAAAATAGGCTGCTAACGAGCCTGCCACAGTCGGCCACTGCGCGAAAGCGCAGCTCACGCCCCCCGCGGCGCGCCCCCGCGCCCCCCATCCGTACGAACGACAAGGTAGATGCATTCCCTATGGGAACCTCGAATCAGTTGAGCAGGGCAGCAAGCTTGTGTGACACACGCGTGAACTGGCCTGCGATTTGCTGCAGCGTGAGCAAGCTGACGGCACCCGCCATGAGCTGCCGCGGCTTGTCGAGGTAGTTGGCATTGTGGTACACGAGCTCCCTGACGTGCTTCTTCAGCTCGCTGAAAACGCCCTCAATAGGCATGAGGTTGGGTGAGTACGCCGACAGGCGGATGTGGTACATGCCGTTGGCGTTCATGAACTCGTCGGCGTTAAGGTCATGAATTCCGGCGTTGTCATAAAGCACGACACACGCGTCGGGCTGGACGTCCCACGGAAGCCCGGGCACGTAGGTGTTCATCTGCTCGCCGAGGCACTGCAGAAATAGACGCCAGTCATCGGCCGTCTGCGCCGGCGGCAGAACGACCGTCTGCGACCAGATGACGCCGCGTGTCATGGAGACGCCCATCATGGTGCTGGTGCTCGCCACAGAGCGAGGATCCCTGTCCAGTAGCTCGCAACGTACGCCGTTGAGGGAGCGGCCGTAACGACGGAACACATCGCCGCCGTCCGTGTGCGTCTCGTCGACGCTCACAAGGCATCGCATGGGCACCTCGTTAAGCACTTCGGCCAGCTCCCGCTGCGCCGCCTCCGACCGCTCGAGGAAGAGCCGCTCCACCTTCTTGCGCGTGTAGCCATTGTGTCGTAACACGCGATGCACTGTCGATGCACTGACGTACCGGTGGTCAACATCGGGGAAGTGGATGCTCAGACGCACCAAAAGGTCGACGTGGTCACGCAAGAAAGCGACCGGCTCCGCCTCCACGAGCGTGAGAACGGCGTTGCGCAAATCGTCGTTGCGCACCGCAGCGTCTTCGTGCCGATTGTGCAGGGCGGGTTTCTGCCACACGCTCCCCGACTCCATGAAGCACGCATGCCAGCGGCGGAGTGAGTACTCTGAGCAGCCGATGATGAGCGCCACCTCGTTCCACCCATAGCCCTCCTCAACGAGGTCTAGCCCGTGCAGCCGCTGCATCTCAGAGAACATCTCTGCACCACCAACTCCGTCGGAAAGCGGCAGAAGATGGTGGTCCCGGGCGCAAGTGGCCGGCGTGCCGCGACCGTGGTTGCCGTGGTGCCCCTGTGGTAGTAGACGGGTGGGGCTGCAGGAGCACATGTACGGGGTGCGGCGGCTGCGGGTTTGTGGCAGCAACAGCGGGGAGCAGATGGACTTGGGCGTCCTCGAGCCGGCGGCACAGGCAGCGAAAGCGAGCGCTAGAAGCAAGAGCGAGCACTGGCAGTGAGAGCGAGTACGAGCACTGGCCGTGAGAGCGGGCACTGCCAGTGTGAGCGAGCGCGAAGAAACACACAGTCACCGGCTGGTCGCGTGGCACACCGTGTTTCTACACGTGAAGGGGACGCGCCCGTGGACAGCGTTGTCGTGCACACAGATGGCTGCAGTGTGCGTCGCACATATTAATACCTGCGCTCACGAGACCCTCATGAATGTACGGTTCGTAGGGGGCAGGGGCTCGCAAGCCCCAAGATCGTGATCTCCACGAGATGTGGGGGCTCCGCGAAATCCTCATGATCGAAGCAATATCTTGTGGACTCCCACAACACATTTTCCCCATAGAATTCAAATGTAAATGCAAGTGAAGTGCATTAACACTTTTACGGGGTGGGTCCTCCGACGTCAACCGGACTCTCCAGTACACGACGCGGCCAGCAACTGAGGTAGTTCAAAATGCCTTGGTCACTCTCACGGCCGACCAGGCCTGAGACGCAACAGCATTGCCCTTCTACCAGATGTCTGTGGTTGCTGGGAGCTGTTCACCCATCGGACCAAAGTATACAACACACAGAAATAGTGACTGAAGCTACCCTCGGAAGGGAGTACAACATTGGCCTTCTGCGCAGGCAGTACCATACGAAGAGCTCAGTGCTCAGCGAGTTGAAAGATGCGCTGCTGAACACCGCGGCCCCACAGTAGTGAGAAGTTTGCTGAGCTCGCGTCGACGGCGCGCGCGCCTCGTTGTAACCACTTCCGCCTTTTCCGCCCCGCGCACATGTTGCGCCACGTGAACACGTCTGTATTGAGGTGTCGTGCGGTGGAGCTCAGTAATGGACACTTTTCATCCGCTGACGCGCCGTGTAGATGGTGCACTCGATAGTCGGCATGAGCTCAAGCAGGGTGTCCATACAGCGCAGATCACGCATGAACGTTGTCAAGGCGAAACACGCCCAAGACGTAGGCCCACCGTCACTTCAGTCCCCTGGGAGAGAAAGAGTCGTTCCCTTGCTGCCTAATCCCACTGGTCTCCCCCTGTCCTCTCTCTCCACTGCTTGTATACGCAGGCGGCGCTCCTCTACCCCCGGGCAAAGAAACGCCTGCTCGTCCACCCCGTGCGCACCCGCGCGGCACCGTCGTCCCGCACCGCGCCTGTCAGCGAGGCCGCCCCCAAAGGCACGCTTGCTTCTCCACCCCGTGCCCACACGTGCGGCACCGCCGTCCTGCACGCGTCAGTCAGCAGGGCCGTGCCCGGGCAGTCGCCGTGGAGCGGACGCGACGGCGTGTCCGTGCCACCTCGCGTCGCCACGTCAACACCCCAAGCACGTGTTTCCCCCCCCCCCCGCCACTGGGGGAGCACTTGCGACCGCCTAGCAGCACGGCACGGCCGCGCCCTTGCGTGCACCGTGCCGACGCAATGGACGCCTCCACGCTTGCCGCCGGGTGGTCGCGCCCGCCCCCGGCGCCAAAAACTTCACACTCTGGCTTTCTTCCAGAAGAGAGCTCGAGAAACCGACAATTTCGGAATGGAAGAAATCGAATCTGAATGCATTGAATGCAGGTCCCCAACCCCATCGCATCTCTTTTCAGTCATACCCAACGGACCAGTGTCCAGCGATGGATTTTGTGTCGGGGATGCTTCTCCATCTCGAAGCCGCACGATGTCGGGGCAGATGGAAATGCAAGTGCAACATGGGAAAGAGGCCAGCAGGTTTCGATGATCTGGATCTGCGGTGGCAGAGTGCAAAAATGTGAGCCACACTGCTCGCGATTCTTGACCTGGCTCGTCCGCACCACTGTCGGACTGGTCGACGACGTCACCGTCGTCGCCCCCACTGTCGTTGATCGCACCACTGTCATCGTTCGTTCCGTCCCCACTGCCGCCATGGTTTCTGCCACCCCTATCGTTGCCCCCCCCGTCCGCGCTCCCGCCGATGTCGCTCCCAATCGCCACAGTGGTGGCTCGTATTGTCCGCGCTTCCTCGGCAGACGCGTCCACTATCGTCGACGCTATGATCGTCTCCTCTTTCGCTTTTTTTCGCCCCCCACTGTCGTCCTGTCGTTGTCCCTGATCACGCCGTATTCTCGCCAACCACCATGATGACTGCCACCGTCAGGCCGACAATCGTCGTCGCTCCCACCACGGTCGCCATCCGCGTCATCCTCGCCGTCCGTCGCAATCTCGCCGGCGGATCGACTGCTGACGTCGCTCGGGCCACCATCGTCGCTCGTACGCCCCGCGGTCCCTCCGGCGTCGCTCCCACCCCCATCGTCGCTGCCGAAGTCCCCGCTCCCTCCAACGCCCCTCGCACCACCGCCGTCACTGCCGTCGTCCCCGTCATTTGCTGACGCACGGGTGATCTCATGGGTGACGATCGCGGCGCAGAAGGTGCCGGCCATCTTCTCCCGGCCATCTGCTCCGACGACGTATTCTGCTCTCGTGAGTGCATCGACCGCGTCATAGGTTTTTGGTGGTTGGGCTTCGCCAGGCCGTGAGCCGTTTTGTAGTTTGGTGCTCGTGTGTGCTGAATAGGGCAAGCGCTCTAATGCTATCCTTTCCGATACCACTTTATTGCTCGCGCATCACAGTCGTCGATTGTCTTACCCAGACGGGCGTCACCGTCCTGGAGCGCACCAGTGTGCACCTCCGCCGCGTTCTTCAGCATCCTCGTGGTGTTCGAAGCTCGCGCACAGCTGCAATCGCCCGATAGACGTGCTGGAGTGGTACGACGGTGACGGTGCTGGCGGCGTCTGCGGTTGTGACACGGACCTTTTTTCCAGGTGAGGTCCACGTGCAGGCGCAGGGGGGCGCATAGGCACCAGTACCGGCCACCTGCAACCGTGCACACAAAGCACCGGCAATTTTCACCCAGCCAGCCCCAGCCAGTCCTCTGTACTCCACTACTACCGGTGGGCGCTTGCGCGCATGCTCCAGTCCTCGCCGCGACGGCGGAGGCAGCGTCGGCGCCCCCCCCCACGATTGGCGGAGACCGTAGTGCCTGAGCCGACTCCTCATCCATTTATCAGGCGCCATCGCGGCGCTTGTGTCAGTTGTATCACCGGCGCGGTCCTGGCGGGTACTATGACTGAAAACATGCGCCACATGACCGCCACAATGGCGACACAGAGGTGAACGCCAGTGGGAACTTCGCAGGAGTACAAGCGGGGTAGGTGGTGGCGGCCGGTGGGTTTCTGTGGGCCGGGGATGTGGGGTCACTCGCTCCGGCAAGTACGGCGGCGAGTGTTTTCGCATGTGGGCTTGTCTGCTGCGCCAACGGTGGAGAGCGTCGTGCGGGTTTCTGCCGCAGAATAACTGCAGTAGACGAGGCGACGGGTAGCGCCCTGCAGTCCTCGTCGTGATACGTATGAATAGTTGCTGCACGGCTCCGGTAGAGGCGCCAATGGTCGCGGTACGGCGCATGTCGGCACGAGGCCCAGGAGGGAGGTGCGGTCATACTCACAAGTTCCCCATCCTCCAACAAACAATTGTGCTTCCCCACTCTACCGAGAAGCGTCCGTGCAAAGTCATCTGCTTACTGAGTCGTCCGCCTTGAACTAGCACACGCCTGGTGCGCCCATCTCTCTTCACGTCGCACCCGCGCACGCCGGCGCACGCAATCTCCCCGTTGTCTACAAAAGCCAGCAGGAACAGGTACAGCACAGGGTGCCTTCCGGAAAACGCATCTACGAAGCTGCGGTTTCGGCGCCCTCTACAGCTCCAGTTGTCGAGGGCAGGCTCGCATCCCGAGTAGCAACCGGGCGGCGGTCGCGGCCACCATCAGCCGCGTCGACGCCGCCGGGTGACCTTCCGTCAACGACAACTGTCTGAGGCGTCCGACGCTCGCCGACCGAGGTGGGCGACTGGGAGCACTGCACCAGATAGCAGTCCCGCGCGCGCACAACCATGCACAGGGTGCGAATAAAGAACAGCAAGCCGCAAGAGAATTAGAACGCTCGAAAACACGCTAGCAGCCAATAGTGACGCAAGATAAGAAACAGGGCAGTGCTTGTGCACCGCTCGCGCCGCACGACTCGGCAATAGCACACGCCATAAACGAAGCGGAATCCCTTCAAGCGACATCCCACTCTCGACGCACCACGACAACGGCGCGAATGCCCCAAAACGCCCGTCTTGTCGCGCAGTATGTCCCAGAGCGAGCACCTCGAGAGACACAACCTGCACAAGCAGCCTCGCATGACGCTGCTTGCCTACGATGCCATGCTCGAGGCGGGCGCTGCGAGAGAACGCGTCCACTCATCACCGTACACTTGACCGCGCTCCCCCTCACCCGTCGAAGCATCTAGCGACCCCTCGTGTGTCTGAGCGCCTGGTGGCCGCTCCGCCAAGGGTCTGAGGCTCTGTGGACAGGAGCGCCCCTTCATTGGATCTCGCCGATTCGTCGGCAGCGACTCAATCAAGAGCGAATTATCATCGTGCCGGATCCACTGTTGTTGCATGCACGAAGTGATCCAGACAGATTTCCGTCGGCAGCCGCTTCTCGCTGCCCACAAAGGATGCCGACGGGTTCCTTGACCCAACCGTTCAGGAAGAGAGGTTCACTGAAAAATGGCTCTTCGGTGTGTATCTGCAAGTCAGGAAAGTAGCCTGGTCTTATTCTGCTTACACTAGCACGAATTGCTCAGCATACGGCACCTCTGCGTAGGCTTTGACGGCGAGACCGAGGACCATGGCGGTGGCACCAGGTCACCATGTCCCCGTCACGCGCCGCCGCCTGTACGACGGCATGCAGCAGCTTCCAAGGGCGCTACTGCAGTGTACGAGGCGATCGTGTTTTTTACGCTTCGTGAGCCATTGACAAGTGCTACAGGATATCCCAACCGAGAGCGACAGATGCTTGGCCTGATAACAGGAGTGAAATATGGGGGTGCTTCTACGTACCATGACACTCTCAGGCTCGCGGAGAAGTGCCCAGGACTCAATGCCCAGAGCCCCCGGAAGCGACCGCTGCCTGCCGCACCCGTCGCACGAAGATGAAAGCCAGGGGTCCCTACATCTGTCTAAACAGGCACTCCGGCCACTCTTTGGCGCCCCCGTCATGACTATAGTAGCAGGAAAGCATCGAGACGACGCGCTCGGGTGCGGCGAAGTCAAACACAATCCATTGCAAGTACCCAATGGCCCCATTATTGGTGGTCAAGCAGCTCAAACGCAGTCCCAGACAAGGCCGAAAGTGGCGCTGAAGTAGTTCTGGACCTGCCCCTCCTCCAGTCACGATAAGGCAGCTGTCCCAAAAGATGCACACATGGAGGAGAACGACAGCAGACTTTCAGCAGGCGGGTTACTTCTCGTGGCAGCATGGATACTGGAAATCGTCAGATGTGGATCGAGTGCCATCACAGGCCCATCACTGGCACATCTCAAATCAGAGTGCCCAGATACTGGACATTTCTCGGCCTGTTCTGATTTCTTTTTTGGTTCATGTCTCTTCGTCCACGTCGCCACCTCCGTGGCACTTGGGTTGGCGTCCCCGCACCCCATCTCCGCCCCGCCACCTTTTGTTCCTCGCTTGTTCCCTTCTTCCCCCTTCGTGGCACAACCCAATGGAGGCCCGACGACTGGCGGCCTACGGCATACGTTTTCCCGGGCGGCCTGCTGCGGCTGCCGCCGACACCGCCGAGGCCCTCCTCGACTTCCTGCACCGCGAGTACCCTCTAGCTGCTTGTCATCCGCTGCTGGAGGAGTGCACAAGGAAGGGCATGGCTTACCACCTTATGGCCATGGACGTTGTCATCACGATGGTCAACGACCCCGACGAGCTGGGAAGGGACCTCGAGCCTTTCTACAACGGCGTTGTGAACGCGGTCGGGATACGGTCGGCGGTAGCTAGTTGGGTTTTACACGAGCAGATTGAGGCTGGACACCGTGTCGGCTGGGTGCCGCGCGCCGGTGGGCTGATGTAGTAAACATTTTTGCGTGACACTACTTGTGTGCCCGCTACGCGATGAGCCGGACGCGCGCCGACGCCACGATGACGGAGCGGGATGGTGGCTGAGCCGCGGGTTGCGACGGGCGCCGCGAGTCTACAGTACCGGCGCCACCGCCGCCGGCGCATCGTTTGCTGGCTTCGCGACACGGGGCGCCACGTGCTGCCACAACGAGCGTTGCCGCGCAAGCGAGTGGAGATTTAAGCCGCTCCCGCCTCGTCCTGGGTGCTGTCGCTGGTCCATGGAGCGGCGGCCGCAACGCTACGCCTGCCAAGCGGGCGACGCGCGAGCTGCCGTCTTTGGCGTTGGGCGCCACCATGGCCAACGACGGCGGCAGTTCCGCGGCTCGCGTCCGCCGTTAAGGTTGCGGCAGAAGAGAGCGCAGTTGCCGGCGCCTGTCAAGTGGTAAGGGGTGGCTGAGGGGGATGGGGGGGGGGAGGGGGCGCGCCACCAGCGTGCTTGCCGGCCGCGGTACCTCTGCCCTTATCAATGGGGCGAGGGCTGGCTTGGCGTTGCAGGACCGCTGCGACCGAGCGGCCGTAGGTTGCGGTGTCCAACGCCACCACGTATCTCAGCGGCTTGGTACAGGCCAGCCATGGCGCGTAGGGCGGTAAGTGCCGCCACTGCGGGCTCCGCCGCACAGAACTGCCGCGGCGCATGCGCGTACTGTGCGTTGCGGGGCGGTGAGGGTGCCGGCACGGGGGAGAGCCACAGTGGGAAGTATTAAGGCCGCTGCCTATGGTGGTCAACCAGTGTGCAACTGACGCTGCCCCACGGGGCATCGTACGGCGCTGTTGCCACTGATGCCTCCGGGTGGAGCGTGGCGCGGCGCCGGCACGCGTTTGGGGTATCTGTGTTCCACGACGCGCCTGGAGCACGGGGGGACAGGGTGGCGGTGCGACGGGCCTCTGCTTGACGGAAGGAAGACACGACCGCGTGTCGTGTGCGCCAATACGAGGGGAGCTGGGCGCGGGTAGGGGTAAACGCCGATCAGCTTCATGTAAAATGTACTCTCACACATGTGTCTTCGTCATCCTGTCAGGTACGGCCATGTGACATCCGGTGGAGGAGCCCTTGCCGCAAAGCGACCCACCCGTACCACCTACTCGTTCGCACAACACACCAAGGCACCCACCGCCTCACCCAAACAACACGCATGGTCAAGAACATGGACCACCACACACCCGGACGACAATCCCAACTGCCCACAGCATCACACCCGTTCCCCCCCGCGGATGCGCCGGTTCAGCGCAGCGTCCACGGCCGTCGGTCCGGAATTCCAGGGGCGGCTTCGCTCGCCGCGAATACGCTGTGCCAGCAGTAGGTCCTTCGGCATCAGCGTGACGCGCTTAGCATGCCGGGCGCACGCGTAGGCGTCCTGGATGACCTCCACCACGTGACCTTCTGCGGCCTCTTGAATAATGGCGATACACTCCTTCGTGAAGCGGAAGTCGTGACGCACTTCTTGCGCGACCTCGCGCACCAGGCGCACAAATGGTGCCCTTGGAAGTACTAGCTTGGTGGACGCTTGCAGCTTGCGGATGTCTCGGAGGGCCCTTGTGCCGGGTCGGTAGCGCTTGGTGGTCTTGACACCTGTGGAAGTCATAGCCTTGGTCTTGCGCACCAAACCGGTCCCGACGATGCGACGCCCACCGGGACCCATAGGCTCGCCCGTTGGCGGACGATGGCGCACCGCCGACTGCTTAACGCGCGCCATAGCGCCGTCGTCAACCTGGATGCGCCGGTGCGGGGCGCCGCACGTCCAACGTAGCAGGTGGTGGTGGAAGGCGCCGGCAGGGTATTACGTGGTGGGGTCGTGGCGGCAATAGGTGGTGCAGCAAGGGGCCGGTGGAGGCACGGAGATGGTCGCTCATCCTCATCCCCGGTAGCACCGCGCTGATAAAGGGCGTGGTCGGTGGCGTGCGCAGGTGTGTGTGTGGGCCGTCCAAACGGAGGAGGCCCAGCTGCACCGCGAGGCGCGTGGGGTCGAGGGGTGGGGCCACAGAGCAGATGAGGAATGAGATGCCAGCATCGAGGGTGTCGGAGCACAGAGCGCGGCGGCTCCAGTGGATCAGAGGGCTTCGGTGGCAACGGGGGTGGTGGGCATCAGTCACGACCGATTGTGGCACACCGGACCTGCCAGGAGCGGGGCTCGCAGGGTTCAGGAAACGGCCGTGGGATGAACGTCGATTGCGGTGCTCCGCTGGGGGCGCGGAGGGGGGTGCAGCGCAGCGCCGCGGGGAGCAGCCAGCGGCCGTCGGATGTGCGTGGGTTTGCCTGTCCTCCCGTGACCCACTGCGTGCGTGCGACGCGCCCTTGGTGGTACTGGGAGGGGGCAGATCTGTGGAGGCTCGTGGTTACCAGAGGCGTGCGCCTCCTGCGGAGCGTATCTCGCGAGCGCCAGCCGCACGGCGTGCCGAAAGAATGGGATGGTCGATCGCAATGCACGACACTCGCCGCGCTTGTGAGAACCGACGCGCTGGTCCTAGTCACTGCCTCCCGATATAGATGCGTGTCTCTCTCCACCAGTGCAACGGACGCGGCGCGAATGCTGGAAACAAGTCTTCTATTCACCAAAACGGTCCATCTGCTTCGGGCAGGCGCATCGGGACGTCTGCGGACGAGCGGTCGCGACGGTGACAGCGGTTGTGTCCCCACGAATGATGGGGCGCCCGACAAAGACAAATAAAGAAGACGCGACCGGGGGCAGGCGCCCCCCCGAGGCTACGTTCCGAGCTGCTGGCTACCGGAACGAGCGGCGCCAGAAGCTCCACCTGCCGCACCTCAGCCGCACAGTTCCACCGCGCGTCGCCGGCAGTGCCGCCGCTACCGCTATGGCGACAACCGACGCGGCGGCGTCGGAAACGCCGCCCGCCGCAGCTGCCGCTGCTGCAGCCATCAGCCTGTCGCAGGTGGTCGAGCGGGCTGGTGGCGGCAACAACGCCTGTCACAAACGGCTGCGGCGGCGCCGCTGCCGCCGCTCGTCGGTGATGGGGTCGGCACCATTCCGGCCGACACGGGGCGACCACTGGCCCCCTGCATCGCCGCCCAACGGGCGTGGCCTCCCCCCTCTCTGCCAGCACCGGTGCGGCGCCAGGATGGTGGTCGCCGCCACCGCGGAGGTGATGCCGTCGTCATGTCTCACACTGTGGACGCAGCTGCAGTGGAGCCGGAGAGCAGCCTGCCATCCATAGTAGGCGGGGGGGGGGGGGGGCACGGAGGGTGCACCACGGTGCGACGGGAGCAGGCGGGGATGGCCCATACTTCACACGAAGGCACACACACAGTGGTTTGAAAATGGGATCAGCACGCAGATGGGCCATAACCCCCTGTGGGCGCCCCCCGTTCCATTCGACATCACTCGAAACAATCCACCATCCGTCCATCCCAAATTCATATTGCATCCCAGCCACAGACCACCGACGGTCTTTCTGCCAAACTCGTCCATGCCTCGTGGCCATATCCGTCCATGGCTCGGGTCCGAGCGTGACGCAACGAAAACCACCGCGGTCCGAAGGCCACGGCTCCGAACGGCCGGTACCAGTCGACTGTGCGCCATCTGTACGATTCCTGCTCGACGGGGCATCCGACAGTTCTGCAGGGAGGCTGCACACGGACAAAGAAGAACCCATAGAGCCCAGTTCTTGCCCCCGAAAAGAGACACAGAGAGCACCAGCGGGGAGCGCGAGCCGGCCGCGTACGGAGTACAGCCAGGAAGCTTCAGCTGTACAGAGACCATGTAGTGTTCGTCTTTATCCTGACCCACCGCGGAAACGTGCCGGGAATGGAGCGACTGTCGGTGTCCACTATGACCACTCCAACGTGTTAGAGCAAGGAGAAAGGATGGTGGCCTACGCATGCGCCGACAACTCGCCTCAGACGCCCCAACCTTTAACCAATGTGGAGTGCGCACTGCGGCTGCGCGATGCCACCAACAACACGACTGGCAAACGTTTGCCTGCTTGTCGCGCACCACCCTCTGCCAATCCTGTGGCCGGTCACCTCCCCCCCTCGTCGGCTGCCAGCTGGCGCTTGCGCGGGCGCCCCGGCCCCCGACGCGCCAGCACTAGCGGTGGTGGCCCCTCCTCCCCCTTCTGGCGGCAGCCGCTGCTGCGCCGTTCCCGCAGCAGCTTGTCAGACGCCTGAGCGGCCGCTAGGAGCGCGTCGTTGCGGCCAGCCAACTTGCGGGCCCGCGCCTCGACGGCCGCGGCGGTGAAATGTGTCGCAAACGCGGCCGCCATGGCACGCGCAACGGCTGCCCACTCGCCCCAGCCGGCCGCCGCAACGGCGGTGCGGAGCGACACGTCAGCAGTCGCGTCCCAAACGTGACGTGAGCGCATAGGGCGGCCTCTTCTGGACGGCTCGGCTGTCGGAGCGCCAGCAGCGGTGGTGGGGACGGCTGATAATGCAGGCTCTCGTAACGGTGGCGCTGCTGCAACAACATTGTTCAAAGCCGCAGCGGGCTGCGTCAGCCGGCCGCTCACAGGGGAGGGCGGCGGGTTGGCGGCGGCAGCGGTGGCGGCTGCGGCGGCAGTCGGGCGCAGCGCGTGCACTGTGGATACAGGAGGGGAAGGCACCATCGAGCCGCCGACGGCGTCTTGTCTCCCGTCGCCGCTGCCGCCGCCGCAGATGCCATCGTCGCGCAGGGGCGCGCCCGGACTCCCACCCGGCCACTCGCTCCGAGCGGCAGCGGCGACGCCGCCACTACAACCAGCTGCAGCGCGCGCATGACTGACTGCCGGGTATGCAGCAGTACTGGATGCCTCTTGAAGGCACCGGGCCGGCCTACCCGCCTCATCACCACCGCAGCCATCGATGTCGGTGCCCCCTCCACCACAGGCACTACTGAGACCGACGCCCAAGCCATCGCCGTCCCCTGTGGCGGCAGCGCCGGCGCGGTCGGCGCCTCGGCTTGCATCAGCAGAGGCATGTGGCGACAGCGGCCCGGGCGGCCGCCGCAGAGGGATAATTGGACGCCGCGGGTCGGCAGACAGCGAAGGGCCAACAGTCCAGCCGGGGGGGGCGATTATTGTGCCGGGGGGGGGGATAGCATCAGAGGCATGTGGCGACAGCGGCGCGGGCGTGCGCCGCAGGGCGAAAATTGGACGCCGCGGGTCGGCAGACAGCGACGCGCCAAAAGTCCAGCCCGTGGGAGCGCCGGCGTTGGGGGGGGGGTCCGCATCAGAGGGTTGCACGGACTGCGGCGTGTGCAGGCGACGTGCCGTGCAGCGCGGCGGAGGCGTCATGGCGACGCAACGTGCGCAGGTTGTAGTTAAAGACGGAGGGGGGTGGCCAGCGGGAACAGGGGAGCGTGAAGAAGCCAGAGAAAATGGTGGGGCGTGACGAGGTGTGCGACCGTACGCTGCCGCGGCAACACAACCGTCGCGCAACCGCCTCTGGCGCACCTCCGCCACGGAGGCGACCGGGCGTCAAAAGCCGGGGCTCCAAGGGCACTGAAAACGATTTTTCGTTTTGACGATCTTACTCGGGCACCATGGTGCCGTTGCCTGGTGTTGCAACTGAATCGGTTTGCCGCATCAACCAGTCTCGCACTTTTCGGGTCACTGTCCTCGATCAGGACACATCCGATGAGTTTGAATGTCAATTTGTGGCGCTGGACGCATCTCGGCTGAAGACACGACCGCTGTCCCTTCGTCTTGGTTGTCGGATTGTGGCGCGACCGCAACCGATTATTGTCAAGCTCGTATGAGAGACGCAGAGAGAGTGTTTCTTGTACCTCTGAGGCACCTAGATGTTTTTTAAAGAGCGCAGATGCCGTATCAAACAGAAAGCAAGCGTCCTGCACACGAGAAAAAAGCGGACTATAGGCGCAGACGGAGCACTTGGAGACGCGCTGTTGACGAACGCAGCTCGCATGTCTCTGCTTCTTGGGGCGCGGGCTCAGTCTGTTCGACTGCAGCCGTCCCTGTGCCCTCCACTACTGCTATTGGTAGACACGAAGACAGCACGTTAATGCTGCGCTCGTAGAAAGGCGAGTACGCGCCAGCGGATGCCGAAGGGGATGCGGCCGCAGCTTGTACGACAACAGTGGCGCAAGAGAGACTGGAGGACGTCCTCCTCGTGCGCATCCACCGCCACATTACCGGTGAGGTCGTTCTGGTCCGCGGCAAGCGCCACGGCGTGCGCAAGACGACGGCGCCGCTCCAGAGGCAGACCCACGCCAGCAAAAGCTGTCACGGCCGCGGCGACCTGCGCTGGCCCGAAGAACCGGAAGCCAGGAACAGCAACCGCGTCACGTCCGCCGGCGACGGCGGCCGCCGCCGCAGCCCGCTCTTCTTGAAGGTGCAGAACGCCAGCAACTGGCTGGGCAGGAGTGCACTCACCTGCTCCATCACGTTCAGCTGCTCCTTCACGTCCAGTAGCCGCAGCACCAGCGCCCGCGCCACCATCACCAACGTTTGCAGCGCGAGCATCCAGTCCGCAACCACCACGAGCTATTCCGCTACGGCCGCCAGTTGCAGCAGCCATGCACGCATCCACATTCGCTGCGGTTGATGCCGCACCCGCGTCCTCCATCGTCACGGCCGCCACGGCGTCCAGCGCAGAGCGAGTCGCATGCGCACCGCCGTCCGCGCCGTCCTCTCTCTCGAGCGCCGAGCCGCCGGCTTCTTGTGCCTCGGCGCGAGCGGAAACGACGCCACAGGCCCGACCATCACGACTCCCGGTACCCTTTTCCCCATCGTTCATGCCCGCTCCTTCAGCAGACCCAGCGGCGCCACCTCCACCCGCGACGGCTGAGAGCGGGGCACCGACATGTGCGCCCTGCCCCCCCGCCGTCGCCTGTACGGCAGCGCCCGACTTGTCCTTTTGCGCGTCGCCCGACGGGTCCTTGTGCGCGTCGCCAGATCTACGCGGGCTACCATGTCCGCCATCACGTTCCCCGAGCCGGCGGCCTGTGGCTTCATCCGCAACAGCGCCCGCGGCACCCACGGTGGCAGCACGAGCTTCATCGGCGCCATCAAAACCGCCGCCAGCACCGTGGATGACTCCACCAACACCGTCCCGAGCGTCACCCGCACCTGCGTCGGCTTGGCGGTCGGCGGGTGCCTTGCCGGACACCTTGGCCGCCACCAATCTGGCAGCAGCCGCCGCAATCTCAGCGTCCCCCGTGCGCAATGTGCGGCTCCCACTCACGACGGCAGTGTTTGAGTCCGCACCGGGCTCAGCCGCCGCCACCGCCACCACCGCACGACAGGCGCTGGGCTCACCCGAGCCCGCTCTTGGATTGGTCCGGCGCGCGAATGTGGTGGTGCGGTAAGCGGCCCGAAGGATGGCCGCCTTGTCTACGCCGTCCGGAGGATACAAAGTGTGTCGCAGCGCAATCGCCACGGCGCGGCGACGACCCTTGTCGACCGCAAGCTCCTCCTGTTTGATGACAGCGGCTGGCTCGGGCTCTTGCTTCACCTTCGCGGGGACGACAGCGTCGGCAGCGGTCCAGGACAGACCGCGCGACGCGGTACTCCCGCTCGCGGCGGGCACCGCATGCATGCCGTCCTTGGCCACAGACGAGGGCAACGACGTGTGGGGGAGAGTGCCGCCGGAGACGAGGCAATCACCGCCCACGCCTTCATGTCCCAAAGATGCGGATGGCAATGCCTTAGGGAGGTTTCGGCTGCCATCAACAAGCCCACGAAAGGCGCTCGACGCCGTTGAGCGGGCGCGGCTGCTGCCAGTTCCGTTGCCGCCGATGGATGCACCTGGACGTACTAGAGCGCCAGTCGGCGAGCTCTGAGGGAGCGGTGAGGCACGAGCACCACGGCCGGCACTGAAATAGCGACGGCCGCGAGAGAGGGCAATGGCAGACAAAAGCTCCACGCCGACACTGGGCGGCGCAGCTGACTGCTCCTCACGGCTTGTCGCCGCGTCTGCGGCTGCTGCACGACTCGCCAACGAGCTCCCACGCACCTTGGACAGACGACACAGACTCGAAGAGGAAGACGTGCTCGACTCCCTTCCGCGCTTGCCCGATTGCTGCACGGTGGCGCCTGATGACGCGCAGCCCTCCCGAGTCGCGGAAGGGTGGTTACGGCGCCGCAGGCCGCACGCGTTGCAAAGAGTGCGGGGACCCTCAGGCCCAGACCGCCACATCGGTGTTGACGTCGCGCCGCAAGACAGGCATAGAGCAGCCATTTCGAGACGGCCAGCTTCCAGCGGCTGCGTGGAGGACGTTGTGGCGCATGCGCAGCAAGAGAAATGACCAGCAAACACGCCACGACACAAAGGAGATACGCACTGGGAACGAACACGACGAGGCGACGAAAAAAGAAAAGGATAATGCTGCACCAAGAGAGGGGCACCGCGGGAGGTGGGGGGGACGACTGGCCACGTGTGTGGGCAGTCGCCGACGGCGGACGACACCACACACACGGCGCATTGGCTGTGGACCGGTCGGGGTCAAGCCGCGTGGTCACAGAAGGTGTCGGCGCCACCGTGGGGTGCCGGGCTGTGACTGCATGGGGAATGCATCCCGGATGTGGGGCGTTGTCCGCACCCGGCAGCGCGCAGCAGCGAGCAGCAACGAGCAGCAACGATGCGCATCATCTCCATCCCCTTCAAAGCCAATGTGACGAGGGGGCGAGCGGGAGAGCGACGTACCGTGTGGGTCTCGAACAAAACGGAGTGCATCCGCCGCGAAAGGCCGCCGCTCGTTGCCGTGAAGCGCTCATCCTCGCCAGGAATCCTCAGGAGCGGGCCCTGGTTGCCGCCTCCACGTCTTCACGACCCGTCGCGGTCAGCCGAGCGTCAAATGACTGGAGGAGCGCACTCGGGCACCCATCGGTCACTTCTGCATCAACATTTTTACAAAAACATTCCTCTATTCACCGATCTCGCTCGACGATCATTGGTGAAAGCGTTTTTACGGTGGGCAGTCATTTGCTCGGCCAATCAGAAGCGCAGAAGGAGATCGTCCCTGTGCACGCCGAATAGCATGGGATCGGTGGAGTGGCAGGTGTCGGAGTCATCGGACGCTTTTCAAGAGAACGGCGTCGGATCCCATCGAGTGGTGCTGAAATCTTTTATTGCCGGCCTCCACCGCCACGGCGCTCGCCGTTACCGCCGCCGTCACTGCCACGAACTCCTACGGCGAAGAAGGCGACAACGACGGCGGAGCCTTCAACGCCTCCAACGCCCACCACTGAAGCCGCTGCATGCCTCACCCGCTGCCGCCATGTCGTACCGCCACCACCGCCGCCGCCACGTCCCGCGTCCGTCACGTGCCATCGCCGCTACCCTGTCCTCCGTCCGTTGCGTCACCGCCGCGCGTCTCCAACACTCGCTTCTGGAGGTGGGGGCGCATCCTTTCCCACACATTTAGCGCCCTCTGGGGCACTACCACCCCCCGCCGCCGCCGGGGCCCCCAACGAACCTGACCGGCGGGTCTGAGTGGGATGTCGGTATCCATCTCTCTCTATGCCATATTTTTTGATGGCGACGTACCCCGCCGCCCAGGAAAAGCGGCCGTCGCTACCACCGACGCGGCTGTCCCCCACCCTGTCGGACGGGGACTCCCGCACGGGACGACGGCACAGCCGACAGGCCGGTGTCGGCCAGCTGAGCCGGTGCGTCACTCGGTGCCGGCGGCTATGTTGGTGCCAAAGGCCGCGACGGCCGGGGGCGAGACAGAAGATCGAGGAGCAAGGGGGCGGGGGGCGGACGAGTCACCATCAGCGCGCCACCCCCGCCGACCGCCAGTGACTGACGCGCGTGGCCGCACGGCTGGCCACGGCGGCGCGGCCGTCGCCATCAGCCACCTCCGCGGCCTAGGTCGCGTCAGTGGCGGCCGTGGTGCTCCGGGCCGCGCGGCCATCCCGCCAGGACTGGGTGGTGACCTCAGTCCACATCCAGGTCGCGGCTGTTGCACCCCGGCCGCGGGCCCCGCCGCCGCCGCCGCCGCCGCCACCGCCGCTGCTGCCACGCCGGCCACGAGTCGAGCCAGAGGGGGGGGAGGGGGGTCTTACGGCTCCGCCCCAGCCCGCCCCGTCGGCGGCATGGCTCCGATCGACGCCCTTCCCTGCCGCCGGGCCGTCACCGCCGCATACCCGGGGCCGCCGCCGCCACCGCCGGCAGCTCCAGCGACAAATCTGCACGCAGCCGCGGCATGATTCGCGGCAGCGGCCGCGCCGGCCGCGACGAGAAGCGCGGGGGCAGAAAGCGCCCCCGGCGGCGAAACAGCCGGACCCTCTTCCGCGGCCTCGGCCCGCGCCGCAGCCGTGGTCAATGCCGGCCGCAGCCGCGGCGGACGGCGCGGCCGTGGTCGCTGAGCAAAGAGCGGCCGCCGCCGCCGCCACCACCGCAGAAGGCGGGCACAGACCAGCCGCGAAGTGGGAGCCAACAGGCGAGCGTCCCACGATGGGAGGGGCGGCGGCCGGCGGCCATCGCACCGCCGCCGTGTGTCACCCTTGCCTGCACGGGCAAGGGTGACACGACATTCCCCGCCCCCCTCTCACCCTCCCCTCGCCATGAGCAGCGCGATGCCTACCGCTCTGCGACAGTCCGCTAAAACGAGGGCGACAGTCGCGGACGCGCCACTACTCTCGACGGCGGCGGCGTTCAAGCCTGTGGTGCAGCTCACAGTGGCATCCCACGCACCCGCTTCGCCACGCATGTGGTCGCCGCCGTCCCAGCGCAACTCATTCTGCAAAGGGCACGAGGTGCCACGAGAGAAAGGCACCCTCGGGTGGACGATGTACTGAACGCGCCAACAGTTTCTGCCTCAGGGACAAGGTGCGGCGGTAATTGCGGGAGGCACGAGGGGGTCCCTCTCTGTTCAACGACAGAATTTACCAGACACGAGTGCTGACTCCTTTTCTCGTTCCTGGGGGGCACTGGCAGCCGGCAGAGGATCTGATCCACATTACCAACCACCGGATGTGCGTGGACCAATGGAACGACGCCTAGGTCGCGTACAGGAAGTTCCGCCGCGGTATATGGTCATCTCACGAGGAAGGTGTTTGCGGGCCATTTCGTCCTCAGGGGAGTCCCCCGGGCGCTGCGGGTTTCGGTAAATTCCAGGACACGCGCACTGGGCCCAGGAGAGCCTCTGTATTAGACAGCGCAATCAGATTAGGCCCTGGGCCGAAGGGGTTTGCAAGCCATTTCGGATGGAGCATGGACGGGCCTCGGACGGGGCAGTACAATTCGGGTCAAGGGCCATCAGAGTGTCCGTCAGAGCGTGATCCGTCAACTGGACCACTTCCCAGCCATCAGATAGTCTCGATCTTTCGTCGTTGGGCCTCGATCAGGCCACGATTTGAACACGAGTGCTCTTTCGTGTCTGTGGGCCGCGTCGAGAGACAGGCGAATTTGAGGTACTCAGAGGGGGTGTTGGGGTATGGTCAAACGTTCACGCCCGCGGACATGGCAAAATTTGGAAAAGCACCATATGTTAAGATCCAATGCCGAGAAAAAGGTCACGACCATAAACGCATGATTGACAGAGGCAAGGAGCCACTGCCGGTCGCGGCAGCAGATGATGCCCCGGCGATCGACCCGATCGGTGGCGAACCGGTGGGCCCCGCGGTGCCGGAGGCAGGCGGGCCAGGCGTGGTCGCCTCGTCCCCCCCCCCCCCCCCCCCCCCCCCCC
>ENA-ORXT01003058-ORXT01003058.1-marine-metagenome-genome-assembly--contig:-NODE-3058-length-18987-cov-3.646378_pt1 | contig 18987 bp, 17 predicted proteins | sample MGYA00237868_ERZ511482 | MGnify/ENA metagenome assembly ERZ511482 | reverse complement strand
ATTAGATATCTTATTTGATCAAATCAACGAAAGCTTCTGATTTAAAATGAATAATACCCGAACTCAAATAGCGATAATGTTCGCTGACAAATACGGACAGGGTAATATTTTTATTGTCCTTACTGGCTGTGAATTTTTTAACAGTGCATACCTGCATCTTATTTTTAAAATAGGCAATAATGCGATCGCCAGATTTAATATCTAATGCTTGAATTTTCATTTTTATCACTTGAATTTAGTATCCGTTTTGTATTCTTGAAAAAAGCTATTATTCTTGTACGTCTAATTCCTCCTCATCTTCAGATAGAATGTCTTCTAGTTCATCCGTTTCCTTATCATTGAGAAAGGTATCTGATTGACTAGGCATAAATCGACCAGTACTTTTAATCCATCTAAAAAGAGATTCATTTTCTCTAGGGGCAATAATTGCTGCGGGTTCGCCTATCGGTTCTTGTTGAAGCCCAGGATAATTGCGTTTTTTAATCATTTTTATTGCTGTCCCAAGTTTTTAGTAAATAAATTGCTTTTTGATAAAAGGTGAAGTCATGGTAGTTAAGAGACTGCCGTAATCTAGGTTGAAATTTACTCCCACTCCCACTTGAAGATCGGAGTTTTTACTATCAATAACCGTGTGATCGCTACTTGACCCTAATATTTCAAGATCTCGATCCAGACTTAAACCAGAGATTGAGGTGTCCTGCTTGCCTAAAGCAATAATTGCTCTTTGGTGCATACCGCGATCTCTAAAGACGGGGATATTGCCAAAAGCATCTTGTCCAATCTCTCCAAAAGGTAGAGAAGGCTTTACTTTCGATTCAATAACCTCGGCAATTAATTTGAAGGCATTAGTATGTAATTCTGGAATGGCTCGGCGGTTGACAGTTCCACAGCCCAGAAGAATTGATTCTCCAATCCGTAGATTATTGATTCGTCCAATCTCCTGCGTGGACTTAGACCATTCATAGTTTGCGGAGTTTCCTCCAGAAATTAAAGCCAGGTTAAGGGAAAACTTTTTTTCTACAGCATCAGCTAACGCTGACAGTTGCTGCATTTTCTGGTCATCAGGCTTGATGCCTCCATAACAAGCTAAATTACAGCCAATTCCGATAATTTTGAGATGGGGCAGGCAAATAACTTTTTGAATGAAGAGAAAAATATCATCAGGAAGTATTCCCTCTCGCAAGTCCCCCATTTCCACCATTAAAATTACTTGATGGATTTTATTTTGCAAAGAGGCGTAATAGTTGAGCTTTTCTAGGGTAACAATTTCTGTATTGAGGCTGATATCTACAGCTTCAACCACTGATTCTGCTTGACTTAGAGCAGTACGGAGCAGGACAAACTGAGCTGGTACTCTCGCATTTTTCATCCTTTGAATATTTTCTAAACGAGAGTCGGCAATGAACTTGACCCCGCCTCGAATCATTGCTTTGGCAATCAAAGGTTCCCCTAATACTGCTTTGGAAACTCCCATTAAGGAAATACCCTGTTTTCCATAGAGTTCGCATAATATCCGCGCATTATGCTGTATCTGGGATAAGGTAATTTCAATTCTGGGCATAAACCCCGATCTATTTTTGTAGCAACTTTTAACGTTCACCCCGTTGTTAATAAAGGACGTACTTGAGAATTTCCTTTGTATCGTCGATTGAGAGCGGGAAAAAGATTACCTAAAGCACGTGTCAATTTAGAACAGCCATAAGTTAAGACATCTGTTGTGGGTAATAAAAGACGGTCTTCATAGCCTTTGATAGTCTGCTGAATCTCTGTTGCGGTCATGTTTTCATGGCTCAAAGCGATCGCAATTACCTGAGATTGGGATATTGCTTTGATCAGACGAATTTCACTTACAACGTTTGGCATTGGTAACAGGGGAAAATCGCAGCGGAATTTCCTGCTGGGAGGATGTTGTAAGATAATTCCATCGGGCATACATCCTTTGAGAATACCCACCGAACTCATAAAGGCTGGATGAGAGACGGCACTTTGTCCTTCAACCAAAATAATATCGGGATTCTCTTGTTCAAAGGCTTGAACAACAGCGTGTTCTATTTCCCCAATTACAAATTGAGACACCAGTGCATCAATCGCTACACCATACTTAGATCCTTGCATCAACCCAGTTTGACCCGTTGCCACCAGTACTGATTTGATTCCCAGATTGTTTAAGGCTTTATTTAATTCCACTGCGGTAGTCATTTTTCCACAGGCGCAATCAGTACCCAAGATGGCAATTACAGGAACAGTAACTTCCGTAATTTGACCAGTAAAGACATGGAGATCTTTAAATTCGGGCGGTTTTCTAATATCTTTAATTTTAATTCCCCATCGATTAGCTGCTTCAATAAATTCAGCATCTTCAGAAAAGAACTGATGAAGACCATTAATGATATCCATCCCCTTGCTCATTGCTTCGATGATTAAAGCTCGTTCGACAATGGGTATAGAAGCCTCTAGGGGAGCTTTACCATAAATGTAGCAGTCGGGAACATTGGGGAGGTTAGCTAAAGCTGATTGCAGGTTAGCAAAAATAGGAATATGATTTTTCTGGTTATCTAACTCTTCTCCTGCATCTTTACCCGCCAAAGAACTATCAATTACCCCTACAATATTATAAGTTTCCGAGTGCCTAACTAATCCTGCTGCGGTTTTACCGTCCATTAAACCGAATTGATTTTCACAATAGACTAAAGCTGTTTTTTTGTTGAGTAACATTTAGGTTATTTTTTTGATTAAATTAATCGAAAACTTGCAAACAATCAGAAATGCCAACTTTTGTCCTACTTATTTATTATGTATATTTAAAAATCAGGTTCAGCAACTGATTGAAAAGCGAATCTTCAAAAATATCTATTAAGTAATAGAAGTTGCAGGGTTAAAACCTTTTTTTTGTTTAAATGCCTAACACAGATTTTGGGAATATATAAAAATTACGAATCAAAGTCCAATTTTTACTAACTGACAACTTCCTGCGTTTAAAATAGTTTGGTTTTTATACCCAAAGTTTGAAACCAATTAACTGCACTTTTTTAAGTGTCAAATAATCAAGGTAGTTTTGGAGCTACTAAATCAATTAATCTGGAAAGGAAATAAACGAATACCTTAAATAACTTGGAATAAAAATTTTCTGCTTAAAAGGTCAGCGAAGATGATTTTACCTCTACTTATCTTCGATTGTTAGTCAAGACCTTTTAAATATTTCTTAACAGTTTTATCCTAACGTGAAAATATACACAAAGAAAATTGGGATACAACTCTTATTAATCCTAGCGATCGCTATTTTGCATAAGGTAATAAAACCCAAGCTTGAGTTACTAGCTCACTCAGCCATTTTCTACGGTCTAAATCTAGAACACAGTCATCCTGTAAAACACCTGCGGTTAAATCATCTAAAGATTGACCTTTTTTTCGAGCTATCTGCACCACTCCTGCGATCGCGGTGGCGACAATTTCTTCACTGATCGAACTATTTCCTAATGCCAATATTTCCTCTGTGCTGGCTGGGATGGGATAATCCATAGGTAGGTTTGCGTTTTATTGAGGCTAATTGTTAGTTATCTACTAATATTGATTTTGCTTGAGCTTAGTGAAAAAAATTAATAGTCCCGTCAGCCTAACCTATGCTTAATCGATTTGACTTTTGTTTTGAGATTTCTTAACTATCAATTAACAATATCTTTAATATGAAAGAATTACTATATACAGAAATTCCTACTCCTGATCTAGAAGCTGTTAAAAACTGGCTTAAAGATATCTGGCAGCCTCAGCTGGGAAACAAAATTATTACCCCCAACGGTATTCGTCTTCAATTCAAAGAGACAGATAGCGAATTATCAATCTTCGTCTGGCAGCTACAGCGTACTACCTATTTGAAAATTTTCCAATGGGGAACCAAAGCGATCGCTCAAGCAAAGCAAATTGAGCAGCATTTAATGGCAGAAATTCGCCAAGTTTTCCCCCAAAAATATCCCATCCCTCCAGCCATAGATTTATCACAACAAACTATTTTTGCAGCTTTAGCTGATACTTATCCTGAGACAGTTAAGTATTTTCAGAAGATGCCCAATGGAGAATACGATCTCAATCGGGTTTATTGGTGGGAGAAACGCTGGCGCGAGAGTGTAAATCAACCCCAGCAACCCAAAGAGGTGATTTTTAAAAGCGATCGCCCTTTAGAAACAGAAATACCGACTGAACATGAATACGATCTAATCTATATAGGTGGGGCATTAGGTGTAATTCATGCTGCGGTAATGGCACAAAAAGGTTATCGAGTGCTGCTAATTGAAAGATTACCTTTCGGTAGAATGAATCGAGAGTGGAACATATCCCGCGATGAGTTTCAAAGTTTAATTAATCTGGGTTTATTTACCCCCAAAGAATTTGAATCAGTCATTGCAGCCGAATATATAGACGGGTTTAGTAAATTTTTTGATGCTTATAACCCACCTCATCTTAAAGCAAACGTGCTACATACTCCTACAGTACTAAATGTCGCAATTGATGCTGAGAAACTACTGCGTTTTTGCGGCGATAAACTACGTCAAGGAGGAGGAGATATTTGGGATGAAACGGAATTTCTTCGGGCTGATGTAGATTCTGATCGAGTTACAGTCAAGCTTACTCACTTACCTACCAAAACCAGTAAACAAGCTACAGGAAAACTACTAATAGATGCGATGGGGACAGCTTCCCCTATAGCCTGGCAGCTAAACGGCGGACGCACTTTTGACAGCGTATGTCCCACAGTAGGGGCGGTGATTGAAAGCGGTTTTGCGCCCGAAGTGTGGGACAAAGATTATGGCGATGTCTTAAATTCTCATGGAGACATATCTAGAGGTAGACAGCTTATCTGGGAATTGTTTCCTGCGGGTAATGGAGAATTAACTTTCTATCTCTTCCACTATCATCAGGTTAATCCCAAAAACCCAGGATCTTTGTTAGAGATGTACGAAGACTTCTTCACGATTTTGCCAGAATATCGTCGTTGCCAGATGGATGAACTAGTTTGGAAAAAGCCAACCTTTGGCTATATCCCTGGTCATTTTAGTACTAGCGGCAGCGATCGCACTATAGCATTCGATCGCCTGGTAGCCATTGGTGATGCTGCTTCTCTGCAATCACCCTTGATCTTTACTGGCTTTGGTTCATTGGTACGCAATTTAGAGAGACTAACGACTCTTTTAAATACTGCCTTACAGCATGACTTGCTTACTGCTAAACATCTCAATCAAATTCGAGCTTATCAAAGCAATATTTCAGTTACTTGGTTGTTTTCTAAAGGAATGATGGTACCTACAGGAAAAACCCTGCCTCCACAGAGGATTAACTCGATGTTAAATACCTTTTTTGGATTATTGGCAGACGAACCACCTGAAGTTGCCGATACCTTTATTAAAGATCGTACAGACTGGTTTACCTTTACTAGACTAGCTTTAATTGCTGCCCGCAAAAATCCTGCCTTGCTGGTTTGGATTTGGCAGATGGCAGGAAGTAGAGACATGATTCGTTGGTTGGGTTCTTATTTCTCTTTTAACAAAGATGCTTTGAGAAATCTATTGTTAAGCCGTTGGTTTCCTAGTGTGTTAAAGCAGTCTCAACCTTGGTTAGAAAAACAAAACCCTGGCTTGTGGTTGAAGTTGTTAAGTTTGAATTATCAGTTGAGATAGGGATTGAAGGAACGAGGATTTGAGCTCAAGTTTTTTGCTTAAGCTGCACATTTTTCTGCAACACTATAGTGAATTTTTGCTTTATATGTAGAGTTTTAAGGTTAAGATCACGTGAGTTCGGTTTAAGCAGAAGCAGACAACATAAAGTCATCTATTGCTGTTGATGACTTTTTATCGCGATGACAATAGGCAATCAAACCAGTTAATAAATTAACCACAAAATTAGTAGGTGAACGATGGCGAGAGTGTTCTATCTGACAAAGGGTGTTTTAGTTGTTAAATTACAAATTCAATAATTGCTCTTTTACGTAATAGTTGTTTGTCCAGCATCGTCATCAATCGATTATTCAGATTTTTCTTAAACTTAGTCACCAGTATGACGTTAGAATCTCTCAAATCGCGTGCTAGAGGTGCAGAGATATAACCTTTGTCGCCAAAAAACTGACCAAACTGTTCTTTGAGACGCCTTGAATAGAAAAACCGCAGTGTAGTAGCTGCGGTTCCTGTTTACCCTATAGGTTTAAAAAAATAGTTTGGTAATTTTCTAGAAACTGAAGGTAGTTCTTAGAACGCCGACTATAGCATCCTCTTCTTCTTGTTCTCCACCATTGGGATTGATAATATACACGATACCAGGGGTAATAGAAATATTATCGTTGAACTGATATTTATATAGACCCTCAATATGAACAGGGATATCTTCACTAAGATCGTCAGAATTTCTTGACGCTAGATATGGCTCTGCTCCTACAAATACTGCTGCTAAGTTACCTTCTTTGCCCAAATCAGGAAGAGATAAACCTGCACCATAAGACCAGATTTCCGCTTCTCCATTACCCGCAGCTTCTTGAGCGTCAGTATACATACCGAATGCGTTAAAAGCTACAAATTCAAGGGGTTGGAAAGCTACTTCGACACCATAGGAATTGGCAGCGACTTTTGTACCTTCACCAAAAGGTTGAGTCGCGTCAGCAGTACCAACGCCCAAATCAAAGATTTCATTGCTACCTGCGCCAAATTGACCAAGAACGTATGTACCTGCAACCTGTATTTTGTCATCAAAAAGGCTCAAAGCAACCTGACCCAAGGCAGAATATTCTTCGTTAATTAAGCCACCATCTTCGTTACCTACGGGATTAAAAGAGTCACCGCCAAAATAACCAGCACTTACAGTAACCGCTTCTATAGGCTTGAAGTTGAGTCCAATACCACCACCAGCAGATAGACCAATTTTATAAATAGGACTAGATTCAGCAAAGCTGGACAGAGAACCACTCGCTCCAGTAAATGAATCTAAATAAGGACTCAAAGAAGGAGCAAAATCTACCCATAGAGGAAAAGCTGCGGGTAAATAAACATCTATTTTGTCACCAAGAGGGAAGTAATAAGCCAACCAACCAATTTCAACGTTGTTACCGTTGTCAAAGTTGTAGGTTAGACCACCAGTCTCTAAAGGAACAGCAATTTCTGTTGCGCCGTCACCTTCACCTTGTTCTACAGTAGTTTGAAAACCTCCTGTCGCATTACCTGCATCAATGCGGGTATAGAGAGCATCTTCTCCAAAGAAACTAGATACAAATGCTAAACGTACTCTGTCTTGAAATACTATTTCGTTAAAATCAGAGCTACCAAATTCATTACTAAGACCAAAAACGACCTCTCCCTCTAGTTTGGTAGTAGTAGAAAATTGACTGTCTTCTAAAACGGCAGTACGGCTTTCGATTTCGTCAACGCGACCACCGATAGTAGCCAATTCTGCTTCAAACTCCTGAGACAGACGATTTACTGTATCTATGTCTTCAGTATTAACTGATTCAGAAGAAGCAATTAAACGTTCAATTTGATTCAAACAGGAATTTAAACCAGCAGCGAATTCGTAACGAGATAGAGGTTGGCTACCGCGATAAGTCTGGTTGGGAAAACCTGAAATACAGCCATAGCGGTCTACCAAACTACGTAAAGCTTCATAAGCCCAATCTGTAGGGGACACATCTCGTAGTTGATTGACGTTAGTTACTTGATTGCGAGAATTTGTTTTTCCTTCTTGACTGTAACTATTAATCTGATTGAGCAACTGCTCGTTGCTATCTGCACCTGGAACTGACTGAGCAGAAGCAGACATTTGAGATCCCAACAACAAAGCAGCTACAGCTGGAGCAGCCAACAGTAGATTACGAATTAATTTTGACATTTTACTCACACCTTAAAAAATTGCTTACATGAGTATTTGATACAAAGTATTAAATACTCATATGCAATAACAAAATTAGCAATGATACCTTATTTTTTTTGTATCACAGGATACATTAATTTATAAAGTTAGGATGAACTTAATAGTTATCAATACCTTGCTTAAACTTGGTAATTTGATTGACTCAATTGGCAAATAAGTTTAATTTGAAACCCAGTTAACTAAAGTTCTGACAGGAAAACCCGTTGCCCCTTTATTGTTTACTCCGTTGGGGGAATCAGCCCAAACAGGACCTGCAACATCTAAGTGCATCCAAGGAGTATCTTTGATAAATTGCTTAAGAAACAAGGCAGCAGTAATTGAGCCACCAGGACGAGGTCCAGTATTTTTCATGTCAGCAATTTGTGACTTCAAACCTTCAAAATATTTTTCTTCCATCGGTAGTTGCCAAAATTTTTCCCCTGCCATTTCCGCCGCGTTTTTCATTTCTTCGGCTAGAGCGTCATCTGTACTCCATAAACCAGCTATATTATTTCCCAAAGCAACGATACAGGCACCAGTCAAGGTTGCTAGATCGACGATCGCATCTACTTCTAGAGTTTCAGCGTAAACTAAGGCATCAGCGAGGGTCAAGCGTCCTTCAGCATCGGTATTATTAACTTCAATCGTTTTGCCATTGGCGGCTTTGAGGACATCTCCTGGGTGCATAGCATGACCGCTAATCATGTTTTCTGTTGCAGCACAGATAAAGTGAACTTCCACATCTGGTTTTAATTGAGCGATCGCTTTTGCTGCGCCTAAAGTTGCTGCACCGCCACCCATATCCATCTTCATAGTTTCAATTCCGCTACCGCTAGGCTTGAGGTTCAAACCGCCAGAATCAAAGGTTACGCTTTTGCCGACAATAGCTACTTTGCGTTTAGCTGTGCCAGAAGGTTTATAGGTTAGATGAATAAACTTGGGTGGAATATCTGAAGCTAGTCCAACTCCTAAATATGCTCCCATCCCCTGCTGAAAGTTTTCACAGTCTGCCTGTTCGAGGATTTTAATTTCTAAACCATATTCTTTGGCTAACTCTTGGGCTGTTTGAGCCATGCTTACAGGAGTGACCTCGTTAGCGGGAGCATTAACCAATTCTCTCGCAAAAATGACGCCTGAGGCGATAGTTTCAGCCTGAGAAATTGCCTTTTCTTGTCCTGCTAAACCAATTAACTCAATAGTTTCTAGCTTGGGTTTTTTATCTTCAGGTTCAGACTTAAAGCGATTGTCTTGGTGGAGAGCCAGAATAATTGCTTCGGTAAGAGTTTGCGCTAGTGTTCCTGGGGACTGCGATCCCAAAGGTAAACTAATGCCTAAAGTCTTTTCTTTGGTTGCTAAACGAGCGATCGCTGATGCGGCACTACGCCAGCTATCTAATGTTAGATCTTCTGCTTTGCCCAAACCAATTAGGGCTACTTTTCGTACAGCATTACCACCTCCAACACGACCAACTGCGCTGCTACCAGATTTGCCTTCAAATTCTTCATCAACAATTAGTTCCGAGATTGTACCTGCTAACTGCTCGTCTAGTTTAGCCAAGTCCCCTGAAAGCTCGGTTTCGCCTTCTAAAATACCAACAGCGAGTAAACTACCTGTCCAATCTAATAATTTTGTAGCGGTTGCTTTAATTTGCATACCTGTTCTAATTTATCCTTGTGTGTGAAGTAACCATACTTCAGTTTATCCATATAGCGATCGAGTCTACAAGACACCGATTATTTCTCAATCAATATCTATAGATTGACAACTAAGAAATAAGAGTGTTTTTACTGTTGCCTATTTATATTGAAGACAACTAAAATTTGTAGAGTCAAAGTATTCCCGCGCTCATTGCCAATAATATAACGTTTAGAAATTGGGCTACTTTTTAAAAAATTATGAACAATTCTTCATCTCATAATTCTTTAGCATCAACGCCTAGTGCCAAAAAACCTTTAGGTCAGCTTTTGAGTGAAGCTGGTTTAATCTCAGCCCAACAAATTGAACTTGCTTTGCGAGAGCAAATAATTAATAGTCCAGGGACAAGAATCGGCGAAATATTGGCATCTCGCGCTTGGATTAAGCAAGAAACGGCAGACTTTTTTGTCGAGCAGTGGTCCGAACTAGTTCAGCAAAAACAAAAGCAGCCTTTAGTTTATTATTTACGTCAAGCTGCACTACTCGATGAAGAACAAATTAGCAGTATTTTAGAAGAACGTAATAAGAGTACCAATAAGGTCAGATTTCATCACTTAGCAATACAAAAAGGTTTAGTTAAAAAAGAAACTATTGACTTTTTTGTGAGAAATTTATTAGCTCCCAATCAAAAAGAATCTTCTAATATAGTTGCTTTTGCTACTCCTTATGAACTATTAAAAAACTATATTAAAGGAGAGACTGATTTTCAGCGATCGCAATTAACCAGAATCAAACTCAATCACGTAACCCTAAAAAGCGTTAATCTTAATAATTCCGATTTGAGGCATGCAGAATTAAAACAGGCGAATTTAAGCAATTCATCTTTGAAGCATGCAGATTTGAGTAGTGCGAATTTAGAAAAAGCAATTTTAAAAGATGTAGATTTTGAACTAGCCTGTATGAGTCAGGTTAGTCTTATAGATGCCCATTTAGAAGGATCTAATTTTAAGCAGGCAAATCTTAATCAGGCAGATCTTAGAGATGGCTATTTTGTTAACGCCTGCTTTTTGGGAGCAAATTTACGCCACGTAAAGCCTCACGGTGCTAATTTTGAAGGAGCTTCTTACAATTCAAAAACATCTTTCGATCCAAATTTCGATCCAGCTAGTTGGGGCATGAAGTTAATTGTTTGATTATTAACTATTAATCAATAGAAGTATCCAAATCTGGTCTTAAAGCTTGAGCTTTGCGTAAATAACGATGCACAATCGCTGATTGAGGAAGAGTTGTATTAAGCTGAATTAGAATTCTAATGCAATACTCCAAGCTTCCAGGAACAGGCATTTGTTGCAAATCGATTAGGGGTACATAATTCCATCCAGGTCTTTTTCTGGCAGCAGCAGCAGGAAACATAGCATTAAGATCGGCGGTGGTAGTAAAAAATACACAAACTACATCGTCCGCCTGAAATTGATTGTGGGCTTCAATTTCTTCCATTAGCTCATTGACCGCCTCTGTCATCGCCACAACGGAATTTTCGCTAACGGTTGTTGCACCACGAATACCTCGTACTTTCCACTCCACTGTTTTCTTCTCCCCTAATCTTGATGATTGATTATTGAACACCACATCATTATCATTGAATAAGCGATCGTGAACAATTGATAATTAATAGCGATCGCCAACTGTTAATAATTTATTTAAGGGCGGTACAACCATAAAGGTAAACCATTGGTTGCTAGCTCAAACTGTAGTGAATCGATCGCCATGCCAATTCCTGTTTTAGTTTGACTTCTGCCAGGAATAAAGCGATTGATAAATGGTTTTGGTTCTTCAATGTTAAAGCATTCGGTTTTATCAGGGTCTAATCCTGCTAATTCGGCTGCCCAGCGGCGCGCGTCTTCCTCTGTACCCAAACGGTCTACTAAGCCCAATTCTAAAGCCTGTTCTCCTGTAAATACCCGACCGTCAGCAAAGGATCTGACCACAGCTTCGTCTAAACCTCTTCCTTTGGCTACAGTGCCAACAAACTGACCATAGCTGACATCAATTAACTGCTGTAAAATGTCTTCTTCTTCTTTGGTAGTTTCGCGATCGAATGCCAAAATATCTTTATAAGGACCAGATTTTATCGTTTTAAAGGATACTCCTACCTTGTCCAACAAACGTTCTAGATTGTTACCTCGTAAAATTACCCCGATACTGCCCGTAATCGTGCCTGGGTTAGAAACGATATGTTTTGCCCCAACGCCAATATATACTCCTCCCGAAGCAGAAATATTACCAAAGCTGGCGACTACCTTTACGTCTTTATCTGCCTGTAATCTTTGTAGAGCCGTAAAAATTTCATGAGAATCTGCTACCGTCCCCCCAGGAGAATCAATCCGTAGCAACAAGGCAGGAAATTTTTTTTCTTCGATGGTTTTAAAAGCTTTAAGAACTTGTTTGCGAGTTTCTGAAGCGATCGCACCAGTGATTTCGATTCGCGCAATTTGTTTTTTGTTTTTGTTAAACGGCCAGATCATTAATTAAAAATCAAATATAAATTTGTTGATTGAAAAGGGTCGTTGATTACCCAGTTGAATAAGTAGCTAATACTCATTGTTGACCTATTTGTTCGATTTGGCAAAATGATCGAGATTGTTTATTAACTTTAAATTTGCAAGAATTTTGCCAAATCGCTCAATTTACCTTTGGCAGAATCAATCATTGACAATAATCCACAGTGGTAAATTGATTCTGAGCGGCAGTTACCAGTTTCCAACCGTACTTTCTGTTAGTCGGGCTGATATAATAAGAAGTTCTGAAGTTAACATCACAACCGATACACTAAGTAATCTGTATAGGAGAATTTAACAAAGCAATGGCAAAGCGCGTATCCGTAATTTTAAATCAAAGTGTTAGTAAATTAGGCAGTAATGGCGATCTGATAGATGTCGCTCCTGGTTTTGCTCGCAATTACCTCATTCCTCAGGGTTTGGCTAGTCTAGCTACTAAGGGTATTATCAAGCAGGTTGAGTTTAGAAGAGAAAAAGAAAGGCAGCAAAAGTTGGCCGAAAAACAAGCAGCAGAAAACAAAAAAGTTGCTTTCAAAACTATTGGTAAACTGAACATTCGCAAACAGGTAGGGGAAGAAAACGCCATCTTTGGTACTGTTACCACCCAAGAAATCGCTGATGTAATTAAAGAGCAGGCGGGTATTGAAGTAGATCGTCGCGGCATAGAAGTTCCCGATATTAGTACCACTGGCAACTATCAAGCAACAGTTAAGTTACACCCTGAAGTTGTAGCTACTGTAGATTTCCAAGTAATACCACTTTAGAAGGGATGAATTATGAGGGATAAGGGAGAAGGAAATACAGCTTTATGTTTGACCTCCTCATCCTTTATTCCTTATTTATTTCTTTGTTACTGTCCACCAAGCTAAACCGTAGTTCTGCACTGGCTCGTTGATTTGGTTGCGATAGTAAACACGAATTTTGTAACGTCCTGTAGTAGGAATAGGGCAAAAAATATGTTCGATGCTATCTTCGGGACTCGAAGAAGAACACACATTCCTCATATCGCTTGATTCATCAAGAGGAATTAGATAAACATCTAAATTGTTTAATCCGCGATCGCGAAAAGTTTCCCCTTCGTCAAACTTTTGATTGCGATTAAAATCGTTAAGAGTGACTAAGCGATCCCAAACTAAAGTTATAGCAGCGTGGCTTTGGGCTGTTAAAGGCTTTTCTAAAACATATTCTTGATAGTTTCTGGCTGACACTTTGTTGTAGTCCCAACCCATCATATCAATAGACTTATCTTTGCCTGCTTGTCCTGCACTAAACTGTTGATAGGCTCGCCAAGCATTAAGATGTCCCGTACCCATTTGTATATCTAGAGGTACGCGAGGATTTTGATAGGCGTCAGAATCAAACCAATCATGGTTTTTTTCTCCCACCACAGTCCGTTCCATGTTTAACATCATGCCATTTCCCGAATCAGCAATTTTATCAGCGGAGTTGAGCAACACCGCCTTCATCACCTCATGACGACGAGAATCCAAACTCCAAGATTTGCCTTGCTTGGAACTACGATTACTTTTATCTCTGCGTAACAGGCGATCGCCATATTCCTGTAACAATGCTACTGTACCAGTGATGTGAGGGGCGGCAAAACTAGTCCCGCTCACTTTTTCAATTTTACCTTTTTGATTGTAGACAGAAATTTGCCCACCAGGAGCAAGCAAACTAATTGCTCGTCTAATCCCAAAATTGATTTCTTTTTTAATAAAGCTACGTCCAATTCCTACAGGTAAGTCACTTAAGTTGGCAAAATCCACCTTATCAAAGATCCCTTTTCTTTTGGTGGTATATGCCGTAGTAATGCCGTTAAAGTTGTCTGTAGGAATGGGAATTCCTCCCTTACCCTGATTTCCCGCAATTACATAAAGGGCATCATGCTGCCGCGCTGACCAATCAATACAGGAAGTTAATAAGGCTTTGCCATCCAAACGAGCATCATCCCGTTCATCTCGCTCTAAAGACTCACCAAAGCTGAAATTAATAGCTCTAATGTCTCCTCCGTTTTGCTCTGCAATATGCTGACTTGCCAAGCATTCTTGGACTTGTCCTCCCTCATCTAAAGAGCCAACAGCAGAAGCATATAACTTTGCTTTTGGAGCAATGCCTGGCAAATACTTATCTTTAGCAATCATCACCTCTGCCACCATACTGGCGTGGTCGTCAACATTTTTGTCGGCTATAGGAGGACTGTTGCGATAAAAAACTGCCTTGGGTGAAATGACCTTTAAATTGCTAGCTGCTTTATCTCTTCCTTGCTTAATCGGGCGACCGACTTCAACTTGACCAATACCAATTTTGCGACCTAGCAAATTATATGGTTTTTGATGCAGACGACGAGCATTAACTCCTTTTTCGCTAATAGAATTATTTAATCCTAAGGCAGGAGAAACTAAGCCACAAACAATTCCGACAGAAACTATAAATTTTGCCTTTTTATTCATAAAATTGCATTGCATTTAAATCAGAGTTCAAAAAACAGATAGATTTTTTATATCGGCTTTCCTCACTTTGTATCGTAATTACCGTAATTATGGTTCCAAAGACTTGCCGAAATGGTGTATTGTAAGCTAAAAGTATGTCAGGTTAATCTGAACTCCTTCAGGCTTGAACCAAAAAAGGTAGAGTCAAACAGAAAGCCAGACCCTAATAAACTATTCAACTAACATATCATAGTAGGCAAAATTGAGCGTATGACAAAGCAAGTTGCGCATCCGATGATGAAATTGCAGCGCAAGGTATCATCCTTGGTAGAATCTAGAATAATCGATCCAGGCGATCGCATTGGTAAAATTGCCCTCCTTTTGGGTAATGATTGGTCATATTGGAAAAGCGAATTATTGGATTTCGATTTCACTCCTCAAGACCAAGTTCAAGAGCTATTGGCAGTAGAAGACTGGGACGAAGACTAAGTTTAATAGATTGGTTATTAAAAAGTCGATCGGCTATTTTATAATCAATCAGCCAGAATTAAAGACAATGCGCCAGAGCCTCAGATAGTTCTTTCGCTGTTTGATAGCGATCTCTTGGCTCTGGTTGACAAGCTATATTCAGGACTTCACCTAAATTAGTTGGTAAATTAGGTATGCTTTCGATATTAAATTCAAATTTGTTACTTTGATAACGGTAATACTGCATGGGTGCTTCTCCTGTTAGGAGGAAGATGATTGTCGTGCCAATGCCATATATGTCCGATTGAGGGCAAGGTTTTCCTCGATATTGCTCTGGCGCACTGTAACCTTCTACTCCAATGCGAGTTTCTAAAGCAGTGCCTAATTCTTTTACTGCACCAAAGTCTAACAACATTAAACGGCTATCTAAGTTACGTAACATTAGATTAGCGGGTTTAATATCTCGATGTACTAAAGGTGGTTCTAAACTATGTAAATAGCCGATAACATCGCAAATTTGAATCATCCAGCGGATTGTCCTTTCTGGGTCTGTTGCTCCCCGTTGATTTACAAACTGCTCTAAATTGTGACCGTGAATCAGCTCCATGACTAGATATTTGTGGTTGTTTTCCACAAAGAAATCATAATATTGGGGAATACCAGGATGCTCCAATGACTTTAAAATTCTGGCTTCCCTTTCAAATAGTTCTCTAGCTTTAGGAATACGAGCCATATCTGCATTCATTTCTTTGAGAACCATTAACATGGGTGCATTCTGCACTGTACGGTTGCGATCCCAAGCCAGATAGGTAGTCCCCATTCCTCCCCTACCCAGGGTTCGCAAGATCTGATAAGAACCAACAAAGTTTTCTTCTTCAACTATTGGTTGACCACAGTGGCGACAGAAAATACTCCCATCTGGATTATCTCTGTGGTCGCAAACCGCTGAAGGTTCAAGAATGTTAGTTTGCTCTAGCTCTACTGTGTTTTTGACTAAATGAGATTCCAATTCAAATTTAAAAACGGGACCATTTTCTGCCAGTCTGATTAAATCATCATGGTTCACAATCGTCTCGGTCACAAATTCGTTGTTAATTAACGTTCCGTTTGTACCTCTGCTGATCAGCTGCCACTTTTCCTGTTGCTCGTCAACTAGAGTTAGTTCCAAATGCTGTCGAGAAACTTGAAAATAGCCGTGAAGAACAATATCATTGCTTTGAGCGCGACCAATACGAATCAAGGGCTGATCGGCAAATTCCCACTGCTGTAGTGGTTGATTTGTCTGGGGTTCTAAGAGAGTAAAAATGACCATATCGGACAATTATCGATTGAATTAAGCATAAAACATGGTCTTTAGAAATCAGGCTTTAACTTGACTCTAACTAGTACGGCGGTAATATTATCGTGACCATTGTATTCGTTGGCGAAATTTATTAATTTAAATAGACCTTCTTGAAGATTGCTATGAGAGCTAATCAAAGGTTCGAGATATTCTTGCCAGTTTTCTTCTAGCAAATCATTGTCGCAAAGACCATCAGAGCAAAGTAAAAGTAAACAGTCTTCACTTACCTCCATAAATTGAACATCAGGTCGAACGTAGTTATTTTCTCTCGGTCCTAGTGCTTGAGTCAACTGATAGGCATCAGGTCTACCATAGGCAATATCTGGTTCAACACCTCGATTAATTTCTCTTTGACCAACTTCATGATCTAAGGTCAGCTGTTCTAATCCTTGCTTACGGGTAAGGCGATAAATACGACTATCACCCACATGGGCGATCGCCAATTGGGTGTCTTTCAGCAAAGCCATTACCAGGGTCGTTCCCATTCTACCGCTGCCAGAACGGGAGTTAGCCAAATTAGTTTGGTATAGAGATTCATTAGTTAACAAGATTCCTTGTTCAATAGTTTTGTGGTCGGGTAAATCTTGTTGCCCCAAAGAATTAAAATGTTTTTGGAGGCTTTCTACTGCCATGGCACTGGCAACTTCTCCCGCAGCATGCCCTCCCATACCATCACAAACTATATACAGACCACTCACGCTTAGATTATTGTCTGTATTGTTTTCTTTTTTTTCAACAATGGTTCTGACTCCAAAAAAGTCTTCATTGTGATCTCGTTGAGAACCAATATCTGTACAGCTAGCATCAGCGATACTTCGCAACTGCATGGGAATCATAGCCGTTGCTTGTTCTTCAAATTCGCTACTGTACATTATTTTGTCTTCATCTTCATCGAAGAAGTTCTGCTGTCCAGTAAGTTCTAAATCTTTTTCAGGTTCGATGTTGTTTGGTTGAGATTGAGGTATGTTCACTTCGTGATAATTTGAATGTATGTCAAAGGACTCGATTTCATCTTCACCAAGACCAAGATTGTGAAGTTCTAATCGTAACTGTTCTATCTCAATAATTTCTCCTGAGATTACTCGGTCGAGTAACTGATTGAGATTATCTAGACTGTTTAATTTAGACTCATTAAAACAAAGTTGCCAGGCAGTCGCCAGATCTTTAAGAGTTGGTGGATTATGCAGAGAATCCATATATAACTGCTGAAAACAAAATGCTTGGTCTTCATCTATACGTAAATTATGGTTGACCAACAAGCTTTGAGCGCAGCTGATTTGATGTAGAGGCTGCCAAAGTTTTGCCATTTCATCTAGAAACCAAATGATTTGCAATAGTGGTGGTTCTTGCTGTGACCATAACTCGGTCATTAGCTGCCATTTTGAACGATCTGGTAACAAAACCACTCCTTGATCTCTCTGTTGCCAAGCATCGTATATTTTAGGAATAGTAGGAGTATATTTTTCTAAAATTAAGTAAGGTAAAGCATGAGTTGGAACTCCCACTAGGTTCCAATATTGGGTTACAGACAAATATGAGTTACTTAAATCTTGACTCAACTCAGCAAACAGATCCATCTGCTGTTTTTGGAGGGTTGCTAAGTGAGATTTTTGCAGTGGATATTGATCAATTACTTTTCCCTGTACAAAAGCATTATCTGGATTATAAGAATTCACCTGAAGGTATTGAATCGAGCTGTCATCGTCTTCGATAGCATAGCGAGTTGAACTATTTTGACTATTAGACTGAATTTTTAGGGATGGTGCTGTTTTTTGCTTATCTTCAGTAAAAAAATCTGATAGGTTATCAATTTCTGATTTTTTCTGGTTATCAGCAACAATGTCTTGTGCTTCAAGTTCTTCTGAATCTTGTTCTTGAGAAATTACTGCCCACAAAATAGTGTGATTAACAGCATGACAAAGGTGACATATTTTTGCCTCTATCGGAATGCTTGCTCCACATTCGCAACAAAGTTTATGAGTCAAAGAAGTTCCGCAACTTTGACAATATTTATGATCTTCTGGGTTTTCAAATTCACACTGAGGGCAGATAAGCATACTGCATTTTCCTTGAAATATAATTTTTGCCTATATTGATTCAAATGTTGGTTGATTTTTGCTTTTAAGTATATTTAAGATTTTTTATAGAAAAAATAACGTAATTATATTTGCAATCTTAGCTCATAGTCTTGTTTTGGCAATCTCTTTTTAAACGTAGTTAATTTGAACCGTGTTCGAGGTATTTAGTTGGCTACAGTCAGTGTTATGGGCCTATGGTCGATTATTCTTAATCTTTATGTTCTAAAATATTTTTAGCAGCATAAAAAATCAATCAAAAGCTAGGTTTAGTAGCTACAGATCGTGTTGTATAGGTTTAATAGTTAGCAGAATCAACACTTTATTTTGAACTAATTTTACTGCTAATCTTATTAATTGACCAAGTGGCAAATGCTCCCAAAAAAAGAATGCCGATCGCTGGATTAAAAACAGGCATCCACAATCGGTACCAAAGATCAAAACCCAGAGGAATATTAAGATATCGACCCGCTACGGCGATCGCAAACCAAATAAATCCAAAAAAAACTAAAAAGACGTCTGCCATTAAGATGCGATTTAGCCAGGTAACAATTTGTTCCTTCATATTTTATGTAGCTACTTTAATTAACTATTGCTGT
>ENA-ORXT01003056-ORXT01003056.1-marine-metagenome-genome-assembly--contig:-NODE-3056-length-18991-cov-4.249445_pt1 | contig 18991 bp, 12 predicted proteins | sample MGYA00237868_ERZ511482 | MGnify/ENA metagenome assembly ERZ511482 | reverse complement strand
ATGAATTTCAAGACAGTGTATTTTATGATGCATCGGCTTGGTCTTTAGCCAACTTCTACAATATGTCTTATTCAGAATCAAAAGGGAATGTTTCGCTAGGTGAAAGAGTCAGTTGGGAAGATATAAAAAATGAATCCACGAGCTTTGAAAAAAGTAATTACGCATACTTGGTCTCATGGGATGATTATAATGCACCTGCATTTTTATATGCTCTATTGGATCAGGATGTTCAGGTGAGAGTGGCGCAAAAACCGTTTACAATCGGAAAAGGAGATTCTGCTCACTCGATGAATTATGGCGCACTCGTTATTCCCGTAGCATCACAAAGACTAGGAGCTCAGGAATTATATAATGTTCTACAATCCGAATCCAACAGATTTGGTTTAGATGTCATGTCTATTCATACAGGATATGCGAGCGCCGGGATAGATTTAGGCAGTAGATACGTAGACCCAATTGCGAAGCCAAAAGTCTTGATGTTAACTCACGGTAGTACAAGTTCTTATGAAGCAGGAGAAGTATGGCATTTATTAGATCAAAGAGTCCATATGCCAATCACAAAAGTACCTGAGTCAAACTTTAATCGCATCACTTTAGATGATTACAACACTATGGTTTTAGTGTCTGGTAATTATAATTTACTTGACTCCAATAATATTAGTGACGTCAAGGATTGGGTGGCCAAAGGAAATACACTTATTACAACTCGAACGGCCTCTTCGTGGGCAATAAAGAAAAAGTTAGTAAATGAAGAGCTTATTAAAATAGATGAAATGAGTGACGAAAAGAGTAAGACGATTAAAAACCCTATTTTGCGAAAACCGTATGTTCATGCTGCAGAAGATCTGGGACAAAGTAGAGTAGGTGGCATTATTTTGGAAATTGATTTAGATGTGACACATCCATTGGCATATGGATATAGAGAGTCTAAAGTTCCAGTATATAGAAATAGTACAGTCTGGATAAAACCAAGTAAAAATCCATATTCAAATGTAGGTTTATATACAGAAGACCCACATATTGATGGATTTATTACGGATAGGAATATGGAAACATTAAAAAAATCTGCTTCCATAATAGTCAGTAAAATAAGTAGTGGTAGAGTTATTCTTTTTGCCGAAAATCCTAATTTCAGAGGATCTTGGTATGGGACAAATAAATTATTTTTAAACGGATTATTTTTCGGTGATAAAATCAGAATACCAGAATGATAGATTAAAATAATATGAGAACAATTATTATAGAAGACGAAAAAGATGCACAGTCATTATTACATAAAATTATTATTGAATATTGTAACGAAGTGGATGTTGTTGGGCATGCTAAGGAAGTGAAGTCGGCTATTTCTTTAATTCAAAAATCCAAGCCAGACTTTATATTTTTAGACATTCAAATCACTGGAGGCACTGGATTTGACGTGCTAGATAGTCTCACTGAAATAGACTTCGATATCATATTTACAACTGCTTATGAAGAGTATGCGTTAAAAGCATTTGACTATGAAGCGATTCATTATCTCCTCAAGCCTTACAGTCCCAAAACGGTCATCGAAGCAGTAACCCGAGTGAAGAAAAAGAAGTCAGATATAAATTTAATTCACCAATTGATCAATCAATTTTCTGGAGAAAAAGCACTTCCTAATAGATTAACCATCCATTCAAATGGAGGCATAGAATTTGTTGAAATCGATCAAATCATAAGACTAGAAGCAGCTCGATCCTATTGTTCTATTTACATGGAAGAAGGACACAAGTTGACTGTTAGTAAGCCTCTTAGAATCTTAGATGAAGAATTAGCTCCATACCATTTTTTCAGAAGTCATGAATCTCATTTGATCAATTTAAAGAAGCTAAAAAAGTATATAAATGAAGATGGTGGATACTTGTTGATGATGGATGATTCTGTAGTGCCATTAGCAAGGAGAAGGAAGGCAGAGATATTAAAAATCTTATAATGTCCTGCTTATCGCCATTATATCTGGCTTCTTGTAAAATGAAGATTGCTTTAATTATTAGTATTTTATTTGGGCTACACGCTGATTGTATATCTCAGAAGACTGTCGAGATATTAAATGTTATTGAAGACACTATTGTAAAACAAGAAATCATATTTAAAAAAGAGTCGAAAGATACTTTACTCAAAATATCTCATTTAATTTCTGAAAAATATGGCAATCAAGACAGATACTATACATCTATTATAAATAATTCTGTTTCTTCAGAATACACATTAGTATTAGAAAATAAATTAGTTGACGAATTATCAATTGACATATTTAAAAATCGTGTCTTCTATAAAAAATTTCACATTTCAAATTTAAGAAGACATGACAAACATTATATTGAATTAAATATCAGTCCTGTCGATACAATTAACCTTGAAGTTTTTATCAAAAATAGACCTCAATATAATATTCCAACATTCATTTATAAATCGATTGATTATGAAGAGGCTATGCTAAGGCATAAGTTTATCACAGGGTTATTTTTTGGAGCTTTTTTTTTATTTTTAGTTTTCTCACTTGGATCTTTTCTTGTTTCTAATCGAAGTATATATTTAGCTTTATCTGGATATATCGTTTTTTCTAATTTATTTCATTTAGCCGAACAAGGAGTCAGTATTCCGTTTACCATTTCTGAAAAGCTCTTATATTTTTCTGTTTTCGCGGGACTCGCTTTTTTGGTTAGGTTGTCACATGTATTATCACCTGCAAGAAAGTATCATGCATTTTTTCATGGTGCTCATATTACCATCATTGGTTTTGCAGTGCTTATGATATTAATTTTATTGACAAACATTTATGATATCAACTTAAGTGCTTTTGCAGTTTTTTATGAAAGTCTATCGTTGTTTGGAGTTTGCTGTTATGTCTTCGTTTTTATCAGAGCTCTCTTTTATAAAACGACTCCATTTTTATATCGACTATTGTTATTTAGTTATGGCTTTTTAGTTGTAGGGTTTATGATTAAGCCTTTATCCTTTTTGGGTATTGTCGATTATGGCGATTTTACGAAGTATAGTGCCATGATGGGTCAGGTAGTCGAGCTGCTATGTTTAATTGGATTTTTAATTATTGAAAGTTTCTATGTTATAAGGAAGTCAAATAAAATAAAAGATGAAGTCAGAGATTTAGAAAGGTCTGCATTACAAGCACAAATGAACCCTCATTTTATATTCAACACATTGAATTCCATTCAGAACTTTATCATGGATAATGAAAAGGATAAGGCAATGGATTATCTGTCAAGGTTTGCAAAATTAGTCAGACAAAATCTTAATGCGTCTGTAGATGCGAAAGTATCAGTAGCGGCAGAAGTGTCGATGCTTCATAATTATTTGGAATTAGAACAACTCAGACACAAGGACACATTTAGTTTCGATATCTCTGTTCATGATAATATAAACCAAATTGATACTTTTATTGGACCACTTTTGATTCAGCCATTTGTCGAGAATGCTGTGATACATGGAATCAATCAGACTAAAAATAATTCGCACATTCAAGTAAATTTGAATCAAAAGGAGGAATTTCTATTTGTCGAGATTATAGATAATGGTTCTGGATTTGATTGTTCTTCGGAGGCAAATAAGAAGGACTCTATGGGTATGAAAATCACGCAAAAACGACTTCAACATATCAATGAATATGATGGTGATGGATATACAATTTCTTCGAATTCTGCATCTTATGGAACAAAAGTTAGTGTAAAGATCAAAACTCTGGGAAGCTAGAACTTACCGCTGGGAAAGTGGATTATACCAATAGTAGGTACAATAGCAAGTTTTAGCTTAAAATCTTGAACTTTATCGTCAAGTTACCCCGATTTACATTAACAACGTGCGATTCCTCCAAACTTCCACATTTTCTAGTTTACAGCCTATTCTAGCTGTAGAGCTATTATAATTCACTATGCTAGAGACAGTTATCGATAAAAGAGCATGTTCTATATACTTTTTCTAATTTTCGCATAGCAGATTTCGAATATCTTCTTACACTCTTGCCTTAAAACTTATTAGATTCTATAAGTCAATACTCGGTAATATCATATCTTACTCTTTTATAAAACTGTGTATGGAAAACTTTCTTAGCTTCTTTGAAACTATGCCTAGCTGGCAAAAACTTCTTTGGATTGTTATTTGTCTCAATTTGAATTGGCTTATAGAAGCAGGCTCGCCTCTTTTTAAAATGAACTATAAGAAATGGCGCCATGCAGGGAAGAATATCATTTTCTTGATATCAGATTTGTCGATAAATATAATTTTTGGATTATTGACCGTCGGTATATTTTCATGGTCAGCAACAAATCAAATTGGATTACTGCACTATACTAATTTTCCACTTTGGGTGGAATTATTCATAGCTGTTCTATTTCTTGATTTTATGGCACAGTATGTTATTCATAGACTCTTACATAAGGTAGGTTTTATGTGGCGCTTTCATATGGTCCATCACAGTGACTCTAAGGTAGATGCAACTACAGGCACGAGACATCATCCTGGCGATTATGTCATGCGAGAAGTTTTTGCTTTAGTTGCAATCATCGCTTTTGGCATTCCGATCGCATTTTATTTATTCTATAGAATATTATCAGTCTTTTTTGCTTATTTCACCCATGCGAATATTTCACTGCCAACAGGATTAGACAGAGCCTTGAGTTATGTAATTGTAACGCCGAATATGCATAAGTTCCATCACCACTTTGAAAGACCTTGGACAGATACTAATTTTGGAAACATCTTTTCAATTTGGGACAGAGTATTCGGTACTCTTGTATACGATGATCCTAAAAAAATAGTCTACGGATTAGATGTTTTAGATGATACACGTGATGAAGATGTATGGTATCAATTTAAAGTGCCATTTGATAAAAATATAAAGACTGATTATTAATCATTCTTCTTACTATTTATTTTGAATGAGAATGAGAATGCTCACAAAGTGATAAGCAGCACAAATTGATCATCAGCATGTTCAATTGAGATCTAAAGCATTGTCAATAATCTAAATTTATATTAAAGGATCGTCAATAAGCACATCCTGTTCATAACATTCTTTAATCGCTTGAAGTATTGGCAATCTCTGATACTTTTTAGGAAATTTTTCCTTAATTTTTTGGCTGATCATCGGATAATAATCAAAATTAATGCCTGGAAAAATATGATGCTCGACATGAAAAGAGTGCCAATCAATTAATTTATCTAGCCATCTAGGAATGATGACTGATGTCGTCGTTAATAATGGATCTGGAACATCAATAAAAACTGGATTTCTTAAATGTTGTGTAATAATAAAAGTTATCGTCGACACACTAAATGTCATCCAAGAAATGAATAGAGCGATGACCCCAAGCCAAGAAGAAATAAAATATAAAATAGCTGTCCAAAACATGACGATATACAATAATTCGTATTTTATTTTTTGAATTTCCTTTGGAGTATAATTTGGCCTCATTGTGACAATAGCAGGTTTATTTTTTGGGTTATAAAAAACTGCTATAATATGCTTGAGTGAATAAAATATCATCGCAAATCCTACCGTCAAGGAATAACGCAGACGCTTATTTGGATAAATAAATAAGTTGTAAACATTATTTAAAGTACTGCTCTCTGATCTGAATGCCTTTCGATCTGGATCTTCATATGTATTCATAGTTTGATGATGAGTCATATTGTGAATTCGCTTCCAAAGCGTCGGAGGAAGACCGCTAAACGCCCAAAAAAACAATTCCAGAATGTATAAGAGAGGTTGAGATCTGACAATCGTTCCATGTGTTAATTCGTGACTAAATAAAAAAATACATGCAATTGATAAACCCATTAAAATAGAGCAACTTAAAATGACAATTGAACTGGAGATACAGTATTTAATCATACACAAGTTTACAAACACAAGTATGACATGAAAAAACATGGGAAGCAACTTGTAGCTTGCCGCTTGAAAAGCTTCTTTTGGAATATGCTCCTTTAATTGTTTAGCGTAGAACTGGATACTCTCAGGTTTTACATTTGATGCTTGCATGATAATAGTTTGTCTATACATGCAAAATGTCCAAGGAAGTAACCCTTTAGGGTTAAAAAACCTGTTAGGTCTCTAAGACCTGAGGGGTTTCTAAAAGTCTTCCTTCTCGTTGATTTTTCCATCCGATATCTTTGAAAACGAAATATGCAACGACTAAAGCAGAGATGATCAGATATACAGCAATAATAAAACTTCCTCCAGGAATAATATCATCTATTCTAAACCATGAGCCAGTATTGAAAATGATCATCAATCCCGATATCGCTTTGATGGATTCTAACCAAAATGCATTTGGATCTCTATCCATCAGAGTCGTATAACTATAGACCATGTAAAATAGAAATGCGCCATAGATAAAGACAAGCGGAGTGCCAATGTCTACTATCTGAAATAATAATTGAAATATCATAGCAAGCAATACTCCGAATTGAAACCAAGACCATAACTTAAGCGAGGTAGATGCTGCAGTATCGTATTTTGTAAATTGATCTGGATTTGCAGACTCTATCGGAAAGTTAGCTTTTACATCGGCAGGTCTCCACCCAGTTGGCATAAACCATATTCTTAATTTATCCCACCAACTCTTTGCCCGCCAAGCATCTTGTATCATTAACCACAAATGGCTTAAATTAATTTTAATAGGGTTCCAAGTATTGACTTGTCTAGTGACTCCGTATACGCAAGGCTCTTCATCAAGTTCTTCTTGAAATGTACCAAACAGCCTATCCCAAATACAGAACACAGGCGATAGATTCTTATCCATATATATATTATTGATCGCGTGATGTACACGATGTTGGGATGGAGTGACTATGATGTATTCTAGAAAACCTAATTTGCCAACATGGATAGTATGATACCACACTTGAATGTATAAATGAAAAGGAGTCACGATTGCAATGATCATCGGAGGGACGCCTAACAATGCTGCTGGCAACATGAAGAAAACACTAATATTGATAAACTTAGAAATAGACTGCCTTAAAGCTGTTGCCATATTAAACTCTTCACCTGAATGATGTATGACATGGCGGTTCCAAAATATATTGACATTGTGTGCTAAGCGATGGTACCAATACGTGGCAAAATCTAAACCTAATAAAGCCAACAGATAAGTCAACCAATTTGTCTCTCTTTCGACTAGTGAAAAATGCTCAAACATATAAGTATAGCCAATGATCACAACTGTAAGACCGAGCACACTTTTTATCGTATTTGTCATGCCAGCACTCAAACTGGAAATCGTGTCCATTGCACGAAAATTAAAATTGCCTTTGGCATAGGCATAAATTGCCTCACCAATAATTAAAATGAAAATTGCTGGAATAAGAATTAGAAAGACAGTAGCAGCTTTATCCATTTGTTAGTTTTACGATTGTATTATGCCAATCATTGAGTGATTACAAGTTTACAATAATTTGCTAAGTGATTTCTTAACGATTGTACAAATATTAGTAATCGTTTATTAAATGATTACTCTTCTATGGTTCTATCCTTCTATATGGTTCAAAATCTATGTACTCTATGTATCTATATGGTTCAATATTATTTGTCAAATTCAAAAGTAGATTTCAAAAAGACTTAACTAATTTCCAATATTCATATTCTTAAACAGTATTTTTAATGATATGGATTTTTTAACAAGCTTCCCTTATTGGGGAATATTGATTCTCGTCATTCTAAATGCGCTCATTGTCTCCAGAATGAATATTGTCGTTGAAGACGAAGAGGAATGATGGATTATATTTCTGATCATTGGTTTATCATTTTATTGACATTAGCTTATATCGGCTTCTGTCTATATATCGGATGGTATTTTAAAAATAAGGCAGCGTCAGGCCTGCAAGAATACTATATCGCCAAACGTGAAATTCCTGGCTGGGTTATTTCACTGGCATTCTTTTCTACTTCAGCGAGTACCAATACATATATTGGACAAGCCGGCAAAGCTTTTCAATATGGCTTGTCATGGGCTTGGGTGGGACTGATTTGGGCAATCTTTTGTGTGATTGCTTGGTTGTTCCTAGGACCAAGGATGCGCAATCAATCTGCTATTCTCAAAGCATTTACGGTGCCCGATTATTTTCAGTTCAGATATAAAAGCAATCTATCTAAAAGCATTCGTATTCTGTCTGCAGTGACAATACTTTTTGCGACAGTATTCTATATGATTGGAATTGCAAAGGGATGTGCACATGTACTTGACTCAGTGTTAGACATTCCCTATGCTTGGGGCGCTTTTTTGATTTTAGCAATTACATGTGCATACACTATTTGGGGTGGCATGTACAGTGTATTATGGACTGATGCCGTACAAGGAATCATTATGTTTGGAGTGGCGATATTAATGGTGAGTTTGCCATTCATTTATGTAGGAGGAGTAGGAGAACTGATGGATACCATTTCTAATACAAACCATGTGACAAGATCTGGCGAGGCAATGGAAAGCGGTTTAGTTAGTTTTGGACACTTGGTGTCATTCATGTACATACTTGGAATTGGCATGTCGATTGGGATGAAACAATTATCTGATCCAAAATCATTGATTCGTTTTTATTCAATAGACAATGCGAAAAGTATGAAGTTCGCTATGATTTGGACTCCAATTTTTTTAGGTGTGTCATTAGTTTGTGTCATGGGATTAGGTGCATTAGTACATGGCATGGCAAGTCAAGAAGAAGCAGCACATTTAATTAATAATACTGATGAAGTCGTTGGGTTCATGCTCCAAAAAATGGATAATCAATTGATTAGTGGCATTTGTGTCGCTGGACTATTTGCTGCGGGGATGTCTTCATTAGCTTCAGTTATTTTAATTGTAGGTACAGCATTTGTAAAAGATATCTGGGATACTTGGAAACCCCAATCTGAAAAATTAATTATTAAGAGAACTAAGGTAACAATGGCAGTATTTTGTTTTATTGTATATCTCATAACTTTATTTCCACCTGCTGGCATAGTTGAATTAACAGCGTTTGCTGGTGCAGTTTTCGCAGCTAGTTTCTTTCCGGCCATTTTTGGAGGTTTATATTTGCGTTGGGGAACTGATTTGGCAGCACTAATTTCTATGGTTGTTGGTATGTTAGGGACAATTATTTGGCGGTTTGGATTTCGATTGCGGATTGACTCTTTAAAAGATATACACGAAATTATCCCAGCATTTTTATTATCATGTATTATTTATGTCGTCGTCAGTTTGCTTAGTAAAAATCGGATTCCAGAAAAGAAACACTTGGATAAATTATTTAAATGAGCATGAGACATGTCGACTAGAACTGATCAATTTGGACCTTTAAGCCATCAAGTATTAAAACAATAATAAAAAAATCATAGAGTATCCACTGTCAAACAGTGCTCTCAATAAGTTCAATTTATTATGTACCTTTTCAATAAATAATTTGATATGAGTAAAGAAGAGCACATTGACAAAATTATTAACAACCATGTTTTATATTCCATGGGGCTTGGGATTATTCCTATACCATTAGTTGATATAGCGGGAGTCACCGCAACTCAGTTAGATATGTTGAGTCAAATTGGAAGTGTCCATGGAAAAAACTTTTCTGATATTTCTGGAAAATCATTTATAGCTTCAACTGCAGGTGCAACTGTAGCCAGATTAGCCGCATCATTTTTAAAAGCAATTCCTGGGATAGGATCCATTATTGGAGGTGTATCAATGTCAATCATGTCAGGCGCTTCCACTTACGCTATTGGACAAGTCGCACACAGGTTTTTTAGAGATGGCTTAGAGCTAGAAGATATTGATGCGGAACTAGCACAATCTATTTATGAAGAAGAATTTGAAAAAGGGAAAAAAGTTGCCTCAGATATGAATTCCACAAAGAATGGAAGTCCGACGGGAGAAACTCCAACAGAAGCTGACATCAAGTCTAAATCGGCAACAAATGATAAAGGTGATGTCTACGATGAACTTCTGAAACTAGGGGAATTAAGGGACAAAGGTTTACTCACTGACGAAGAGTTTGAGAAGATGAAAAAGGCTATCGTCGATAAATTTTAAATTGGCAACATCTTTTCTGAATCCACTCATATCAGTTTCTATAGCTGAACTGTAGCGTCTTATTGACACTTTTCTTTCATCTAAGTTATTCAATGACTCTGTTGGGAATGGTACAATGTTCAACGCTTCAAAAGAACCAAACATAAAAGAGCTCCAGACAAATTAAAATAAAAACAAGTACTACTATTTCTACAAGAAAGTAAAAGTATATTAATGTTGGCTTCAAAATTAATTAACAAAAAAGTTGAATAAAATTTAAAGCTCCAAATTGATCCCATAGTTAATGACATAAAAAGTAGATAAATAAATTCGCATTTATAAGGAGGTATTTTTTAAAGGCTACATCATTAAACATAAATTGAGTAGTTTAAAAATGGATATTGAAAGCATAGACGTGGATGTAAATATAGATACGCTCGTGTCTTTAAAAAACATTGATATTTTGAAATAGAGAAATAAAAGGCATTATATAGGAGCAACTTACACGTCTTCAATTAAAATATCTGTGTCTGAATGTAAAATGTTGACATATATATCTGTTCTAATTGAATGTTGTTTTTCACATCATAAAGGCTATTAAAGATGAAATACACTCTATTTTCAATATTATTAAGCTTGTTTAGTTTTGTCACCTGTGGGCAATCTTTACAAAATACTGCTCTATCATGTGAAAAAGGTTGGCGTGTTTGTACAGTTCCAGACAATTGGACAATAGAAGGAGTTACATCAAGAGCGTATTCTTACAATGAATCTGTGGGTTCATTATTCCAAACGGCTGATTCTTCCGATGTTTTTTTCTCATTTTTTTCGAATACTCTAGGTCAATGGGGAGGTTTTTCTCAGAACGTCAAAGGCATTGAAGCACATAAGGAATATTGCCTAAGTTTTGAGGCGGCTGTAAGTCGCCCATGGAAACCAGCAACTACAATTGATTTTGAATTGTATTTAGGTGATAAACTATACGATAGTGAAACTTTTATTTATCCAACTGACAGTAGCAAAATTGTTGATTTATGTTTTATATCCCCGACAATTGTAGATGGGAAAAAGCTCTTATTACGAACAAATAATCTTGTTGGCCTTACAACTTATGTCATCATAAAAGCTGGCTCAGGAAATTTCTATGAAAATCAAACAACGAGTTCTCCGTATACGTCATTTTCAAATGAAATTAACATAAGTCCAAACCCTACAACTGGTATTTTGTCAATTGAACTAATAGAGAATTTATCTGATTTTAAAATAGCAGTTTATTCAGTAAATGGGGTTAAGCAATTTGAAGAAAAAAGACATAATTCAGCTAATATCGATATATCATTTCTAGAAGCTGGATTTTATTATTTAGAAATTATAAGTGAAAACAAGAGGCATATTGAAAAAGTAATTTTGTCAAAATATTAATGCCTAGACATATAATAGTAGATCCATTGCTAAACTTAGAGCTAATAAAAAAGCGTAATCAAATTTAGACTAACTAGATTTTAAAAACTCGTTCAAAATATCCACTTAATTCATTTACTGTATCGCCAGCATTTTCAATACCGGCCAAAACTTTCGCTAATCTCTTTTTATATTCTAACTGCATAGCTCTTCCTATTTGAATACGCTGTGCTTGTGGAGAACCAGCACCGTGCATTGATTCAGTGAGATAACCTACCGCATTTCGACCCAGTGTCATATTTTCAATCAATCGAAGAACACGCATTCGCTCTTCAGTTGTATATGAAGATTTTCCTTTTAAATATTTATCTATTAAATGTCCAATCTCAGGATGTTTCAAATCTTTTTCCGACGGCATTGTCGCCACTAATCCACCACCCAAATCTTGAGCTAAACGAGCTATTTCGTATGGCATTTTTGTCACATGATGTTTACACACATTGGCAAGCATATCGTCACATAAATAGCATCCAGATTTTGTTTGATGCCCTTGATATGATGAGGCGATTCCTGTGGCATAAATTGTCTCATTCAAGTGAGTCATCTGAACCAATTTGTCTTTTATATGAGATGCTTTTTCCACACCATTCATTTCTGCAATTGCTGCAGCGGCACCGATCAATACATCTCCCACACCACTTTTACAGACATAACTTCGTCTATGATAAGTCGTAAATCTTTCGACTAGCAATGATGCAAAATCATATTCACCGTCCATAAATATATGATCATGTGGAATGAACGTATCCTCAAAAATCACCATCGCTTCTTGACCTCCATAAGTGTTATTGCCTGTATCAATTTCACCGCCTTCCATGCTTCGAGTATCGCAAGATTGTCGCCCATATATATATGTAATCCCTTTCGCATCTACGGGAACTGCTCCAACTATTGCATAGTCTTTATCGTTTTCACCAAGGCGCATCGTAGGCATAACAATCATCCAATGGGAATTAATGCAACCAGTTTGGTGTGCCTTTGCTCCAGAAATATAGACACCTTCATCTGTCCGTTTTGTAATGCGTACAAATAGATCAGGATCCTCTTGTTGGTGTGGCGCTAAGCTCCGATCGCCTTTTACGTCAGTCATCGCACCACCGACTACATAATTATGTGTATGCATTTTTGTCAAAAACTCTTTAAGTTTAACATGATATGATGTTTGATGGGCCTCATCGATTTCAAAAGTGACAGAATACAAAGAATTAAACGCATCCATACCGACGCATCGTTGAAAACAAGTCCCTGTATTCTGTCCGAGTTTTCGCTGCATTTTATTTTGGAGCACCATGTCTGCCGCAGAATGAACAATATGTAAAAATCGACTTATCCGCTCGCCAGTGAATGGTGAAATGACAGAAGCTAGCTCTGGTTCTCGAATCGCTAAGTCGTAAGTTTCTGCCACCGCATTGATTGATGGGCGAATCATAGGATGCTCAACAGGATCTACTATTTTTTCACCCATTAAGTAGATCAATAGATCTCGATTCCGAAGGCTATTAATATAGTCCTCTCCTGTCTGAATTTTTAAATGATTGTCTATCTCTGGGTTCTTTGTCATGATGTTGTGAAAATATGAAAATATTTATAACGATAAGGGATTAATTCATATCGCATATCTTGATCTGTCTTCTTACCGGAATATTATTTAAGAAATAATTTCAAATACGTTCGCGACAGTCCTAGGAGTTAGATCTCCTTATATTTAAGGGCTCAAAATTTTTGGAAACATTAGCCCATAAAACAATTTAATTAATTAAGAATCAGATTGTATTTGAAGTACTGTAGAAAATAGAATTAGTACTTTATAACTGCTTTACGCCAACTCATTTTTTAAATAAAATCCAGTATAACTTTTCTTTTTCTTGATAATTTTTTCTGGAGTTCCTTCCGCTATAATCTCTCCTCCTTTAGTCCCTCCTTCTGGTCCAATATCAATAATATGATCGGCAACTTTCACGATATCAAGATTATGTTCAATGACAACAATTGTATTCCCTTTGTCTGTTAATTTATTTAATACTTCGATAAGTCGATTTACATCCTCAAAATGCAATCCAGTGGTCGGTTCATCAAGAATATATAAGGTATTTCCTGTATCTTTTTTTGATAATTCTTCTGCAAGTTTTACTCGTTGTGCTTCTCCTCCTGACAACGTTGTGGCTTGTTGACCTAAGGTGATATAGCCTAAACCTACATCATTCAGTGTTTTTAATTTTCGATAGATTGATGGAATCGCTTTAAAGAACTCCACAGCTTCTTCTACAGTCATTTCTAAAACATCCGAAATCGATTTTCCTTTAAATAAGATTTCGCAAGTTTCTCTATTGTACCTTTTCCCTAAGCAAGTTTCACATTCCACGTACACATCAGGTAAGAAATTCATTTCAATCACACGCTGTCCTCCTCCTTGACATGTTTCACATCGACCGCCTTTTACATTAAAAGAAAATCGACCAACTTTATAACCTCTAATTTTTGACTCCGGCATATCAGCAAATAATTTTCTAATCGGAGAAAACAATCCTGTGTATGTTGCTGGGTTTGACCTAGGCGTACGACCAATCGGCCGCTGATCTATTTCAATGACTTTGTCTAACAATGACATCCCTTTTATAGACTCATAAGGAAGTGGTTTTTGTGTGCTCTTATAAAAATAATTCCGAAGGATCGGATATAAAGTTTGATTGATCAAGGATGATTTTCCGCTCCCTGATACACCGGTGACACAAGTGAAGGTCCCCAATGGAATTGTCAGTGTTACATTTTTTAAATTATGTCCAGTCGCTCCTTTTAAAATCAATTTTTCTCCAGTTCCTTTTCGACGCTTCTTCGGAATCTCTATGCGCATCGTATCATTCAAATATGAGGCAGTTAATCCTTTTGATTTTTTAAACGATTTTGGTTTTCCTGCGTCTACTAATTCTCCACCATGTTTTCCAGCGCCTGGACCAAGATCTATTAAATGATCAGAAGCCAACATAATATCTTTATCATGCTCTACGACGATAACGGTATTCCCAATTTTAGACAAATTTTTAAGAGAGTCAATCAATTTGTGGTTGTCGCGCTGATGGAGCCCAATACTTGGCTCATCCATAATATAAGTGATCCCTGTCAATTGAGAACCAATCTGGGTCGCAAGTCTAGTGCGCTGCGCTTCGCCTCCTGACAAAGTTCGAGATGGTCGATCCAGACTTAAATAATCTAGTCCCACCTCTAGCAAGAATGCTAATCTGACACTAATTTCTTTGATAACTTCTGCCGCAATAGTCGCTTGCTTTTTAGACATCCGTTTTTCTAAACCCTGTATCCAATTATACAATACATCCAAATCCATTTGTGCCAATTCACCAATATGCTTGTCATCTAATTTGAAATGTAGAGACTCTTGTTTTAGTCGATAACTTTTACATTCTGGACATTCTACAATCGTCATAAACTCTTCGGCCCATCTTCTTGTCCGATCAGAGGTAGACGTCCGATACCAATGAGAAAGCATATTGACAATACCATTATCTGCTAGATCGTATACAAAATCATGAACTGCATATTTACTAGAATTTGAAACACTTTTCCCACCACCATACAATATTTCTTCAAGTGCTTTCTTCGGAATTTTTTTTATTGCTGTTGAAAATGTGAACTTATATTTCTTAGCAATCGCTCTAAGCTGCTTAAATGTTTGATTATCTCTGACTTCTCCAAAAGCCTTAATCCCTACTTCATTGATAGATAATTTGTCATCAGGAATAAGCTTTTTCATATCAACTTCATGAGACTTCCCTAGGCCTCTACAAGACGGACAGGTTCCATAAGGAGAATTAAAGGAGAAAGAATTTGGTGATGGTATTTCATATGATATTCCCGATTCTGGACACATCAATTTTTTGCTGAATGGAAACACTTTATCTTTATCAACATCGATCAACAACATTAAATCGTTACCCATATTCATCGCCGTTTCAATAGACGCAGCTAGTCTTTCTCGCTTATCCTTTATGACTTTAATGCGGTCGACCACAACTTCGATATCATGCACTTTATATCGATCCACCATCATGCCAGGCTTTAAATCTGATATCTCACCATCGACTCGAACCTTCGTAAATCCTTTTTTTCTGGTTTGCTCAAATAGCTCCCGATAATGACCTTTTCTCGATCTGATAAGTGGCGCTAGAATGATTACTTTACGTTTATCAAATGTTTTTAAGACATGTTGAATCAGCTGTTCTTCCGTAAACTTTACCATTTTTTTTCCAGTTGCCATACTGTAAGCATCACTCGCGCGAGCATAAAGTAACCTAAGGAAATCATATAATTCAGTCGTCGTACCAACAGTAGATCTTGGATTCCAGCCAGTCGTTTTTTGTTCTATTGAGATAACAGGACTTAGACCCGTAATTTGCTCTACTTCGGGACGATCCATTTTTCCTAAAAACTGTCTCGCATAAGCAGAAAATGTTTCAATGTAACGCCGCTGTCCTTCAGCATAGATTGTGTCAAAGGCAAGCGAAGACTTTCCACTTCCGCTTATTCCTGTGATGACAACTAACTTATTACGCGGAATTTTAAGAGATATATCTTTTAGATTGTTCTCTTTGGCTCCTATGACTTCAATAAAATCTTGATCCAATTTTGGCATGCTGCAAATGTAGTTGTTAGACTTATCTAAGAAAAATGAAATATCTATTGAATGGAAAAATTTCTTAATAGTTTAGTCCTTTCATAGGTTTTTGCAAAATAGCCACAGAAATTCGAAAAATATTGGTCGTAATAACGCATCAACTCAGTGAAAACACGTAAGAATCATTTAAGAAATTCCAATTTGCTAGTGTGAAAATTATTTTATGCCTTTTATGGTGAATTTCTTACTCGCCTGAAAAACTATCCTTCCGAAAATTTTTCTTGAGACCCGTCAGAAACTGCCTTAAATATTGATCATTACAATGTCGATATTGCTTTTGTTTAGGATTCCTGAGAAAAGCACTTAACTCATGTGGACTGATTCGTTTGCCTGCCATACCGTACATATGAAGCATTTGATCAGTCTTAAAATCTAAGGCAATCTTTAGCTTTCGCAAAATGATATTATTGTTCAATTCTGTCTCTGGCTCAGGCAAAGGTCCGTCTCTTCGACCTCTTTTCTCTATAATCAACCCATCTAAGAAAATAGCTAAATCAACATCTGACATTTCTATCATCTCGGGATCGTCATCTTTCTTTAGCCATGCGCTGATGATCGTTCGACTAATCTCAAACTCCATATGATCAAAGATCGAAATCATCTTATCATCTCCATAATCGAATATATATCTGATCCTCCTAAGTACATCATTATTTTCCATAAAAACTTTTAACTGAATTCACTAACTATAAATACTGATGACAAGTTTCCTTTTATGAGGTGCATCTCGAAATTCGCACAAAAATATGCCTTGCCAAGTGCCAAGTGATAATCTACCCTCTTCGATTGGGATACTAATTGAACTGCCAACAAGACTGGATTTTATATGCGCTGGCATATCATCAGGCCCTTCAATATCGTGAACCACGAATGGCATATTTTCTTTGACAATATCATTAAAAAAACTCTCAAAATCGACTCTAACATCTGGATCTGCATTTTCATTAATCGTTAATCCTGCAGAGGTATGTTTGATGAATACCGTTAATAATCCATTGTCTGGAAGTTGAGGCAAACTTTCTACGATTTGTCGTGTGACTAAATGGAAGCCTCTGCCATACGAAGGCAAAGTCAGGTGATGATGTGCTATCATAATTTAACCATAAAAGACATTAACGAAAAAATAAACACATAAGACATATAAGAAAAAGTAACCACAAAAGACATTACAGTCAAAAGCTCAGTATTACTAGGATGTGAACACAAGACGCATATAAGATTATTCTTTGAGATCCTCTTGGTAACATCCAATTGGTGATCCTGGTGGCATAGCTTTTACACTAGGCAATTGATAGTCATCAGGATTAGCTAATGCTTGTGTGATCAATTGTGCCATATAAACCTCATGTGGAGAATCTCCAATTGATATATTTTTAAGTGCAGACAAAGCATGCGCATTGACTTGCTTATCTATCTTTTTATCTGAAGCAAGCTTTATCAGGTGATTCACAAATGACATCTCATTTGCTTGTGAAATGAGCGAACTGTATCCGCCATTATTTCCAGACTTAATTTCAGTATGAATATAATCTAAGTACCCGACCAAACTCAAACCAGTATTATAAATTTTATCCTGCTGATTAACACGACTCAATCTTTGGGGATTTAACATAAACTTTAATATGTGATGTGCATAGCTTTGTGCAGCACTGACTGGATCAAAAGTCAGACCTGTTTCACTCGTAAAAGATTCGCGCGATTTGCCATATCCGAATGCTGGTGGTGGAATTATATCAAGTACGCTTTGTGGAAACGCTAATGCGTCTGGCGATAAAGTTTGCAAAAGCCCATCAAGTGCATTTTTTTGAATATCAATATCCACTGGTATGACTTTATGATCTAATGCGTCGCCTTTTACTGTATATCCATAATCAATGCCTCCGATCAATCGAACTACAGCTTCTGCCTGATATCTATGTAAATAATATAATGGCACCAATACTTTTTCAAGTTCAGAAAGTGGCGTTCCAGTAGGTACAGCTCCTTCTCCAAAGTTATTCAAAGCTACTGTCCGGATGTTCATCATCTTGTCTAGTTCAGCTACTATATCTGTACCATTATCCCACAAATGTCCTTGCGGATGAGCACCACCATCAGGACGTGCATCTCGATCGGAGATAAACTTTAATCCTTTATTTTGGGTATCTAAAATCAATTGCTGAAGTCCTTCTTCTTCATTTTCAAAATAGCCGTAGCCGTATGTAATCGTAAACTTATCCCACTCGCCGATTTTATCATCATAGGCCTTTTTTGCACTGATCTTCTGCTCATTCATACTAAAAGAAGGATGAGGATAATCCATCACTGAGGCTTTATCATTATAAGAAGCCGCAAAATTATGAGCTAGGCCAATTGTATGTCCGATCTCATGAGCTGATAATTGTCTTAGTCTCGCCAATGCCAACTCTGTCATCGGTCCATGATTAGAATCATCATCTTTATAAGCGCCCATTAGTGCTTGAGTAATCATAAAATCTTGTCTGACTCTCAATGATCCTAAACTCACATGACCTTTCATGATCTCTCCAGTTCGTGGATCTGTGACTGATGAACCGTAAGACCATCCTCTCGTACTTCTATGTACCCATTGGATCATATTATATCTGACATCTAATGGATCTGCTCCTTCTGGTAAATCTTTTACTTGGAATGTTCCTGCTGCATATCCAGCTGCTTGAAATGCTTGATCCCACCATCGTCCGCCTTCCATCAAGGCAGATTTGACAGGTTCAGGGCAGCCTGCATCTATGTAATAAATAATCGGCTCTACTGGTTCGCCCATTGCTTCTGATGGGTTCTTCTTTTTCAATCTATGTCTAGG
>ENA-ORXT01003055-ORXT01003055.1-marine-metagenome-genome-assembly--contig:-NODE-3055-length-18994-cov-8.997304_pt1 | contig 18994 bp, 12 predicted proteins | sample MGYA00237868_ERZ511482 | MGnify/ENA metagenome assembly ERZ511482 | reverse complement strand
CTGTCAAATTCGTTCCTGATCTTATTTCAAAATAACTTGTTAAAAACCGTTAGTTATTTAGTTTACGGTGTACTAACAATATTGCGAACATAATTTTATTAATTTGTGTTTTATTATAACTTTATTTTTCACTAATTAAATTTTAATACTATGAAGAAATTATTACTATCTATTTTTGTAATGCTGATGGTTGTGTCTACTCAAGCACAGTCAGACTTTATCCGCATTGTATATGATGCAAGTATGGGAACGTCAACATTGCAAGGTGCCGATAAAGTGTATATGCACTCAGGAGCAAATACTTGGTTAAATGAACCAGAAGGTCAAATGTGGGGAGAAGACAACGGTATTGGTGAGATGACTGCTGTTGAAGGCGAAACCGACAAATGGGAAATTACGATAGATGTTCGTGATTTTTACGGATTGGCTGAAGATGACGAGATTGGTATTATCGGGATGGTTTTCCGTAGTGCTGATGGTGTAATGGAAGGTAAAGACGATGCTGGTACCGACATTTTCTTAAATGGTATAGATACCGATTCTCCTTTTGCTTTGCAATCAGATGGTTCTGCATTCGCAGGTGTAACAGCTAACTGGGCTGCTGGATTTGCTGGTATTGAGGAATTAGAAGTAACCAATACAGCGGTTGCTTATCCAAACCCTGCTCCTGGTCGTACAACCATTAGTTACGCTACTTCTGATGAAGAAGTGAGCCTTACCATTTATAACTTGGTTGGTCAAGTTGTAAAAGTATTGGCAAATGATTTTCACAGTGCAGGTACATACGATGTACTTTGGGATGGTACCAATCAAAGTGGAGCAGTTGCACCTACGGGGCAATACTTCTATGTATTGGAATCTCCTAATGCAGTAACGACGAAAAGTTTGTTGTTGGTGAGATAGTTTTCTCCCATTAACAACCGAAACAAAACCGCCATTGTTCTTAGGAATAATGGCGGTTTTTTGTTTTAATAAAAAGCATCTAAATTTCGACATCCCATAATTTCCATATCCCATTATTTAAAAAATTTCGGCACAAGCAACCGCCAAAAAACTAATTTTCACATTGGGGACAGCATCAATCAAATGTACACCGCAGGCTTCCATTGTGGCACCAGTTGTAACCACATCGTCAATAATCAATAGATGCTTACCCTTTAATCCCTTTACGTTTCTAGCTTCAAAAATATCCTTTACGTTTTCCCACCTTCCGTGTACAGAAGCTTTTTTGGTTTGAGAAACATTATCGATTCTACGACCAATGGCATTGCCTAAAATGGGCAAATTGGTTTTATCGCTTATCCCTTCTGCAATCGCCATAGATTGATTGTAGCCTCGCTTTTTGATTTTTTTGGGGTGTAAAGGAACAGGAATCAGGTAATCTATTTGTTGCCATTGAGTTTCTTGCCAAATAATGCGCCCGATTTCTTGCCCCAATCGCAAACCAACTTCGTATTTACTTTTGTATTTTAGTAAATGAATGAGTTTTTGAAGACGCCCTCTTTTAGCATAAAAATAGATGGCTGCGGCTTCTTCGAATGGAATGCGACCCGCCAATCTCTGAGAAACCAGATTGACACGATCTTTTTGGAAAAAGGTTTTAGGAAGTGCGTGGAGACATTCAAGACAAACGACCTGTTCTGTTTTAATCAATCTTCCGCCACATGCATAGCATACATCCGGATAGACCAACCCAACAAAATCGTCCACCCAAGCAATGGTTGTTTTATATAAATTCATAGTAGGAATGTTTCATTAACAACGAAAAATTCCCAAAATGCAAGTATAAGCGCACCCTAAGTAGTCACTAAAAAACGCAAGTGGCTAACACAAACGGTCAATATAAAATACCATAAGTAGTCAAAAAAATCGCAGATAATCCCCAACCACTATTTAACCTTATAACGATCAGGCGCATCCATCACTGTTCCACAGTTGTCACAAGTACGCAGTTCTTTAGAAGCATAAAACGCATCAAAAACCGCCAAAAAATCTTTTTCGATATTGGTAAGTGGAAAATAAGATTCATAGATGCGATTGTTACAGTTGTCACAAAACCACATCAGGCCATCTTTTGCCTCTAAATTTTTTCGAACCCGTTCTACAACCAGCCCAATAGAACCAGCAGATCGCATAGGCGAATGAGGCACTTTTGCAGGAAGTAAAAACATATCGCCAGGACCGAGATTCATATCAACGGGCTTACCATCTTCTTGAATTCGAACAGTGATGTTTCCTTCGAGCTGATAAAACAACTCTTCTGTTTCATTGTAATGGTAATCTTTTCGAGCATTGGGACCAGCCACCACCATCACAATATAATCTTCTCCCAAAGGATAGAGATTTTTGTTGCCAACAGGTGGTTTTAATTTATCTCTGTTTTCTTCTACCCATTTTTGAAGATTAAAAGGCTTTTGTATTGGCATATTGGTTTTATTTAATGTGAGTGAAAGATATTCCGTAATCTCGAAATCCCATTGATTTAAGTGTCTAAATAAATGTCAAACAATAATACAATATTTGATGGTGATAATAAAATAAAGTTGAAAAATTCTCGTCTGTGCTATTTATGTATAGACTTGTTTTTCACTTTGTTATTATCCTTTAGACAAGATGCATTACTTCATATAAAATATTTGTTTTTTTTGCTTATTGAAGTACTTTTGGTAAAAAAAATTGTTTAACCTAGAACCATTTAATCGTTTTGCCTTGGAAGTTGTCCCTAAAGAAGCTTTTTGGGAATGGGTAAAAAATGTTGAAAAAAAACTGCAATGGTCCAGTCTTAAAGATGAAGACAAAGAATCAAACAATATCTATTTGATTCCTCCTACTTATTTTGGTCAATATTTGGACAATTGCATAGAAAAAAACTTTGAAGTATTTTTTCAAAACGAGTTAAGCGTATATGTAAGTGATCCAATGTTCTGGCCTGCCAATCGAACGTACGAAATGTTCAGCAATTGGTTCGATATTAAGGTATCAGATATGGTTTGGAGTTTAGAAGAATTTACCAATCCAGAATTTGAATTCTGGAATCCCAATTGATTTTACATAAATCAATCTCAGCATATTAGCAATCTGTTTGGCTACCGTCTAAAGTTGCCGAACTGCTTCGTTGCATGTACCCCTCGGCTACGCTCGGGGTACGATTAGTCCGAACTCCGAGCGGAACGGTCCGCCGCTGCGGTCGAGGGGTGGATTTGAAAAAGTATTAAGCAACCTTAGACGGATAACCATCTGTTTTATAAAACTCCACAACGACAAACAAACTTAGACCTTGTTTTCAAAATAAACGGTGTTAAAATTTGCCTAAAGTCGTTTGTCCTACTCGCTTTTTATCATTATTTTTATATCTTATTGTTCCAATAATCAGAACAACAACTTGATTATTTGGTTACATACCCAAAGAACACCTATTTTTTTTAAAACCAACAAATTAATACTATGCGCTTTTTATGTTCAATATTATTCTTACTCTGTCTTTATACGACCAGCAGTTTCTCCCAAATAATTTCGGCAGATCCTGTTTTCTTTACAGCCGATGGTGGTGTAACACTCTTTTATGATGCGACACAAGGCACTGGGGGTTTGGCTGATTTTGACGGAACCATTTATGCCCATACGGGCATCATTACCAATGAAAGCACTTCTACTTCGGATTGGAAAAATGTATTTAGTCAGTGGGGAACCGAAAATCCCGATTATGCACTAACTTCTGTTGGAGACAATATTTATAGTTTTACCATCGACAATATTGCCGATTTTTATCAAGTAGAAGCAGGTATAACCGTAGAAAAGCTGGCTTTTGTCTTTCGAAATGGTGCTGGAACCTTAGAAGGTAAAGATGCTGGTGCCAGCGATATTTTTGTGGATGTGTTTCAAGGTGGTTTGGCAGCTGTTTTAAACAATCCGACAGGAGCCTATCAGTTTTTATCTGTGAACCAATCTGTAAATATTTTACTAAATATTTCACTTAATTCCAACATCACAATTACCGACAATGGAACAAGCATTTTTACAGATACCAATGATGAAATTGATTACGAGTATTTGTTAGCCGATGATCAAATCCACAATCTGGAAATTACCATTTCGGTAGATGGACAAGAAATCGTAGAGACGATTGTAATTGTACCGACTGTCACTACTGTTTTAGAGGAACGTCCTGAAAACATAATAGATGGGGTTAATTATATAGATGATGAAACAGCAGTCTTAAGCCTTTGGGCAGAAGGCAAAGACGTTATTCATGTCGTTGGAGAATTCAACAATTGGATTCCAAGTCCCGCTTATCAAATGAAAAAAACACCAGACGGCAGACGCTTTTGGTTGGAAATAGGTGGCTTAACTCCTGGACAAGAATACGCTTATCAGTATCTTTTAGATGGCGACTTAACCATAGCCGATCCTTTGTGTGAAAAGATTTTAGATCCTGATGACGATGGCGGCATTCCTGCCGAAACATATCCAAATTTAAAACCTTATCCTTTTGGATTTGCCAATGGCAATGTATCGGTTTTACAAACAGCACAAACACCTTATGAATGGCAAATAACCGACTTTGAGCGACCAGATCGTAAAGACTTGGTTATTTATGAGTTATTGGTTAGAGACTTTAGTACAGATAGAAACTATCAATTCTTACTGGATACGCTTGATTATTTAACTACTTTGGGTGTAAATGCCATAGAGTTTATGCCTGTTATGGAATTTGAGGGAAATGAGAGTTGGGGATACAATCCTTCGTTTATGTTGGCTTTGGATAAATATTATGGAACACCCAATAAATTTAAGGAGTTGATAGACGCTTGTCACGAAAGAGGCATCGCCATTATTTTGGACATTGTACTGAATCACCAATTTGGTCAATCGCCTTTGGTACAAATGTATCCATTAAATAACAATCCTTATATAAATGCCATAGCCCGACACGATTTTAATGTTGGTTTTGATATGAACCATGAATCACAAGCGACCATAGATTTTACCCAAAGAGTGATTGAATATTGGATCAACGAATACAATATTGATGGCTATCGTTTTGACTTATCTAAAGGTTTTACCCAAAACAATACACTTGGTAATACAGGAGCTTGGGGACAATACGACGCCAATCGTGTTCAGTTGTGGAAAGACCTCAACGATTATATGGAAACGCTTTCTCCAGGTTTTTATCCAATTCTAGAGCATTTTGCCAACAACGATGAAGAAAAAGAATTGGCAGATTATGGGCTAATGATTTGGGGCAACGCCAACCACGATTATACAGAAACCACCATTGGTTATATCTCGAACTTTAACTCATCGTATTATGGAAGCAGAGGTTACAACTTTCCCAATCTAGTAAGCTATATGGAAAGCCATGATGAAGAAAGAATGATGTATAAGGCTCAGCAATTTGGCAATGTAGGAAACAATGGATTTTATGATATTAAAAATTTAGATGTAGCATTGGAAAGAGCCAAAATGGCTGCTGCCTTTTATTATGCCATTCCTGGGGCTAAAATGATCTGGCAGTTTGGAGAATTGGGTTACGACATCTCTATTGACAATCCTTGTAGGGTATGTAACAAGCCTGTAAAATGGGAATACTACAGTGAACCCAACCGCAAATCGTTGTATGATTTTTATAGTAAAATGGCAGAATTAAAACGAGAGCAAGAGGTGTTTTATACCGATAATGTAGATTTATCAGTGGGTGGATTTGGCAAAAGAATTACCCTACGCCACGAGACAATGGATGTCAATTTGATTGGTAATTTTGGGGTAGAACCCACAGCTATTAACCCGAGGTTCCCAGCAGCAGGTATGTGGTACGACTTCTTTTCAGGTGACAGTCTGATGGTCAGTGACACCGAATCACAAATCAATTTGGGTAGAGGAGAATTCCGTTTTTACACTACCGAAAAATTAGCAAACAGCGATACTACTTTGGTAGATGCTGATGTGTTTGTTCAACCACTCAGTATTGTTAGAGAAAGCTTAACGATGGCGCCAAATCCTGCCGTAAAGCAGACTATGGTTTCTTTTAATATGCTCGAAAGCGGCAAAGTATTGATAGCTGTTTATGATGAAAAAGGTCAGCAAGTTGCGACCATTGACAAAGGACAACTAGATAAAGGATTACAGCAAATAACCATTGATACAAAAGATTTCACACAGGGAACTTACTATATTCGATTACAAGCAGGTAATGCAGTAGCGAATGGGAAGTTGAGTGTCTTTTAGGGTTTGAATTTATAAAGGCATTAAAATCAAAGCCTCATTCATGCTCAAAATTTGAGCGTGAATGAGGCTTTTTTAAATTTCAAATCTAGTATCTAACATCTATTCTTAAAAGAGTCCCGATATCTCAAAATCTTACTTTACAACCAATTTCCCACCAACACCATTGATTTTCCAAAAATAAATACCTGACGGAAAGTCTTGAAGGAATATGGTTTGCTCTTGTATTCCTTTTTCAAGCGCTTCCATTTTTACCATTTTACCCACAACATTATAGAAATAAAGATTGCTAGACTCTGTTAAAGGTTCAAAGCGGAAGCTTACAAAGTAGCTCGCTGGATTTGGAGAAATACTAATAGGATCAAAGGCGATTGATTCAATTGAAACCATGATACAATCAATACCTGCCTCACAATTCGCATCGGCATTGTAGTTCTCTGCTGTTGGGTCCATGCAACCCAATACCGTCGCTGTTTCCAGGATACAAGTACAAGTATTCATATCCCAAATATAGCTTCCACCATTGGTACAGATATCGGTATCGCAAGTCGTATCATAAGCATCACAACTGCCATCATCTAATACAGCATCTGCATTATAATTGGGCGCACAAGGATCGGTACAACCTTCAACCAACATTGGATCGTTGATACATTCACAGTTGAGCAAATCGAACGAATCGGTCGTATTGTCGTTTGCATCGTCGCAAGAAGGTGGTTCGTTGATGATTTGACAGTTTGCGGCATCGAAGAAATCTATCGTTAAATCACACCCATCGCTTACATCTGAGACAACAACCATTACCTCACATTCTAATGAATCGAATATTTCTGTTGTTAGTGGGCAATCATCAGAGATGGCAATTGTGTCTTCGTAATAGACACATTCACAAAGCCCTAAATCAAATTGTCCAATGATGAATTCGCAATCGTCTTCACAATCGGGATAAATACATCCAGTATCCACGGTGGCATTGGGATCGTAATTCTCTGCACAAGGATCGGTACAGCCTAGGATTGCTTCTCCGACACACGCACAGTTGATGTCCCATACTTCGCCAGTGGTCGTAGGATCTCCGTCATCACAAGGCGAACCCGATACGGCAGTGCCTCCACATTCTCCTTCACAATCATTCTCTGCACAGCTTCCATCGTCACAATTCGCAGTTGCATCAAAGTTACAAGCAATTGCATCCGTACAACCTTCGATTGTTGCGGTTTCCAAAACACATTCACAAGCAGTTGCATCCCAAATATAAATCCCTCCATTCGTACAAATGTCAGCATCGCAAGTATCATCATAGGGTTGACAAGAGCCATCGTCAATGGTTGCAATTGGATCAAAGTTGGGTGCGCATGGATCGGTACAACCACTTCCTCCTGCACATCCATCATAAACAAAATCAAATGCTTGAACAGCACATGGATTTTCAACAAAAACAGAAGTAGGCACAACAGTCAGCATTCCACCTGAATCACCAGCAGACAACACAAAGCTTGTTATGTCCAGCAAATCATCCGGACAAGCTGGATCAATGGTATACATACAATTGCCCGACATATCTATAAAAGGACCAGATATGGTTGGGCTTTGTATTGCTGGATAAACTTGGAATTGGTGTTCGGCAACTTGAATGTATTCGTCAATTATGCCATCCGAATTAGAATCGCAACCAACAAAAGCATAAACCGTTGTAATGCTACTTGGACTACAACCTATTTGGGTTTGAAATAATTCGCTGACAACATTATCAGTGAATACGTTTGTTCCATCATACCATTCAACGGTCCCTACTTGCGTTCCTTCTGGATCACTTATGGTAAAATTTGTTGGAAAAGTAGGCACATCTCCCGAACACAATAATTCTAATACTGGATTGTTAAAATCACTTGTTGGGCAATTAAGTATGACTGGTTCGTTGATACACTCACAATTCATTGCATCAAAACTATCAATGGTATTTACGTTGTTGTCATCACAATCAGGATATTCACAAGAACCATTGTCTTCTGTTGCATTTTCATTGTAATTTAGGGCACATTCATTTGTACATCCAGCCAAGTATTGGAAAATGGTTTCATCATTACTAGTAGCTGCGACTAAGCCATCGGGACATTCTAATTCTCCTGGAGGAAGATTACCAATGACACAAAGTAAAACGCCTTCACAGTCGTAATAATTGATTGGAAAATCAGCTGGACACAAAGGCATTGGACCGCCAAAATTTGGAACCACTTCAAAATAAGTTTCACCCTCAAAATCAAACATATTTATTTGATCTACTTCGCAAGGTGTTCCGTTGGTAATCAAGTCTTGAATCCAAGGTAATTCTAGCGGATCTTCAAATATGCAAACAACCAGAGAATCTTCAAGAATGTCTACAAAAGGGGTGTTTAATGGATTAAATGTACCATTTAGATATTTTGTATTCGGATTGTTAAAATGGGTATTGAAATTGGTACCTGTAGATTCTCCTGAAGCATCACCATCTTCCACTCCCATAAATTGGAATTCAGGATCGGCAAAAGCATCGAGGACCTCGAAGCATACTTCTGATACATCTATCCAAGTACTTTCAATCGCTGGACAGGCAAAAACAGGCGAACCAGAAGGAGGAGTCGCATTGAGCAACGCCATCGTTATCAACACATCTCCCGGAGCCAATCCGTCTATGCTATGAGACGAGTAAGGATTAAAGCCAAAAGGCGTTTCACAATCAGGATGTAAATCTTGTTGGTTAGAATCGAAGTTTATAGAAGTATAACTTCCCTGCGTTACATCTTCTGTATTTCCGCTGAATCGAATGACATCGGGATTGTATCCAAAACGAATGGTTGAAATGCCTATATAATCTGCTCCATCTTGACCATTGATTTGAATGTTAACACAATAGACTGTTTCAGTGCTGCTTTCGGAGGGCACAAAACGTAGGTCTACCGATTGTCCAAACAAAGGTGCTCCTAAGAATAATAAGAGACACAAAAAAGACATATAAAGTTTCATAATTTTCGTTTTTCTACTTCCAAAAGTACTACATCTAGTCATAACTATTTTATACATGTTTGCTTGTGCTTTAGGTTTTTATTTTTACGATAAAATCTTGTAAATTTGTAGGGATATTATTTCAAGAAAGAAAAGTGTGTATTTACAAGATCTAAGAAAATTTAGGTATACAGATACCTGAAAGTTTTACTAAAAGTTGAAAAGCGTGAGTAAAGAACCAAAAAACAAAATGCTCACTCCAATAGAATATCTAAAAGGAGTTGGGCCAGCTAAGGGAGAAGCATTACGAAAAGAATTACAAATAGAAAACTTCGGAGATTTACTCCAGCATTATCCTTTTCGGTATGTTGATAAAACCAAAATCACCCGAATTTCGGAGATTACGCCCGAAAGCCAAATTGTTCAGCTAAGAGGGCAAATCATTAATATTCGCATTGAGGGGCAAGGGGGATATGGCAAGCAACGCCTTGTTGCCACGTTAAAAGACCCAACAGGGTCCATTGATTTGGTTTGGTTCAAAGGAGTTACCTACTTCCAGAACAGCCTTGTCATTAACAAAGATTACCTCGTTTTTGGCAAACCTACTTTTTTTAGGGGAATTGGCAATTTTGTGCATCCTGAATTGGAGCTGGTAGATAATAAGCCCATCACACTTGCCGACCGTTGGTTGCCTGTTTACAACAGTTCTGAAAAACTCAAAAAGAAAATACTCGACAGCAAAGGGATTGCCAAATTGACTCGAAATTTGGTCGATCAACTTTATCCTGAAGACGTTCCTGAAATTTTACCACCTTCCATATTGGGACGCAATAAATTAATCAGTAGGTACAAAGCGGTTATAAATATTCACAACCCTGAAAGTGAGGAGGGAATTTTTGAAGCACAAAGAAGATTAAAGTTTGAAGAATTCTTCTTTTTTCAAATGCGTTTGTTGCAAACCAAACATTTTAGGAAAAGACTGCCTGGTATTTTCTTCCAAAAAGTAGGCGATGCGTTTAATGGATTTTATAAGCTCTTGCCTTTTGAACTAACAGGCGCACAAAAAAGGGTGTTAAAGGAGATTAGAAAAGATACCACAACTGGGTCGCAAATGAATCGGCTACTACAAGGAGATGTGGGTAGTGGAAAAACCATCGTGGGTTTGCTTACGATGTTGATGGCGATAGACAATGGCTATCAGACTTGTATGATGGCGCCTACAGAAATTCTTGCCTATCAACATTATGAAGGCATCAGCAATATGTTGGAGGAATTGGATTTGAGGGTAGAGATATTAACGGGAAGCGTAAAAGGGAAAAAAAGAAGGCGATTGCTGGAAGCCCTTGAATTGGGATTGATAGATATTCTTATTGGTACGCATGCCTTAATCGAAGATTACGTTGTGTACAAACAATTGGGCATGGTCATCATTGATGAGCAACATCGTTTTGGGGTCAAGCAGCGTTCAAAACTTTGGACAAAGAACTCCAGAGCACTTCCCCATGTATTGGTTATGACAGCAACACCCATTCCCAGAACATTGGCAATGACGCTTTATGGAGATTTGGATGTGTCTGTAATCGATGAACTTCCTCCAGGCCGGAAGGCAATTAAGACCGTCCACCGCTATGAAAAAGACCGCTTACGCATTTTTGGTTTTATGAAAGACGAAATCACCAAAGGGCGACAGGTTTATATTGTTTATCCGTTGATTGAAGAATCTGAGCATTTTAATTACAACAATTTGATGGAAGGATATGAGAGCATTCAACGTGCTTTTCCAGCACCAAATTACCAGATAAGCATTGTTCATGGGCAAATGCACGCCGATGATAAGGAGTTCGAAATGCAGCGTTTTAAAAATAAAGAGACGCAAATTATGGTGGCAACAACCGTTATTGAAGTGGGCGTAGATGTGCCCAATGCGACTGTTATGATCATTGAAAGTGCCCAGCGTTTTGGCTTGTCGCAATTACACCAGTTGAGGGGAAGAGTAGGACGTGGAGGCGAACAATCTTATTGTATTTTATTGACAGATGTAAAAATGTCGGCGGATTCTCGCAAGCGTATTAAAACAATGACGGCAACCAACGATGGTTTTAAAATCGCAGAAGTCGATATGGAATTGCGTGGTCCAGGTGATATTGAAGGAACGATTCAAAGTGGAAAACTGGGCTTGAAACTCGCCAATGTTATAGAAGACAATGCCTTGTTGGTGGAGGTTCGTGAAATTGCTGCTCAGTTGTTACAAGAAGACCCAGATTTGGCAAAACCAGAACACGAGCCACTAAAGGCATTTTTACAAAATAAAAACAACAAAGCAAAGTTGGCTTGGAGCCGGATTTCATAAAAGGATGTATGTTCGGGACTTTGAGTGTTCAGTTGGGCTACCCGTCTAAGGTTGCCGAACTGCTTCGTTGCATGCACCCCTCGATCGTAGCGACGAACCGTACGCTCGGGGTACGATTAGTCCGAACCCCGAGCGTAACGGTCCGCCGCTGCGGTCGAGGGGTGGATTTAGAAAAATATTAGGCAACTTTAGACGGGTAGCCCTTTGAATAGTAATCAAATTATAGTGTAAAATATTGATTTACAGTATTTTAAAATTAATTGCTTGGTTGTTAAACCTAAATTTAAAACAAATATTGGTTTTTTTGTAAAGTATCTCAATAATACTTTTGTGTTCAGAATTATTCTTCAAATTTCTGCTTGTTTATTTTAATAAAAAGTAAAACTTAAAAATTTCAAATTATGAATTTCAAAAATCTTTTATTGACCGTAATCGTCCTGTTACTTCCTATAGGAATCTTCTCTTGTGAAAAAGTAGATCCAATGGATGAAGACCCAATGTTAGAAAATCCTGCAATACCCGAAACTTTAGAATGTAACAGATTGGTAGAAGAAGGTGCTTCTTTGACATTGGAAGATAGAGGAGATGGTATTGATTATATAATTGATTGTGTTGCATCCGTTAGAGGAGATTTGATTATTGATCCAGGAGTTACCATTCAATTTGGTACAGATGCTGGTATAGATGTAGATGGAACAGGTTCCATACAAGCATTGGGAACCACACAAGACCAAGTTGTTTTTACTGGTGAAGACAAGATCGCAGGGGCTTGGAAAGGCATTTTAATCGATAGTAATGATCCTAAAAATAAAATTGAATATGCCACAATTGAATATGCAGGTGGAGATGCTTTTAATAGTAACAATAACCAAGGTGCTGTAATCGTGTGGTCAGATACTCGCTTAAATATGAACAACACCACCATTACCAATAGCAAAACATATGGGTTCAATGCCAGTTATGGTGGAGATGATTTATCATTAGACAACAATACCATTACCGCTTGTGATGCTCCTATGTATATAGAAGGTTCATATCCTACAACAATTTCTAGAGGAAGTTATACGGGTAACACCTTAGATGCGATCATAATTCAGGCAGATCAAATAACAGGAACGCATAACTGGGCTAATCTGGGTGTACCTTATCATGTAACCAGTGGGTTGACAGTAAGAGCTGGTGGAACATTGACCATAATGCCTGGAGCTGTCTTGAAGTTTGGTCAAGATTCAAGACTGTATATTAACGAAGGAGCCTCTGGACCCAAACCCAGTTTAATAGCAGTTGGAACAGCAACCGAACCCATAGTCTTTACTTCTATAGACAATACATTGAGTGCATGGAGAGGTATTTATTTTGATTCGCCTTCAAGTTTAAATGAAATTGGATTTACAACCATTGAAAATGCAAGCAACGGAGAACAAGATGGCGCCATTGAAATGTGGTATGGTACGGTATTGAATGTACACGATGTACTGTTTAAGAATGTTGCCAATTGTGCCATACAACAATTCATTTCTGGAGGAGGTACCAATACGCTAACAACCAATAACCTTAGTTTTGACAATGTTGGTACAGAAGGAATTTGTCAAAACTAATTGGGTGAAACATAAGTCTTAAGTAGTCTGACAAAAATAACTTAACAATTCTCTGTCATTCTTTTGGTGACTTAATTGTTGTGATTTTTCCACGTAGCTAAGGCTATGCGGTAAAATAACGCCTCATAAGGCACTCAAAATAATTGGCAGTTAATTGTCAACTTATTTTTGTCAGACTACTTACTCAAATCTATTTTAAACATAATTTGAAGCACCTTTCCATTGATTTTTTATTAATGGTTTGGTGCTTTTTGTTTTTTTGCTAAAACTTCAACAACGTCATAAAACCAATCCAACCCACAATCAAGGCAACTGCCGAATACATAAAAAGCTTCTTAGATTCTGTACGATTGGATTTCCATCTTTTTATTCCTATCAGAAATAGAATAATAGACAGCAATGGGCACATAGACAGTAAGCCCAATAAAATTTTTGCAGCAATTTGAGATTCTAACAGCATTTTCAGTTCTTTTTATTCCAACACACAATATACTGATTCCTAAACAACGCCTTTTTTTATTACTTTATTAACCAACATCAATAAGCCTATTCCAAATATAATTTCAGCAAAGAAACCAATAAGACTCATAAGCGGACCAACAACACTCCAATAATCTGGAGTTATAAACTGTTTTTGGAATAGAATCGGTACGACAATCATATTGCAGAGCCTCATCAATAACATGACCAATGACGGCAATAATAAAAACCAACCTTCTATACTTGGTTTTTTTATTAGATAATAAAGGCAAATACCTATGATAAAAAGTTGTGCAAGAGAAGTTATCGACCCCATTAACATCAATCCTATGTTTTCCATCTTTTTATTTTATGAACTTAAAATCAACGAAGAAAACCAGTCAGAAAATCGCTATACAGATCGTATTCAATCGAAAATCTAGCCTTGGTGGACTATATAAGGCTCAAAATCTTTCCACCATTGCCGCAAATCTCTTTTGGGATTCCTACAAATATAAAGCGGAATATTGTTTTCTTCTCCAATAGCGTACTTATGTGTAATGTTTTTATTAAAACTGTTTCATCAAAAGCGTATTCTACCGCACTTTGTTCATTGCCAAGACTTATCCAAACAGTGGCTTCTGTGGATAAAAGAACACGAACCAAATCCAAAAAATCCTGCGAATCCTTTCATCCAGTAAATCCTGATACAGACAAAAAAGGTCTCATATATAAAATCTAAACAATATCGTTCAACCCTCTCGTCATAGAGCGAATGATGCCCTTCGCATTGGGATCATACAACCAGCAGGTATTCATCTCGTCAATGATTTGGTGATTGGCTTCGTCCGATAGTATTAAGCTATGAAATTGGGTGTTTTGGTTTTGTTGAAAAGATCGAATGCCTTGTATGATTTTATCCTCTATTTCATACAAAATAAAATCAGAAATGATGAGGACATCGGCATCTTTGTAGTTCTCTGTTTTTAGCTGTCTAAATACTTCATAAAGCGGAAGCGATATATTGGTTCCACCATTAAACGACATACGTAAAAATTTGGCAATGGCATCAATTGAATTGCCCACTTCATGCAAATCTAAGGTTTGAACACCACTTGAGAAATTAAGCAAAAAAGCACGTCTGTTTTCTTTGGCGGCCATTTTTAAAATACCCATACACAAAACCTTGGCAATCTGTTCTGGTCGTCCATACATCGATTCGCTGGTGTCTACGCAAATCATAAAAGGTCCTTTGTCCTTCAATTTACTCGACTGATAAACCTCCATAAAGTTGTCCTTGCTTTCGACCAATTTTCGGTCTTCATACCTAAACGTAAGCAACTGGCTGTCTGCATATTTTTGAAGAAACAAAGACTCTGTACTTGGGTCGCCAATCAGTGCAGCTTCACTACTCACCAAATCCGACAAGCGATTGCCTGTTTGAATACCAACTATTTCGGAGCGCATCAAAGGGTCCGTTTGCCACTCTCTTTTGATAATGACCTTCTCCATTGTCTCTTCCTCCAGCTCAATCTCTGCCTCTCGCATTCGCCCCAGCAAGTCCGCTAATTCTTTGATCTCGTCTTCCCTTTCTAGCAAATCATCGTATTTCCCAATCACGTCAAAAGAGGTGTCGTGCCACAGTGAACGGGACATATCCCAATACCTTCCCAAATATTCATTAAAGGGATTGATGATGCCCGAAAGGCGATTGAATTCATTTACTTTGCCTGCTACAAGCGATTGATAGCCGTCGGTTTCTTCTTCTAAAAAGGTGAGTTGGTATTCCAAGGTTTTGGCGTATAAGAGTGCATCCCATTGTGCCAATAAATCCTTAACAATGCGCTCGGCATTTTCTGTTTGCTCTGGTGAAAATTTTTGAACGTCTCTTTCTTTAAAAATCTCTTGAAATTTTTTACTATAAAAGGTAGTATCGAGTTCTTCTCTTCTGTAATTCTGTTGTAAATAATTGGTCAAGTGATGCCATCGGCTGGGAAAGTTAAACAATGGTGTCACCGACCAACTTTCCAGTCTGCGATGTTCGTCGTCATAAGGGTTTTTCTGACGGGCTTTTTCCCAAGTTTTACGCAACCAAAACAAGGTGTCTTTTATAATTTGTGCCTCAATTTTAGGATGCTGCTGACACAATTCCAACAGACCTTCTATTCCAAACAACTCATCTAAGGCTTTGGTAAAATAGCGGTAATACTGATCATTTATTTCGGGGCTGTCGTCTGTTCTGTAATTTAATTTACCCTTAAAATAAGCCACCAAATATCGTCTAGTTGTTTTATTCAAAATACCTCCAAACTGAATGAATCGCTCAAATTCTTCGTTAAGTAACTCGTTTTTAGGCGGAGTCGTAGACGCTCTGTTGTTCTGTGCTTTTATCATGACAAATAGAAAACAGATTGGAGGGTGATTGGTTCAACTTTCATTTTACTAAAAAAAGCCCACAAAGTTAATTGGTTAATTGCAGACTTCTCTGTTTATGTATTATACCAATCCATAGTTAGAATGCGGATTTAGAAAAGTGCCAGTGGCACGATTAATATACGTAGCATCGGCCTTTAGCCCGATGCGATGTATGGATTTTGACTATGGATTGGTATTATCCCATCATTCCTTCACAAAAGAGGCAACCGCTCTCTCATTGTTTTCTAATAAAATAGTTATAAAATACAATCCCGAAGAAAGCGTACCAATGTCCAATTGATTTTGACCGTCAACCATCATTTCCAATCGACCATCTATCGAATAAACAGCGACGCTTTTAACGGTTTGGTTTCCTTCAATTACAATAAAATCTTGAGCGGGATTTGGGTAAAACGAGAGCCCATAAAAAGACAAATCTTCTACGCCCACATTCCACGCATCCGAAACAGTCACCGTTTCACAATGTTGATCAGAACCATATTCATTGACAACGTCCAAACAGATTTCATACGTCCCATTAAACTGATAGGTAATCGCTCCTTCTCCATCATTTATTAAGGCGTCGTCTGCTACAAAATCGGTATCGCCGAAAGACCAAGTCCTTGTAGCAGTTCCGCCATTTGCCTCATCAAATAAAGATTGATTGGAAAGTTGAATGCTTGCAGTATTGATTGGGGTTTGACTAAAGTTAAAATCGGCAATGGGTGGATTTGTAATTTCAAAACTACCTCCAAAGGTTTCCAAACCTCCAACCGATGTAGCTACTTGTAAGCTATAGGCATACGTTCCATTTTGTGTATAGCTATTCGACACTATTGGTCCTTGTTCGCTGTTGGTACCATCAAAAATCCACAACCAAGAGTCAATGTCCAAATTGGCAGTAGCTGTAAAATCAACAGTACCATCTAACCCAACAGTAGGTGTTGTAATGTCCACAACCAAAACGTCTTCGGGGAATTCAACTTCAAAAGTAATTAGGGTACTCGCACCATAATTGGTATCGTCAAAAATAACAGTTCCATTAGAGGTCAACGAAATAGCTCCTAAGACGCTGTTCAAGCCATCTCCTGCAAAATCTATAAGAACAAAAGTATAACAGCCACTTTCCTCAAATGTAAAAGTCGAAGTAACCGTTTGTCCTGCATTCATAGGTTCGCTAGAATATAAAGTTTCCCCCATTGGACTAACAACAGACCAATTGATGTCTTCTGGAAATTGATCTGCAGTAAGTTCTAATACCACATCATTGTCCTGTACATTAAAAGAAGGCATTACGTCCACTTCTAGTATATTTCCTTCCGGAAATTCATCCATTTGCCCATTGGGATTGGTCAACGTTATAGAGAGGGTACTTGCTTCATCTAATTGAATGGCTGGAAAGCCAACAATGGTTGTTTCAAACAGTTGCAAATTACCACTCCAAGAATTAGAGGCAACAACTGAACCATCAATAGAAACAGTCAAGTCAGCAGAAAGCAAATTGGTCAATCCTAAGTTTTGAATCGAAACGGCGGGAACAAAAAGCCCACATACTTCTGTCAAACTCTCATAAGCAACAACTGCTGCATTATTGGTTCCACCTACCGTCAAATTATTGTTTTCGGCTTCCGCCAACAAATCTTCTACACCAGGAACAATATCGGTAGAAACAACCACATGGCTTCCAAGTCTATTTGGATAAATAACCATAATATATGGGTATGAATTACCGTATTGAAAATCAACTTCAAAAGACCCCGTTTGATTTATAATAGGGAAAGGAAGCTGTTCAAACCAAGTCTCGTTTGTTGGATTTATAGCAGGTACTCCAATAGAATTATTGTTCATTAAATCATCGTCTGTCATCGGATCTGTCTCCATCGCCAAAAAGACGGCTTCACCTGTTCCACTTTCACCATAATTTTGATTAAGAATATCTATTTGATCCGATAAAACCCAAGAAGTAGGATCATAAACCGCAAAGGTGTACAAAACAACGCTCTTCCCTTCATTCAAGTAATCATACAACACATGAAGTTCCCCCTCGGTATCCGAAAGTGCAAAATTAGGCGCTATGCTGTTGTCTGGCAATTGCGCAAAAGTGACTTGACTAAAAAGTAAGCCAATAAGTAATAGGTAGAAATATTTCATAGAATTTTTTATTGTAAACAGTATTTATTACATCGCTCAATTGTCATAAAAGTTTTAATATCGACAACAGCAAGGTCAAATCTAGTATCTCAAATTTTTTTATTAAAGCTCAAAGTCATCACCCATCAACTATCATCCATCATCCATCAACTATCACCCATCAACTATCATCCATCACCCATCAACTATCATCCATCAACTATCATCCATCACCCATCATTCCTCACCCATCACCAATTTTTGCTTTTCCAAACCTTTTTGAAAAACCAGCGTTTCTTTATTACCCAAGAGGTCAAAATGTACAATGTTGGATTGTTGATCAAAAAGGTGAATGAGCGAGCTGTGGTTCATCTCTATGGTCTTAGGCGCTTCACAATCGGGAACAACCATATAAAAATGGGTTTCGTGGTGATCGTTGTGCTCTTTGCCCAAATATTGCCAATCATAATCATTGCCATTAATGGTGAAATTTAAATGGTCTTTCAAGTAGTTCATCACCAAGCTATCTGACGAAACAGCTTCTTTTTTGGTACCCAATCTAACTTTGGTCGTGCTTCGCTCTTTAAGTGCTTTTTCAAAGTCCTTGGTATCCAACATTAGCGTGATTTCCAACTGCTGCGCCTTTTCATTAAAAAAAATGTCACAAGTCGATACATAATATTCGTGTACACTAAAAGCAGATAGGATGAAAAATAAAAGTAGGAATCTCATAGTTAATTTATTCTTAGGAATCAGTGAATAATAAGTTGCCGATTTGGAGATAAAGATTTTTGATTCATTATAGGCATTTTTTAAGGTAATAGTAGCACTATTG
>ENA-ORXT01003053-ORXT01003053.1-marine-metagenome-genome-assembly--contig:-NODE-3053-length-19015-cov-3.831450_pt1 | contig 19015 bp, 21 predicted proteins | sample MGYA00237868_ERZ511482 | MGnify/ENA metagenome assembly ERZ511482 | reverse complement strand
CTTTAGGTCCGAATTCACGAGGAGAGGGGGAGCTAATTTTTTTATGTTTGGGTCTAAAGTAAGTGCCATTGGGCTAGTGCCTTGCCGCTCACAGTTTCGTTACCACGTTGATCACCAGTGTTTTGATTCAAATGTGGCGCTGTCCAACTAGTGACGGTATGAAGGGCTGGAAGTAAAGATATGAGACGCTTCGGCCCTCAATCGTCCTCGGAGACGCCGCGCTGCTGAGCATCTTCTTTCCCCTCTTTGATTATTTCACCAGCGTCAGTTTGGTCATTGCCTTCAGGCTCCGGAGAAACGCCGATAGCCGCTTCCAGGTGTAGTGCGGCCAGCACGGCAAAATGATCTGAGCCGGTGATCTTCTTCCGCGCGAGATCGGCGACGGTAAAACAGTCAGATAGAAACACGTGGTCGATAGGACACCTCAGCGGCGGATAGTTAGCAATGTAAGTTCCCATGAAGCTTCGGCCTACGCGCGGATCTTTTAAGCCGCTGATCCGTTTGAACAAACGAGTCGTGTGTGACCAAGCGACGTCGTTAAAATCTCCGGCAACCGCCCACGTTTCATTTTGCCGTTGCGCGATTTCACGGGCGATCATGATCAACTCTGCGTCGCGTACGCGACTGTCGCGCCGTTGGTCGCCGGTAGAATCCAGTAATCCTGGCGGCGTTGGATGAACTCCCACAATGTTCAACACATTGCCATCGGGAAGTTGCGCCGACGTCCAGATCGACGCGCGACGGTCGGATACCAAGTAGCGGGTCTCCGAATCTTTCAAAGGCACCGTGCTCCACAGCGCGATGCCAAGGCCATCACCGCGGATTTCCTCATGATGGTGTGTGAATTTCTTTCGAAGTTCTGACAAATGGTTTTGCCAACCCTCGTCGTATTCAATCAACAGCAAAAGCTCCGGATGCTCGGATTCAAGTTCACTGGCGACCGGTGCAGGGTCTGGATTGTTGTAATCCAAATTGGCCACCAATAGCTTGAGTGATTCACTTCCCCGCTGCGACGAAGCGATCTCTTTGGGCCAGATGGGGCTGAACTGGATAACGTGCGAGGCTTGCCACACTAACGCACAAATTAAGATCGAAAACCAGGCGACGTATTCGTGGGCCGGATTACGTCTAAACATTCCAACGGCTGCGATCGCCAACGGCAGTAACAGCAAAATCGCGATTTGAAAGCGCGGGAAATCCCACCACCGCACATACCATTTACCCGTCGAGAAGAGCGGAAGAACGGTGATCAGGATGAGGAATCCAGCCAGCAGACGGAGACACCAAAGCATGGCAAAACTAATGAAGGCAAAATGGTAAGTTCACCTTCGGTGATATGAGCGAAGGCACGAAACAAGAATCTGCATATTCTATTGCCCCGATTGTAATTGGAACAGCGTACCTTTCTATCGTAGGGAGATGCGCAATTGTTCTTTAGACACATGTGCCTTCAATGGCTTTTTACAATCGCAGCGAATTGGTACAGCAACTGCAAATTGAGGAAGCGTTAAAATGCACTCACTCTCTTAACATACGTACCATTGTCATCTCTGACCCGTTGGACTTATTCGTTGAACTTATTCGTTGAACTTATTCGTTAACGACGACCTGTTCGATCGCAATGCCCAAGGACCGAATTTTGGTTCTCAGACTCCCACGAGTGATTCCCAGCAGTTCGGCGGCCTTAGATTGGTTGCCGCTGGTGTGTATCAGGATCTTCTTAATCAGCAGTGACTCCATCTTTCGCAGCGTTTCAGCGTAGATGTCAGTCGACCCTGAATCAATTTGGCCCTGAACGAAGGAATTCACCGCCGTTGCCATCGTCGCTTCTGGCTTGGGACGAGAGCTGTCTTTGGACTGTTCGCCATCAAATTCGATGGATAGATTTTCAGGAACGATGACTGGACCGGTGGACATCAGAATCGATCGGCGAATGACACTTTGCAGCTCGCGGACGTTACCGGGCCATGAATATTCTCGAATTAGATCCATCGCTTCGGTAGAAATTCCCTCCACCGTCCGGCCCAGCTTTCCGGAGAGCTGTCGAATAAAATGAGCCACCAACAAATCAATGTCGGCACCACGTTCGCGCAACGGCGGCAGAAAAATCTCGAATGCGTTAATACGATGATACACATCCAACCGAAACTCGTTCTCTTCGATCATCTGTTCAAGATCGCGGTTGGTTGCTGAAATCAACCGAGTGTTTGTCTCAATCGTCTTGGTCCCGCCGACTCTCTCGAACTTTTGTTCCTGCAATAGGCGGAGCGTTTTGCTTTGCAGCAGTGGCGACATGTCACCGATTTCATCCAGAAAAATCGTACCGTCGTTACACTGTTCGAACTTTCCGATGTGTCGCCGTTCGGCACCGGTGAAGGCACCTTTCTCGTGTCCAAACAATTCGCTTTCGAGCAGAGTCTCAGACAACGCCGCGCAGTTGACCGCCAGATAGCATTCCTCTTCGCGATGACTGTGTTGGTAGATCGCGCGGGCGATCAATTCCTTACCGGTCCCGCTTTCACCTCGGATCAGCACGGGTACTTGCTGTGCCGCGACTCGCCCAATTTGCTTATACACCTCGACCATCTTGGGGCTCTTGCCGACCAAGACGTCGCCACTGCCGATGTCTATCGGAGAGGATTGCTCAAAGGTAACCGGCGACCGCATCAGTCGCCGGTTCTCCAATGCCTTTTCTGTTAGGTCTTGGACCTGACGGATGTCCAGCGGCTTTGTGCAAAATTCGTAAGCGCCTAATTTCATCGCCTCAATGGCGGTGTCGCTATCGTCCATTGTGGTGATGAAAATCACAGGCAGTCGCGCGTCGATGCCGCGAATCTTTTTTGCAAGCTCAAGCCCGTTCATCTCTGGCAACATGATGTCTAACAAACAGACATCAATCAGCCCGTCGACCAGAAGTGGCAATCCACGTTCGGCGGTATTGCAAACGGTGACTTCGTAATCGGTATCCGCGAAAGCTTTTTCGACCAAACGTAAAACTGTCCGGTCGTCGTCAATAGCAAGTATATGTGGCATTAGTCCTCCTTCGGCAATAGCGTAACAGATACTGTTCATTGTTACGGTTGCGACTCACTAATTTGCCAAATTTCATGCAACTCTCTACAGAAAGTTATTTGTCACGAAGTCGTATAGACGTGGTCTAGACTTCTTTAAATGCGTCGCGCAAGTCTCTCACCTGATCATTTCCCCTGTAGGCTTTGTTGGAAGTGAATCAGTAATGCATTGTTAATCGAATTTCCTGCAATCCTGGGAAGCAACTCTTTGAATCGCGCCAGGATAGCATCCACGGCACGTTTGGCTTCCATCGAAACGGTGGACCCACCGCCTGAAGTGAGGTCTGATCGCAGAGCGCTCCAGATGGTCCGCTGCCAGTGCGAAAACGATCCTTCAGCGGTTGCTATTTCGCTTAAGAGCGTGATCGAACTAGCAATTTCCGCACTGATGTTCTTACAATCGGTGGCTATCTTCGGCAGTGTGCTCGAAACAGATGGGTCGCCGTCGATATGGTCTACCGCTGCTGTCAAAATTTCTTCACGGTCTCTCGATGCTGTGACCAAATCACGTAAGTGACAGGCCGTGTCATCATCCAATTCCGTGCTTTACGTTTCGATATTAGCATCCATTGTTGTCTCCTTTTTCGGAAGTTTCAAGCTGAATAAATTGTCTTAAGATCGAACATACGGGATGGCAGAATAGAAGTTAGATTGTCTGATGAGCTAAGCGAACAATCTATCGAGTGGTTCGGACATCAAACGTTTGGGCGTGGGCCTCGGTAGAGCGTGCCTCTCGGTAGAGCGTGCCTCCCGGTAGAGCGAGCGTCTTTGGCGGACGGTCAACGGTGTTTTCTTCAAGCTACAGTCAGCGCGTCGTAATTAAGCTTTGCTGACTGTAGATGAAACGTTTGGTCGATGATCGACCTGTTAGGTAGTCGGGTGACCAAAAATTGCATCAGGTGGCAGAAAGTCAGGATTATAAAAGCCAGTGGAATTTTGATTATTGAGGTAAATCTTAAGGCGACTGGCAATTTTGGGAGATGACGTTTTGCCGCCGGTGAGAAGTAGTTTCGCACCGTGCGTTTTATGTCAATGAATAGGAACTACCAGTCTTTCTGCGCTGCGACTGAGGTTTGCTGGACAAGATCGCTAACCGTAGGTTGGAAGATTGCTCTATTTGGGGAGAGTTTTCAACCTACCATGAGCCGCATCTCACAATCGGTGCAATTAAAGGGCGGACGTTCATCTGTCGCTCGCCTAATTTAACCATCAGCAACTTTGGCCCAGAAATTGCGGCGTCGATTTGGGAGTTGTCTTATGGCTGGCCCTCAGCGTTGGGGACGACTGGCAAGTCCTGCTCGTTCAAGTCTTATTGCGTAATCAAAAGAGAAAAAATTCTATGGAACCTAATACACCGCTAGTTGACGAATCCGATAAACCGATTGAAGCGGTCGTCGCCGTATTTGAAAATCAAACTGTGGCGCAACGTGTCGCGGAGTCAATGCGTGGACCAGAGTTTGATGTGAAGCGCGTATCTCGACGAGACGCCACGGCGGCTAATGAAATGCCGGATATCGTGTATGACGAAATTGAAAGCATTGACAATGATGAGATTACCAAAGGCGTTGTGCAGGCCGGGGCCATCGGAGCCGGGTCAGGTTTGCTGCTGCTGGGGGTGCCGGGTTTGAATGTCGTCGCGCCCATCGCTGGTGCGTTGGCGGGAATGTTTATCGGCGGCGTCGCTGGAGCAGATGAAGCGAACCGAGGAATCGAGCTGCCTGACGCGGACGATTACCGTCAGATGCTGCGGGAGGGAAAATCATTCGTCGTCATCCCAGGCGACGAAGCCAGCCGCCTCGAATATGCGACGAAGTTAGAGAAACTGGGCGCGCTGAAGACGTACCAGCACCCACCAGTGCTGCAGTCAGTACGCGAGCCCCAAAACGAGAGCGAGAACTAGGGGCTTGTCGATTAAGTGAGCCGTTTAGGCGCTAGCCTCGGTTTGGTCATCGCAAAACCGAGGCTAGCGCCCAAACGGCTCACATTAAAAATCGAAAGCCGACTTAATCAACAGGACCCTAGGATTCGGTCAGCATAGTCCGGTCGGAAGCCACGCAGAACAAACCTGCGACGCGAACAAGCGGCTGACCGAATGTCGAAAAAATTCACTCAATTGCGTGGCCTGTCGGGCATCTGACTAACGCCAAACCTGTAGGCTCAAAAACTTGCGTTACGCTTAAGGGTACACATTCCAAATTGAATCCCACTAACCAAAACAGTGCTTTTAGATGATCCGTATCGTCCCGCAGTGGTGCTCATTCTTCGATGGCATGCTGTATGCTGTTCATTTGAAAAGGCTCAATGGTACTACTTGGTTCTCTGGCTGGTACGGGAATGAAAATTATGTCATCAATTTCAATAGACGAGGCTGTTTTGAGTTCATCAAAAAATCAACCTAATCGCTCCGATCGCCCGTTGGTCGATCTTGAAGGAGCGATGAAACGTTTGGGCGGCGATCAAGAGCTGTTCGAACAATTTGTTGAAATCTTCGAGGAAGACGCTCCGGTGTTAATGCAGGGAATCATCGAGGCGGTAGAATCCAGCGACGCAGACTCGCTTGAACGAAAGTCACATGCAATCAAAGGTTTGATTTCGAACTTCGGTGCGCAGCCGTGTGTGGAAACGGCATTGTCTTTAGAGCAGGCCGGTCGTACGGGTGACCTCTCTTCGGCAGCTTCCTTATGCAAGAAATTAGAGCAGCTCTGCGAGGATTTGCGAGCCGAATTAAAAGTGATCGCCAGTTGACCCTGCGGCGATAAATGCCGCGTGCTGCATGTCTTGCCACGCTAACGTCTTGCTGCTTTTAAAACGCACATTACTCAATCAGAAAGTAACCATGTCTGCCTATTTAATTACCAAAAAAGATTGCGAAGTATTAGACGTCGAAATTTTTGCCGCTGGCGAGAACGAGGGAGAAGAAATCGTGATGGTCTTCACCGACGAAAAGAACGCTCAGCAGTATATCGACGACGCAGGTTGGTCCGCTGATCACACCATCGCCGCGTTGGATTCCATTGCATTATTGGAATGGTTGATTCAATGCCATCGCAACGGCGTCGAGTTAATGGCGACCGATCCCCGCCGTGCCGACCAAGACGCAGGCCGAAAGTTGAACGCGCTCAGCATCGAAGCTCATTTGAAACAGGCGGGGGATCATATCGTCTTGGTTGCTAACCCCGACTTCTAATAGCGGCTTGCCGCGATGCAAAATCTTGATCACAGCTTTTAAGCGAAGATGGGTTTCTGAATCGAAGGGTTCAATCAGCAGTAGATAACGAATCACTGCTCACCGGTAATCGTGATTCGATCACATTATCGGTTTTCAAACTTTTCAATATGACTCGCCGCCAGTGACCGTAGGAAAATGTGATGGAAAAGTTTGATTTGATTGTGATTGGGTCCGGCCCCTCCGGTGGTCGCGTGGCGATGCGGTGTGCAGAGAAGGGGTGGAACGTGGCGATCGCGGAATCACGTTCCTTCGGCGGCAACTGTGCATTGCGCGGTTGCAATCCGAAGAAGGTTTTTGTGCATGCTGCTGAAGTCGTCGCGGCGGCTCGTCAGAGTCACGGTAAGCTTTGCGACGCAGGTGCGATAAAGATTGACTGGCCAAATCTGTTAGCGTGGAAGAACGAGTTTACTCAGCCCGTCCCCGAATCCAGCCGAAAGAAGTTTGAGGATGCGGGCATCACTTTGTTTGATGCCGCACCAAAATTTGTGGCCCGGAACACACTTGAAATAGACGGCAACCGCTACCAAAGCAAACATATCCTGATCGCGGTCGGCGGCAAACCTGCTGAACTTGAGTTTGAAGGTGCCCAGTATATGACGCTGAGCGATCAGTTCATGGAACTCAAAGAACTACCAAAACGAATTGTCTTTGTCGGTGGCGGCTACATTTCCACAGAGTTCGCTTGCGTCGCGCGGCATGCAGATTCTGAAGTTACTATCCTCCAGCGCGGCGCTCGTCCTTTGAAAGGATTTGAGGCTTTCACGGTCGACAAGTTTGTCAGTAAAGCAACTGACATTGGGATCTCAATTCAATGCGAAGTTAAGGTCACGGAAGTTGTCAAGCACCACCACGGTAGTTTTGAAGTAAGCTATGAAGATGGCAGCGGTCAGCAGACGATTGAGGCTGATTTAGTCGTTCACGGTGCGGGACGAATTCCTAATTTGGAGGGCCTAGAGTTGGCACAAGGAGAGGTTGAGTTTGATCCGAAAAAGGGTGTTAATGTCGACGAATTTCTGCGCAGCGTCTCCAATCCTATCGTGTTCGCCTCCGGTGACTGTGCGGCGACTGGCAAAGCGAGATTGACCCCGACGGCGAATCAGCAGGGATTCGTGATCTCGTCAACTATGCTTACCGGCGAGGAAACATTGCCAGATTACGGACCGATTCCGAAAGTTTGCTTCTCTATTCCACCAATTGCATCAGTGGGTATGACCGAAGAGTCCGCAGAGCGAACGGGTGCGGACTATCGAATCCAAAGCGGTGACATGTCAGATTGGGGATCGGTAAGAAAAGTTTGCGAATCTCATGCTGCATTTAAATTAGTTATCGATAAACAAAGCGACAAAATTCTTGGTGCTCATCTGCTGGGCCCTTCAGCAGCAGAGACGATCAATCTTTTCGCCATCGCAATGCGCGCGGGCATGACGGCGCGGGATCTGAAGGCAACCTTGCTTGCGTTTCCGACCTTCTCTTCGGACGTCAGGCAGATGGTTTAGTCAGAAGGATTTGGGCAGACGGTTTTGGGCAGTTCGAAACCAATGGGCAAAACTTTTGCTCAAATGAGCTAACAGATGGCCCGCTATTTGCTGAGAAGATGTAAATACAACACAAATTAACAAAGTAGGAAGTGCAAATGTTTTGGCTAATTGGATGGATCATCTTCGGCATGTTGGTCGGATTGATCGCACGAGCGTTAGTGCCTGGGCAACAGCCCATTGGGTACTTTTGGACGATGATGTTAGGCATCGGTGGTTCGTTTGTTGGTGGTCTGTTGGGCTACTTTTTGGTGGGTGGTTCCTTGATCCAGTCCAGCGGCTGGATCGGTTCGGTGATCGGCGCGGTGCTGCTGTTGATTTTTCAATTGCAACGACACAAACGTGTGCTGGCAGAAGATCCTGCAACGACCTTGAGGTTCTGGGAAGTCTAACAGTGATGTTGCAAACGTTCTTAATCGCAACACCGCGATTGGTTCATTAGCAGCCGTTTAAAGGCTGGAACCGGTTCCGCAGCGACCCAACCGGTTTAACAACAGAGGGTTTTGTAATCACGAAGTTTTTTAATCTCGGCAATCGAAGCCAGAAGCTGACATGGAGATCCGTTGGCCCGCAATCGCTACGCGACAGCCCCAGGACCGAGACCGGCACTAAACAACCAACGAACGTGTTCATTCTTAGGAGAATCATGGGACGGCATTGCGACTGCGGTGCCGGGGCCTCAGATGTCATCATCGCCCAAGGTGTCTTTAACCCAAAACTCTTTCACACCAACCAATGACGCCGCCAGCAAAGGCGTGGCAACCAGCAAGCCCAAAAATCCAGTTAGTGCGCCAAGGACAACTTGGAAACCAAGCAACAATGCCGGTGGAATTGAGGTTTTATGTTGTTGGACCAGCGGTGTGATCACGTTGCTTTCAATTAGCTGCAACACTCCGTATATGATCAAGACCCACAACACGGTCATCGGTCCTTGCGTGGAACCCATTGCCATCGCTAATAACAGAGCCAGCAACCCGCCGATATTCGGGACGAATGTCAGCAGCGCCGTAACGATGCCAATGGTGATCGCCATTGGAACGCCCAGCAGTAGTAATCCCGTGCCCGTGCCGATTCCAGTAATTGACATCGCAATGAAGCGGCCATTAAGCCACGCGAACATGGAATTGGCCATCTTATCCATCACTTCAGTGACCCGCGGACGTTGATCAACAGGAAATAGTTTCGCAAAACCATCACGATAAAGTGGAGGGTCAACCGCGAAGAACACACCCATAAAAAATATAACGCCCAGATTTGCGAATAGGCCAAAGGTTGTCCCCAGCATTCGGCCTATCACATTAAATACGCTACCGACTATTGACCGAGTGGCTTCGCCAGAAGCATCTTTGCTTTGCGTCTTCGCGTTTTCGCTGCCTTGGGAAGTAGAACTTTTTTCCGAAGACGAATCTTTCGAAGATTGATCAGATTCGGTTCCATCAGATTTGTCATTATCAGATTTGTCATCATCAGATTTGTCAGCGTCGGATTTTTTAGCGTTGGATTTGGAATCAGCGTCGGAGGGATCGCCTTGGCCGTCTTCTACCTGCTGGTTCAGGATGTCACTGGCGAATGGGATACGTTTGAATGATTTGGCTGCTAAGGGGTAACGGTCAAGCCACTCATCGAATTTCTTGGCTGATTCGTCGAGGCTGACGGACATCTGACTCAATCGCGATTCTAACTTTGTGCCAAACAGAAACAGCCCTCCAAAGGTGAGGCCAAGCAAGATGATGATGATGATCCCAAGATTCCAACCGTAACTCAGCGGAACCCACTGGCCGATCGACTTACTGGTTTTTGTCAAGAAGACACCGAAAAGCATCGCTAGAAAGATCAGCAATACAAAATCAGTTGCTAGAGCAAAGACTGATGCTAAGGAAACAATGAGGATCAGACCTAAAAAGATCAGTCCAATGACATTTGAGTATTTTCGCACGTTTTCCATGAAGCCGCTTAATTCTAATACGTAAATAGTTTCAATTCAAAATCAATAGAAGTGATGTCCACTACCGAAGTGATTGTCCACTAAGAAAATCGAATATGCGGGCCGTAGAATTATGCCGCGAACGATTTGTCGGGGAGTCTGCCTACCGCCCAAGGAACGCTCCCAGTGGCATCAAAGGTTCGATGTGATCGCATGAAATCTTTATCACCGCCAGCAATGGGACGGCGACGATCGCTCCTCCTACACCCCACACCCACGACACGATGATAAAAAATATCATCAGCCAGACCGGATGCAGGCTCACGCTGCGGCCGATCTGTACCGGCGTGATAAAATTTGCTTCAAAAAAGTTCGCCACTAGGTAGATCGCCGGTGCCAGCCCCGCATAAGCTAAGGAATCGAATGAGATAATGGCGGCTAAGAATACGATTCCAGCCCCGATAAAGGCACCTATAAATGGTAAATAGTTCAACAACATCGCCATCACGCCCCACATAATTGGATTTGGCATACCCATCAGCCACATACCCATCCCAATCACGATTCCAAGTCCGACGTTGATGACTGTCGTGGTTAACAGATATCGGGAAACGCTCCTTTGGATCGCATAGGTTAACTCGACAACACGCTTTTTGTGCTTGAAGGTAGGCATAATTTCGACCAGTTTTTCCAAACCGCGATCGCCCGATGCCAACAGATAAAACAATAGCACCAGCATTAATGAAATCCCAATCAGCGCATCACCCGTGGTGCTGAAAATCTGGCTTGAGATGCTGGGCTGGCGAACGGCCACATCGACCACATCTTGAGAGTTCTTCGATAAACTTGGAGAGGACTGGTCCTCAAATCTGCGACGCGCAGGCTCGTTGACTTCATCAACCGCTTTCGCAGCCAGCGCTGAATTACCAGCAGCCATTTCCTCTATTTGATTGGTTACCGCCAGCAAATCGTTGAAAGGATTTTTAAGGGCTAATAACTTTTTTTCAATGATAGCTATATTTTTGTCTTTTTCCTGCAACCACGCTTTGGCAGGACCAGCGGATAGAAACGCGGTCACCGCTACTACCGTTACGGCACATGCCATGACCAAACCAGTCCCGACGACGTAAGGAACTCTGTACCTTTTCAGTACCGCAACCAAGGGACTAAAAAGTAAGTTGAGTAGGAATGCCCCTACGATAGGCAGCATGACAGGCTTGGCGAAATACAGCGTGTAGGTGCAAGCTAAAATCGTTAAAATGATCACGCAGACAACAGCGGTTGGTATTGCAACCTCCCGCGCTTTGCTCAAGCTCTCGCAGACTTCCTCGTTTTTCGATGCTGCGTCGTCGATGCGTACGGAAATCACATCACCCGTTGGATTGGATTCAGCAGATGCTTTTTTCCAATCCCTTTTCGGCAGGAACTCTCTTGAAGTCTGATCGTTCATCATTCATCTGCCGTTGTTAAAGAAAGTGCGCCTAGAATTTTTCACAAATTTAGACGCATTGGTTCAGGGCATTCGACTAATACATCAGAGTGTACCAGACACAAGCTACGAAATTTTTCTGTCTCCGTAATGCTCTGGCACTACCAAGGCTTCAGTTTCCATGCCAGCACAAAGCCGATCCCGAAACTCCACATGGCCACAACTTCGGGGCGCTCTTTGGCATAGATCTTAAACGTTTCGCCAACTTCGTTAACGATGTCAGAAACCGTTGGTTCCACCATCGACTGACTTCGATTTCCGAGTTGTCTATTGTCGACAGAAGGGGTTTGTGCGTCGGTTACCATAATTATCTCCTTTAAGAATTTGTTGATTGTAAGTGTAATTTAGATTTTTCGATTACGTTGCTTCAGCCCTTTTACCCAGCCGATGTTACGCTTGAGCTCCAAACTGGAACTCTCGAACGAAGCCATCGCTTTCTTCAAACCCAGCAAGCTGAATAAAATGACAATTGCGGAAAATGCGAGACCGATCAGAAAGGCAGCGGCCCCGGAGAGTGCCAGCGAAAATTGAAATGTCTCATGCAGCAAAACAGCCAACGCCATCAGTAGCACCGGAAAACTACCAAGCAAGCACAATCCCCCAGAGACTAAGAGAATCAGTGGTAAGATCAGTTTTCGTTTACTCTCGGCACAATCTTCTTTTAATAAGTCAAACTGCAATTCCGCTAACGTTGCGATATCACTGAAGAGATCACCAACGCTGTTGGTGACGCCACGTTTTTCCGGTGAGTGCTGGTTCTTTGAGTGCGGCACGGGAGTCTTAACATTGGCTGGATATTTGATTTGAATCATCGTTTAACCCACCACCCTACAGTCACTCCTGCAATGGCCGCTATCAGCAAACTTCTGCCCGGGTAAGACCTGATGTAACTTTCGACAGTCTCTTTTATCGGTTCGGCGGCGGACCGAATCATATCCATCACATCGCCCTGATCGCCTTGATCGTCTGTTTTGTTAACTCGTACACGTTCGCCAACGGTCCGCGTAGGCGACGACACGTCGGTCTCATTAACGTCAATTCCCCAACGCCTGGCCATATCTTTTTCTCCTTCGCTAATCACAATGTTCAGGGCCTATCCGGAACGTCTTGAGTTAGCATGTGAACTTGATTGCTCAGTTTTCTCTGCTTCTTTTATCGCCAATGCAGCACTGGCGCGCTGTGTCACGCCGGCAGCGACCGCACGCATCGCAATTCCCGCCGCAGTTGTAAATAGCGCGCCCATTAACGAGCTCTGCTTGACCTGAGCACCAGGGGCGACGACCAATTTCTCGTTCTTAAGCATCTTTGCGACGGTAGACGCGTCGGTACGAATCTCGCGTTTCGCACTGGGCACTAAAAATGCTCCAATCGCGCACGCAACGCCAACGCTTACTAGCGGTTGGTTTCGAACATAGTCACGCCAGTCCAGCAAACTTTTCGCACCATCGACCAAACCTTCGACGTCATCGTCAATTTCATCACGGACTTCCATCATTCGACGGCGAATATCTTCAGCTTTGGTTGTCATATCAATTGGCCCCACGAATAATTGAATTACCGACGAAAATTCATCGAATCAGGCAAGTATTGGGAAATGCTGCGATTGACTTGCCCGGCGACTTCGGAGACAAAACTCCGTCGTCGCTGTTGTTCGCTGCTGGACAGCAATACCGAACAAACTAATCCGACGACTACACCGCCGCCAATGGCAAGTGCTGCTGCCGAGATTGGATGGTCTTTAACGCACTGTTGACCGGCCTCAACCGACTGTTCGTACGTGGTGGTAATCTGTTCATCCACGTGCTGATTGTTTATTGTTGTGCTCATCTCTGACTCCTCTTGATCGATAATTTCTTTAAAATTCCATGGTGCGGTGCTGATGAAAATCAATATTCCGCTTCGCCGTAGAGGATTTTAAGCAGTAACCTGCTTAAGACTCTAAAGCCAATAACGATTATCTAGATCGAAGCAGCAGTCCACCGACAATGCCAGTTACGATGCCCACGCCAAGACAAACAGCCAAAGACTCCATTGGCTTTTTGCGAATCATACGCTCGGTCTGGATGTAGCCGGCACGTGCTTGATCCATTGCTTGTTGAGCAGTCTCTTGAGCGGTTTCAGAAGCGGCAGTCGCGTAACCTTGCGCTGTTTCGAGCGTTCGGCTGAGCGGGCCGTCTTCAGCGGTGAGAGAGTCGAGGTATTCGCTGACTGCCTCGCGGGTTTCGCCCGTTTTCTGCTGGATCAGACCGACCAGTTGTTCGGCACTACCACGTACCTTCATTAGGTCATCTTCGGTCAGCTGGCCCCATTTTTCTGAGACTTTGCCTTTGATTTCGGACCAGTGTCCTTCGAGTGTTTGCTGATTCATTTGTATCTCCAACTAAAATAATGGTCACCAAGTTCACTTGGCGTTTCGTAATATTCTCTGTCGCAGTTAATGTGCCAAACTCTTTGCCAGTTACCCGATTTGAGTCACTCTCAAGTCATCGGTGATGGCATCAAGCGTCGCTGGGACGGCTACGCCAAATTGCATACTAACCTCTGTTGCCCTCAAACTCTACTTTTTGTCGGTCTCCGTGGAACATTATTGGATGGCCAAAAGAAAGGGTGGTCACCTGCCTCTTCCGGAGTAATTGGTTCATTTGCAACCGTGCTGGTCGGCTGGTGACCGGCGCAGCGCTCATTTTTTACACCAAGCAAGAAGGCGTCCGGCGAAGATATTTGCATCTGAAACAACGTCAGCTAATGGCATGGAATTCGCTCCCCACGTCTTTTTCACAAAAAAACACTCATTAGGAGATCGCTGTGTCGACGAAAACAGAAGCAGAAAAAATTGAAAAGATGTTTTCTTTAATTGAGAACATGGAATACGGGATGTTGGTTACCAAGCTTAATGATGGGTCGCTTCGAAGTCGTCCCATGTCGACCAAGACGACAGATACTGACGATTGTTTATGGTTTTTGACGGATGCCGATTCCGCAAAAATTCTCGAGATCGAAGAAAACCGGCAGGTCAACATTAGTTTTTCGCAACCCAGCAACCATACTTTCGTTTCGGTCACCGGAACCGCCAGCGTGACCAACGACAAATCTAAGCTTGATGAGATTTGGGGCACTGATGCAGAGCTGTGGTTCCCCGAAGGAAAGTCTTCGCCAAACCTAACGCTAATCAAAGTAGCCCCTACAACTGCCGAATATTGGAGCTCCGACGATGGGCTATTTGTTAGCATTTACAAAATGGCAACAGCGGCGATGAGCGGAAACCGTCCAGACGACTTGGGCTCAAACGAAACCGTCAAACTGGATGCGGGTGAGTAATAACGCGACGACGCCGGTAAAAAACTGCGGTTAGGTTTGCTCTTCTAACCCCCCAATGGCTTGCAACCAGTAGAAGTTAAGGCTGGGAACATAAGCCGCTGGGCGATAGCCATCGGTTTTTCGTTTCCCTTGATGGGCCGCGCTATGCTATGGCGTGAAGGCTGAACAAATTGATAAATCCCTACCGAGGTGATGGTCAATCGTAACAACAAGCCTTCATCTTTGCCGAGTTTTATTTTCCCAGGCGCAAAGCACCCGCGACGAAAATTAGAAGTTGAGATGCGGCAATAGATTCGCGAACCTGATCTCATCGACGGACAATTCTGGGATCGAGGAAACGGTCTCATCAACATTATCAAGCAGATCCACTAACTCACCCGATTCGGTCGCGGCCAAAATCGCCGGATGGATATAGCTGCTGCGGCAGACCGCTGGCGTGTTGCCTAAATGCGTTGCTGCTGCTTTGACGGCGGTCGTCATAAGTTTTTTACGGGCAGACTTGGATGACTCTGGTAACTCTTCACGCTGGTCTGCAACACTGGCCAACGCAACGACGCTGCCCCACCACGTTCGAAAATCTTTTGCGGTGATTGATTCCTTGGACGCCGATTTTAGGTAGTCGTTCACATCGCTGGATGTGACGGAGTAATCCTCAGCACCATCTGAATAGCAAAATAGATATTGTCCGTCGATTTCCTCACACTGACTTATAACCGCCGCCGTTTTCTTATCAGAGAACGCGATCTCCCGCCGCTTGCCGCTCTTAGCTGGAAAGTCCAGCTTGATCTTCACACCGTCGAGTTCCACATGATCGCTGCCTAGGGTGGTAGCGCCACGAGAATTTCTTTCTTCAACATATCGCTGATTACCAACACGCAGTTGAGCGCGATCAAGCAAACGAACGACGGCGGCCAAGACACGGCTCTTGTTCAACTTCCGGCGGTTCAAATCCTTTCGAACTCGACGACGTAAACGTCCTAGCACTTCGGCAAACAAGTGCATTCGGTCAAACTTTTTTGCGGAACTAATGGCGTGCCACTGCGGGTGGTAGATGTATTGGGTTCGCCCGGCATCATCAAGGCCTCGGGCTTGGATGTGCCCATTAGTTTTGGGGCAGATCCAAACCTCTTCCCACGCAGGCGGAATGGCTAAATTTTTCAGACGTTTTTTAACACGCTCTGAAGAGATTGGTTTACCCTGTGTCGAAAGAAAACAAAAACCTCTCCCACAACGCCGACGACCATAACCCTGCTCGAAATCGTTCATGTAAACCAATCCAACTCTCGAAGCACGGCGTTTGCGAGCTTGTACGGTGGAGGAAGGTTGTGCAGTGTGCGTCATTAAAAACTTGCTTGGTCAAGATTTGCAATATTGAGGGGACTTAGAAAGCAATCGAAGTGCCAACTGCAGTGCGAAATCTGACACAGGTTGAAACAAACTTTTACGATTCAGTGAACTGAAGATTTCGCGTCACTATAAACCAGTTTGGCAGCCGAATAACCAACTGCCGAACATCGTAGACGCAAAAAAGAGCATCTGTGCCGCAAAATCGTCGTGCAGATGCTATCTGGCTTGCTAATTGCTGAAATTTAGACGTCGCGTATCCATTAACCCTCGCCAGTTCGTTTACTTCCCTTTTACGTTATCCCAGGCTCAGTGCCATGATTGCTATTCGCCACTTGGAACAAACCTTTGCACACCGTCTTCCCAACGGTGTATTGGAGGCGGTCGGTTCAACGCCGCTGGTGCGTATGGATCGCTATTTGGACAACCGTGATGTCAACTTGTTCGTGAAACTGGAATCCTTTAATCCCGGTGGTAGTGCAAAAGATCGACCCGCGCGTCAAATGGTCGAACACGCGTTAAAAACTGGAAAGATCGACCAAGACGCGACGATTGTAGAATCGACATCTGGCAACATGGGGATCGGGCTGTCTCAAGTCTGTCGGTATCACGGTTTGAAACTAATTTGTGTGGTTGATCCTAATGCACAGCCGCAGAACGTTAAAATCATGCAGGCCTTAGGGACGCAGATCGAGCGTGTGACTCAACCCGTCGATGGCAGCTTTCTTTCGGCGCGGTGGCAACGGGTCGAGCAAATATTGAATTCTGTCGAAGGAAGTTTTTGGCCAAATCAATATGCCAACCTGCAAAATCCATTGGCCCATCAACAAGGCACGATCAGCGAGATCGACGAAGTGTTTGAAGCAACCGGCGATACTTTAGACTATCTCTTCGTGGCCACCAGCAGCACAGGCACCGCGCGTGGCTGTCAGGACCATTTGAAGTCTCTGGGGAGAGCGACAAAAGTGATCGCAGTCGACGCGTTTGGCAGCGTTCTGTTCGGAGGCGAAAAAGGTCCACGACGAATTCCAGGTCTGGGCGCAGGCGTTGAACCAGCGCTTGCCGTCGGGCAACGTTTCGATGGTTTAATTCGAGTCAATGATTTGGCTTGCGTTGTCGGCTGCCGACGGATGGCCGAACGCGAAGCCCTATTGGTTGGCGGTTCGGGCGGTGGCGTGCTAGAGGCGGTCCGGTCTATGCAGCAGGCGCTCAGCGGTAAGAACTGCGTTGCGATTGTTCATGACTCTGGAACGCGCTATCTGGAGACTGTTTTCTCTGACCAATGGGTCGCCAAAGCGACGGGGTGCTCTCCTGAGTTGCTCGCGCGAATGATAGATCGACCGACCTGTGCTCAATTCACTGGCCAACAGCAAGCCATGTCGAAATCCGAGACTTTGTCTGTCCACTGTAACCCACCGGCGACGATATGATTCAGTCGCTGAAACGGGACTTGACCAGTACTCCCGGCGATCAACCATCGAGAAACCAACGCACTCTGCGCGTGGCAATCATCGGCGGTGGTCCCAAGGGAATGTACTGCCTTGATAGCCTTTGTAGATCATCGCGCGATTTGCATGGAAATGATCAGGTTCAGATTACGATTTACGAACCCTCTGAATATTGCGGCGCGGGTAACGTTTACGATCTGAACCAGCCCGAATTTTTGCGGATGAACTTCGCTGCGGAGAAAATCAGCGCTTGGAAAGATGACGTAGGAAAATCTGAAGATACCAATCGCAAGGATCTTTCTGAGTGGTTGTCCCAAGAATACCCTGACCTAGCACAAAAGACTGACTACGTCCCACGTCGCATCGTCGGCGAGTATCTGCATGACTGTTTTCGTAAAATTTGCGCGACCGCACCGAAGTCAGTATCCATCAAGGTTCTCCGGCAAGTGGTGGTTGAGGTGAATCCTGCTCAAGGGCAGCTCGGACGGGGTGAACAGGGTGGGCAGGGTGGTCAGTGTGCAGAGCGCGGATGGCTCGTCAGGACAGGCGAAAGCGAGTCGCGGTTTGACGAAATCATGATCGCAACGGGCCACGGTGGTTGGCGGCCGGCAAACAATATATTGCCCCTTGAGAATTCCATTACGGAGTTAACGCATGTCGATCATGTGTTCCCTGTCGAGCAACAATTGTCGCATCGTGTTGTGCCGCCGGGCTGTCGTATTGCTATAGGCGGATTTTCACTGACTTTCATCGACGCAGCATTGGCGTTGACCGAAGGACGCGAGGGATGTCTGGAATTTCAGAAAAGTTCCGATTCTTGGGACTACCGTTCCAGCGGTAATGAACCAGCCAAAATTTTTCCATTCAGCCGTTCGGGACGTCCGATGCTGTCCAAGCCAGTTTCGGCAAAGGTAGGAGCCCCCGAGGGCTTGGCCGATATCTGGTCCGCAGCGAGGCGGCGACTGGTGGCGTTGGATATCAAAGCGAGCATGAACTTTGAGAATGAGATCTGGCCAATCATTTTAGACGCAGCACAACAGGCATTAGATTCACAACGTGATTGGCAGTCGCAAAATGGAATGAAAGTTGAGCAATGTTCGACAGGTTCAAGCGGCAGTGTTGAAACATGGTTCAAACTTTGGCAATGCAGCACATTTAATTCGACGGCGGTTTTGGCCACGCTTCAGCGCAGTTTTGACATTGCTCACGGCAGAGTGATGGTCGATGAAGGCTGGGCGTTGGGAGAAGCTTGGCGACAGCTCTACCGGGAATTGGTCTGCAGAGTGTCGCATGGCGGTTTAGCGACGGACCAATGGCCAGAGTTTTGGCAAGTTGCCGGCGAAATGGAACGAATCGCATTCGGTCCACCTGCGGAAAACGTAGGGCGGCTAATCGCATTGATAAAATCCGGCATCGTCGATCTCGATTACCTTCGTTGCGATGTCAACACGCTAGTGGAAGGTCTGGCGATTGATGTATTGATCGACGCAACCATTGCATCCCCTTTCTTCATAGATGAAAATTCTTTCGTCGGTAAACTTTTGGCTGCTGGCCACCTTGTCCCAACAGTAGGTGCGCGAGGAATCGCGGTGGACGAAAATGGCCGCGCTCTTGGTGACAATGGACAAGTTGTACAAAGAATGGCCGTGGTTGGACG
>ENA-ORXT01003052-ORXT01003052.1-marine-metagenome-genome-assembly--contig:-NODE-3052-length-19017-cov-4.246304_pt1 | contig 19017 bp, 11 predicted proteins | sample MGYA00237868_ERZ511482 | MGnify/ENA metagenome assembly ERZ511482 | reverse complement strand
TTGGAGCTAGAACCAATTCAGAGATTTGAAAGAACCATTGAGCGTATTCCTCATATCTTATCAGCTCATAGAATACCACACAATCAAGTTTACAGGCTTATCCGAATGAGTAGGTCAACATGGGAGCGAAGGTTAAAGTCCGGCGGATTCACAGCAAAGGAAATGATTAAAATTGCTGGTGCAATAAATGAACTTTGCAGGATAAATGACCGCCATTGAATCTCCGGAATGGTGCTTCATATTTGACACATGACGCATTTTCCAGCTAATTACAATCTCCGTAATTGTGTATCAAATATGATACATGACGCATTTTTATTAATAAATTTTTATTATTAATTGGTAATTTTGATAAGTTGAAATCGAAGATATCACTATGAATAATCTCTATTTCGGGTTTGCAAATATTTTTTTTATTTAAAAAAAGTTCGAGTATTTTAAACTTCGTTTCCCATATATAAGGGAAATATATTTCTATTCCAACTATTTTTTTAAGAGTAGAGAAACGTTTAAGTGCAGCAATTATAAAATTACCTTTTCCACAGGTAGGCTCAATTAAAAACTCTGGAGAAATTCCTTCATTTAAAAGATGTTTTGAAATGGCGACTGTTAGATCATCATTGGTTTGAAAGTCTCCATAAGCTCGCCTATTAGACTCTTGTGAAATAAGAACATATTCGTCAATTGCTTTTTGGAAATTTGATAAATTCTCTGTGTTTGCAAAGAATGACTTTATTCCACATATTTCTTTTAGATAGGTGTTTGCCTTTTTTAAAGAATTAAGCTTGTTTAAATTACTTTGAAAAAAATCAATTAAGAATGTTGATATAGTTGCTTCAAAAATGGTCATATAGTCACTTTGTCAATAAGTTTAGAAATACCATCAATTGGTTCATTTAATTTTACTATTCTTCCATATTGTAGTCTCCATTGAAGTGCATTAGAAATGGTTAAATATCCTTGTTTAGGAGTAAAATTAAAAATCGCATCAGCAATCAAGTTTAGGGTAATTTCATCAGCAGGAATGTTTTTATCATAAAGGTATGCTATAATATCTTCTTTATTCGCACCGTCATTTAACATTTCTCTTATTCTATATGTAGTAGTATAATCAGCGGTGCGTTCTTTTTCTAAGAAAGAACAACTTACAAAGTTCAAAATGGTTTCTTTAGAATTATTATCATCGTTTTTATCATAAACAAATATAAGGAGGTGATAGCCTAAACCAAATATTTTTTGCTTGGCATCTTTAAAAGGACAGGAAGATTGGGGTTGTTTGATAGAAGTTACTTTTATATCGGTATTTATGGTCTTTCCAGGCAGGTCAACTCCTTTTGCAGATGAACCTTTTTCATAAATATAATGTGTTTCAAGAAAAGCTTGGAATTTATGTTCGATATAAGTGCCAACTGCTTTACCATCTGTAACGCCAAATAAATCTTTGTTTTTATGGTTTGATTCTATTTTACAAAAATCTCTAGCCGCTTTTTTTAACCTTGTGATTGTCAATTTTGATTTCATCTATTAGAACGTGGTTTTTGCTAAAAAATAAATTTTCATAAAGTTTTATCCAACAAACTCCCCATAAACGCCTCTTAAAACATCAGAAATTTCACCCAAAGTAGCCTCATTGTCTACGGCTGTTAAAACGGTTGGCATGAGGTTTGTTCCATCTTTGGCTTCTTGTTCTAGGGTGGTCAAAAGGCTTTTTACTTTTGCATTGTCTCGTTCATTTTTTAGGACCTTTAGCTTTTCCATTTGTACCAAACGAATGCTGTCGTCTATGGTAAACAACCCTTCTGGCGATTTTTCTTCTTCGGTAAATTGATTGACGCCTACTAAAATTTCTTCTTTGGCTTCCATTGCCAATTGATAGGCATAGGCTGCATCGGCAATTTCGGTTTGTATGTATTGCGCTTCAATGGCATCTACTGCACCGCCCATCGCATCTATTTTTTCGATGTATTCCAAAGCGGAAGCTTCCAATTCATTGGTGAGGTTTTCGATAAAATAAGAACCAGCCAACGGATCGACCGTATCGGTTACACCACTTTCAAAAGCGACTATCTGTTGGGTACGTAAAGCAATTTTTGCGGCTTCCTCTGTAGGCAATGACAGGGCTTCGTCGTAGCCATTGGTGTGGAGTGATTGTGTTCCGCCCAAGACGGCAGCCATCGCTTGTAGCGTTACTCTACTGATGTTGTTCATCGGTTGTTGAGCGGTGAGCGTACTTCCACCTGTTTGGGTATGAAAACGGAGCATCATCGCTTTGGGTTCGGTTGCGCCCAAGTCCTTCATGATTTTTGCCCACATTCTACGAGCCGCCCTAAACTTGGCGATTTCTTCAAAGAAGTTGTTGTGGGCATTAAAGAAAAACGACAAACGCTTGCCAAACACATTGATGTCTAAATCTTTGGCTTGTGCTGCTTGAACATAAGCTTTACCATTTGCAAGTGTAAAGGCGACTTCTTGTACAGCCGTACTTCCTGCCTCCCGAATGTGGTAACCAGAAATAGAGATGGTATTCCATTTGGGCAATTCCTGACTGCAATACTCAAACACATCGGTGATGATTTTCATAGAGGGTTTGGGTGGATAAATATAGGTTCCTCTTGCCGCATATTCTTTGAGAATGTCGTTTTGAATCGTTCCCGAAATTTTACTCAAATCAGCTCCTTGTCGTTTTGCCAAAGCGGTATACAAAGCAAGAAGAATAAAGCCTGTAGAATTGATGGTCATTGAGGTACTTACGTCTTGCAGTTTAATGCCCTTAAACAGTCGCTCCATATCTCGAATCGAATCAATGGCGACCCCTACTTTTCCAACTTCCCCTTCAGACAATTCGTGGTCAGAATCATAGCCTATTTGAGTGGGCAAATCAAAGGCAACAGACAATCCTGTAACTCCTTGGCTTAACAAATAATGGTAGCGTTCATTGGACGCCTCAGCGGTAGAGAACCCAGCATATTGGCGCATGGTCCACAAGCGGCTACGATATCCATTGGCGTAAACACCTCTAGTATAGGGGAATTCGCCTGGCTGCTCCAATGGTTTATCTGATGGTGTATAGGTCGGCTTAATGTTTATGCCCGACGAGTTTTTGAATATTTCTTTACGTTCTTTCATTGGTCAATGAGTGAATTTTGAATGATTGAATGTGCTGTGTTTTGTACTACTTTCAACATTCAAAATTAACCAATTAAATTTTAGTATTTGCTCTTGCCGTAGCTAATATGTTGAGGATTTCAATTATTTCATGTTTTAACTTGATCAGCTCTAGTTTTTCACAGGGAATGCCTTTTTCGTCAATCACTTCAAGCCAAAATAAGGATTTATCTGCTTCCTCAACAGCGATACTCATTTTTTCAAAGAATTCTCTTGATGATTGTGCTCTACAAGCTGCTCTGTGACTTACACCAGTAGAAGTAGCAGCCTTTATTAATTGGTCGTTGATTACGTCCGTAATAGTGTTTGGTGGGAAAGTTTTACAGATATTCAACACCTGAATTATCCAATTTTTCAACCTCAGTTTAAAAGTATCAATGAAGTCAATTTTTTCTGTTTGTGTTCTCATTTTATTGTTTTTAAAGTTAATCGATTACTTTAACAACGTAAAAAAATGAAAATGCAAGTGTTAATTTCGGATGATTGAATTAAGAATGACCTTGTTTAAAGCAAAGAGAATAAAATAGGGGATATTTAAAGTTAAACTTCATTATTGAGTAAGAACCAAGTCAAACTCGCTAAAATGGCTCCAATAATTGGGGCGAGGATGTAAATCCATAAATCGGCTATATTGCCTGAAACAATAGCGGGTGCCAAAGACCTTGCAGGGTTCATAGATGCGCCTGTGATGGGTCCAGCAAACATGGCTTCCAACATAACGGTTCCTCCAACCGCCAAGCCCGTAAAAGAACTGACTGATTTGTTTTGGCTGACAAATAGGATGACCACCATCAGTAAATAGGTGAGGATGATTTCTAGAATAAATGTTTGATGCCAAGTATCAAAGGGAATGGTTGCGCCTAAGGTTTCGTGTGTTTGAAATAAGATACGCAATATGCCCGATGCAAAAAATGCGCCTAATAGTTGGGCAATCAGATATCCTGCTAAGTATTTTTTGTTAAATCGATCTGTTAGTGAAAAGGCAATGCTGACCGCAGGATTGATGTGGGCGCCTGAGATGTTGCCAAATGCATAAATCATAGCTGTTACAATCATGCCAAAAGTCAACGCAATCCCGATATGTCCAACGCCACCATTGGTAACATCATTGATGACGATGGCGCCTGTTCCACAAAAAACGAGGGCAAAAGTACCAATGAATTCAGCAAGGTATTTCTTCATTTATATTGTGCCGTTCTGGCATCAGGATTTTCAGGATTAAAAGATTTACTTGATTTTTTTTTTCACAAATCTATCCTTGGTGGACTATAAAAGAAGACGGAGCAAAGTGAAAATCTATTCATCTATAAAATCCTGATATAGACAAAAAAGAGGATACAACGAAGGTCATTCAAAACCGAAACAGCTTGTGCCAAACAACCATTTGGTATCGGACCGTCATTCAATCAAAATTATCTATCCTTCCCTAAAATATCCTCCAAGCATCTTCTGCACTGCTTTCTTGTGTTGTATCAAAATGTATAAGTGGGTCTTTAGAAGCTGCACTATCATCCGACGCCATCACTTTTCTATATTCAGACAATTGAGTCTTTTGAGTTTTGTTTCTATCTAATTTGCCAGAACTACTTTGTTTGCCAAAGAGTTTTTTTACTTTATCCAATAGTTTTTTGCCTTGTTCTGGTTTGACCATATAGACAAAATTGGCGTATCCCCAAACCGCTTCCGCTAGATTAGGGCTGCTTCCCCATTGTTTTCCTTTGGGTCCGTCTTTTTCTATTTGATGTAATAAGGCACGAAACTTACGCAAATGATTTCGGTTAATACCTGCTTTTTCATTGACCACAATACCCGTAACTTCCTGACGACTTCCTTTGCGCATAATACGCAGTTTGTCGGGGTGTAAGTTAAAGCCTTCGGCTTTTGAAATGGCACGAACACTGTAGATGAGTTTTTGTAGGTTTTCTTTGGATTCTCCCGAAGCAGAGAAGCTCATATCATCGGCATAACGGGTATAGGCAAAGCCCAAATTTTGAGCCATTCCTTCGTTTCGTTTGTCCAACTTAAAACAAATGATGTTGGTCAACATTGGACTGGTGGGAGCGCCTTGTGGAAGGTGTCTTTCACCAGAATGAATATAGAAGATTTTATTCTCCATTTTGACTTCATCGACTTCTGGTTCTGTACAAAGACAAGCTAGAATGGTCGCTACTTGTCCCGAATAGCCCAAGCTTCTAAAAGCACCACGAACACGATTAAAGGTGAGGGTAGGGAAGAAGTCCTTGAAGTCAAAATTGACGACGACATCTTGTCCTATGTGAGGTTTGGCATTGCTTACGATTGAACGTTCTTTGAGGAATCCATTGGCCGCATCGTGCACAGGAATCTTATCAAGAATGTTCTCTAATATCCAATACTGACTTTGCTTTAATAAAGGCATTGGTGCAGAAATCAAGCGCTGACCACCTGATTTTTTTTGCATATAAAACCGCTTATAGTGTGAAACGGTACTTACTTTTCTGTTGTAAGATAAAAAGCGCAAATGACCCATTTCTATCTTCATTGCCTTTGCCAAGTCGGCAGCATCTTTGAAAATAGGTAAATTGTATTTTTTTAGTTTCTTTTTGTCGCTTTCAGCATCATTTAATTGGTGCGAAACGTCTTCACCCAAATAAGTGATTTCCTTTTTCTTTTTTTCTTGCCAATCCGCTTTTTTCTTCTCGTTTGCAGCAATACGTTTTTTAAGGTTCTCGGCTTGCTTCTCCCGAGATTCCTTCATGCGTTTTGCTCGATAATCCTTAATGATTTGCTCTGGATTGGTAAGATTGCGCTCTGCTTTCAGCAACTTATCCATTTCCTTCTGCAAGGTCTTTTGTTCCTTCTTTAATTCAGGAGGAACGACTTCAACGCCTTTGTCTTCATCCCAAAATCCCAAACGTTTCATTTCTGAAAGGATGTATTCTTTCTTAGAAGTAAGTTTGATTAAGTCGTAAAGTTCTTGTCGGGTTTTTGGTTGTTCTGACATAGCTTATGAAAAGTAAGTGTGATAGGTTTCTCCTATTGTCAAAATGACATTTTTGTTTTGTGATTTTCAACGACCTATCACGTACTATTTAAAAAAATAGCGTGTGGGGAAGGATGAAAATCCTGCACATACTAAGCCTGTAGAGGTACCAGAAGGAGCCTATACAGAGGTTGTAATGGAAACACAAAAAAGAAATCCTATGACACCCTTTGCTCTGGAGTTGGTAAGCAGAAGGGTGTTGTGAAATTTGAAAATAAACATACTACTAGACAAAAGATTTTAGCTGCTAGACTTGAGACTTTATTGATTATCAAAAAAGTAAATAACAAATATTCGTCTTACATCTAACGTCTTGTATCTCATATCTGAAATCTAAAAAATGTACTTAAGATTTTTACTTCGTTCAAGCTCAAGATCGGGTGGTTCAACTCCAAGCGTTAGTAGTAGGTACTATATAGTGAATTCGTTTAAATTCACAGAATTGAACCCGTAAAAGGAATTCACTATATGGTACCTACTACTAACGCACCTTAAAGAATCAACCGATGAGGTGTGCAATGGTTGTAAGCTGGGATAGCGAAACACTATCCAAATTGCAAGCTCTTTTAAGTACGTTATGTTAAGATATCGGGACTTAATGATTTCGGGATTTCGGGACTTATTGTTCTAAAATAAAATATCCTGAAATCTCGATATTATTAAGTCTCGAAATCACAATAAAAGGGTTTCTCTCTAAAACGTGGAGTCGTTAAAAAGAGAAATATATCAATCAACTGTAATGCCGTTTACTTCGTTCAAGCTCAAGATCGGATGGTTCAACTCCAAGCGGTATCCCCCTACTACCTATATTGGTTTCGTTTAAATTCACAGAATTGAACCCGTAAAAGGAAACCTATATAGGTAGTAGGGGGATACCGCACCTTAAAGAATCAGCCGATGAGGTGTGCAATGGTTGTAAGCTGGGATAGCGAAACACTATCCAAATTGCAAGCTCGTATTGCATTTACAGTATCGTATTATGTTAATGAACATTTTTGGGATTCCGAGACTTCCTGATATCGGGAGTTCGAGACTAGCAAAAGTCCTGACATCTCGATATCTCAAAATCTCGTTTTATAAAAACCGTTGATTCCCAAATTGCAATCGAGTCGCTAAGATATGCTCACACGGCCCTTTACGCAATTTGTTTGATTGGAAAAAATGACAATCGCAAGAAGCTTCTACCAATCGCTGGTCACTGTCAATTATCAATTCGGTTTTATAAATGGTATTACTATTTTGTTTTTTTCTGACAGAACCCGTTAATTTCAAAGCACCATCCATTTTCGCTTCCGCTTTGACTTCTACGGTTTTCTTTTGAATATAGGCGTTGGCTGCTTGTTCCCGTTCATTTGAGAAACGCAATTTATCCATAGGCAATGGATCTTTTGCCAATTCCCGAACACGATAGACTTCTTTGTTCATATCGTACATCACTCTACCAGCTTGGGTGTAAGAGGACAATGCGCCCGTAATGAGTGCTTGATCGAGATTCATTTTCTTTGCCAAGTCAGCAGCAGACATTTTCCAATCCTCTTTTAGGCTATTGAAAATCATTACTTTGGTGTCGTTGTCAACTTCTGCTCTTGGTGCCATTAAGTCAAAGTTACCTGCTTTGGACCAATCGTTTTTAGTCCATCCAGAAAGCCCTAAGGTAAAATTCATATCACCTAAGTCGGCAATAAAGAAGGACGGAAGTCCGGTCCCTAATAATTTTACTTTGAATGATTTGGCAACAGGTATTAATCGCTCTAAAATTAGTAAGCGGCGACGCCCCCAAATCTTCACTTCTTTTTTTACATCTCCTTTATAGATGCTGTGTTCGCAAGTCAATTCAAATTTCCAAGGTTCAAAGATAGCTTTTATAGGCTTACCTGGTTCCAATACAAAGCGAATAAAACGAGGACTTTCTTTTTCTTTATATCTGCGTAAAATAAAACAGAAATTATAAACATCCATTGGGTGTAAATCGAATTCGACACTGTCTAAAGTCATTGCAGAACTGACCTGTAAAAAACCACGTACCCAAGAGTCTGGTAAGTCTATTTTGAGTTCTTTGAAATTATCTTCTGTTTGGGTATTTACTTCAAAACCAGTAGGATCAACCACAAACTCCGTTTCTTTATAATTTCTTATTTTTTGAAACTCTTTGTATAAGGCATCCGAATAATCGATGTTCGTGGTACCACATTCAAATTCATTGATGTTTTTGAATACTTCGTAACTACAACCCAAGCGACCATAAGAAGATTCATCTTGGCTGAAACATTCATAAAAAATTTCATCGGGATGAACGGTAATGACAGGGTCTAAAACAAACCAAGCATCACGGTCTTTTTTATACAAATAGTCAAAGTATTTTTGTCTCTGTTTAAAATAAGGACCCTGAAATTTATCAATTTCGGTATTTACTTCAACTAATTTTGTCCGTATTTCTTCTTTCTTTATTTTTATTTCTCCCTTTTTCGACAACATATCCTCTAAATGGATTTGCTCTTGTTCGGCAGCCCAAGCTTTATAGTCGTCATTGTCTTTTGGCTTCCAACGCATGTCGGAAACCACCACATCATGTAGAGCAGAAATGGCTTCTCTAAAAGGAATGTTTTTCGACAACAATCCTCTAAAGAACGTAGGCTCTCTCAAAGTATCGGGCACAAAGTTCATATTGGTTGAACTTGAATTGCTTTCTACCGAAGTACTGCCACTATATTTATAATTAAAGAGCATTTAGTTGACTTTTTCTCGTTTGGTTGGACTAACAGGAATATCGTTGTGGACAAAAGAGATGTCTAAATTGCCATAAATTTTATCCAAGTCTCGCATAATTTGAACACATTTTGCCTTATCTCTAACAGTCATCATAGCCGATTGACGCTTAAGGATTTTAGAGACAATCTTAGCCGTCTTTTCATTTTTTAATCCTTCTTTCCGCAAGAAATTATAGATGCGTTCTTTTGCCACACTCGATTTGTTGACACCCGATAATACGGTTACAAAATAAAGGTCTAGTTTCTCAATATGTTCTGGTTTGTCAGAAGCATATTTTTCTAGATAATTGGTGGCAAAACTTTGTAAATCAGCGGTTGGGTGTTGACTGAGTTGCAATAAGTATTGTTCTCCGTTTTCTTCTTTAAAAAACTTAGTAATCAATTCTTTACCAAATTGTTGAACCAATGGGTTAACACTGTCACAAATACTGATTAGTACTTCTGCTTCCCAATCTTTTTCTTTTAGGTTTTTCCTGAAATAATCAAAGGCAAAATCTCTTGAATCGTCCCAACTGGCATCTAATATACGAACCGATTCTTTGAGTTCATATTTGACCCTAGCAACATTTTTATTATAAATATTCCAAGCCCATTTACGAATGGGGAACATTTCATGGCTCGCTAGGCGAACGATTTGACGCATTTTTAAATCGCTCTCTTTTAGATTTTTTTGTAACAGTCGATTACCTAAAATATTGGCGGCTTTTCTAGGAGAATGAATCAGTTGTAGCACCCTTCTCGTTTCAATAGCAGGAAGGTAATTTTTTAACTCCTTTTCCAACATCGCACTGATGTCTTCATCAACGCCATCATAAATTTCTCTTCTCAATAAAATGAGGGCGATTTCTTGGGTGAAATCCTGACCAAATTGTTTGTCGCTTTTTACCAAACGTTTGATAATAGGCTTAACCGCTTTACGAACTTCTTCGTGTTTGGATAAACAGAGTTTTTTGACAAAACTTTTTCGGCTGGTTAAATATTCTTCAGGCATTTTACCCAATAGAGTCATACCTACTTTTCTCATTTCGGCAGAATCGCCCATAATGAGGTTGGTCATAAAGGATTCAGGTAACTTACTGATGTCCATTTCTTCCAACAACAATATTTTAGCTCCAAATAAATTGACCTCCGGAACATTGTGTTCCAAAAGCAATTCAATGTTTTCGAGATTGGTGTCTTTGAGGACACTACCAAAATATTTGGTCAACAATTCTCCTGCATTGATTACAGAAATACGTTCATTGTGTCTGATTTTCTTTTGTTTGTAAGCCAGCATTCTATCAATGGATTTCTCTACTATTTCTGCTGCTTGTTCTTGATCAAAGGAATAATTGTTATAGGCTTTTTCTAATGCCTTATACATTTTTTCATGTTTCAAAAACAAACTTAGCTGAACAAAACCCTTGTCAGAAAAGAAATGTCTCTGATTTACCGCAACCCAATCAATGGCCTGCTTTCTAGCTTTTTCGTGGTCTGACTGTATGAGCTTATAGATTAAATCTTTACGTTCCTTAACTTGTTCATTTGATAATTTTTTCATCAAAATCAACGCAAGCTTATTCATTTTTTCACGATCACGCCATCTGTCGAAATCTAATAAATACAACAATATTTCGTTTGACAGTCGATTGATATCGGCCTTGTTCAACAAAGCCACTCCTGCTTTTTTAACAGTATCATGGTAGCTTCTGACCATTTCACGGAAAACTCTTTCCTCAATTTCATCAACATCCATTTTGTTAATGAGGTTGATGCCCAATGTTCTTACTGAAGATTCATAGTAAGAATTGTTGAAAAACTTGAGGATTACGTCAGCAGGCAATGAGGTTACCTTCATACTGTCCAACAACAAAATATTACCACCAAAGACATAGATGGGCTGATAATTGTGGCGCATAATAGCCTCAATTTTAAAAGGATCAGCATCTGGCATGGTCTTGATAAAATGTGCATTTATCAGATTGACCGCATTTTTAACACTTTGCTGTTTCTCTTCTTCAGAATCGATGTTCTCGGGCATTTCTGACATGGTTCCCAATGCTCGATTAACAATGGAGATATTTTCCTCTTTGCTGAATTTATGCTTTTGTAGCATATCACCAAAAAGCTTTGGCATTTCTTTAAAAGGAGAAAACAGCATATCGGCCACAAAATGTTCTTTAGCGAACAATGCTTTTTTATTTTCAGCCAACCACTCCATTCCTTTTGCTCTAGCCTTTTTTAAAGGAGAGTTTAGGAGTGTATTAATGAGGGTAAAATCAGCTGTTTTTCCATTGTATCTTTTAGAGGCCAATGCTAATCCAAATTCGGTGGATTTTTCATGTTTTTTACCAAGAAGAGCAAGAATGAGATTCAAGTCTATCATTGGCAAAAGAGTATTCAAATGCTCATTAATAACTTTTAAAGCAAACTCGTTTACTTCTTTACAATGACTTTCTGCGATTAAATGCAGTGCTGCTTGTGGCAATGCATCCCACATTTTTGAGTGAGCTTCTTCTCTAGTTTTAGGCGGAGCATTTCTATTGGCTTTACTATCGGGTGTTTTTTTGTTCACCACATATTTCGCCACATTTCCTTCAAAAGCAATACGCTTACTATCGGAGAACAGTATTTTATTCAATGCCCAACACTTACCCAATTCTGTAGAGTTGGCACTATAAGCGCTTTCCTCTTTTCTATCTTCATCGGTAAAATGCATCAAGAAAGCAACAGACATCTTGATATAGTCCATATCGCCCAATGCGGCTTTATTGCTCAAGTATCTCCAAATCCTTCTATCGAGATATCTTCTTGTACTTGAGGAAAAACCCAATGCCGAAGTAGGCTTCTTTATTTCTTTGCTATATTCGTAATATTTGGTCTGGTACCTTCTCCAATAATTGGTTTCATTTGGATGAAAAGTAGTGACAGGAACCTTGTCGGAAGCACTGTTTTTGGCAAAAGATTTATCGGCAGCGGTAATGCGATATGCCAACAGACCATACATAGAAATGTCGTCTCTAAATTCTGCTGCTTTAAACAACTGACGGATACTTTTAAAATATCCACCACCACTCATCGAAGCTGCTTTAATCCATTTTACTAAAGTGGTTCTTACAGAAGGCAAGCCACTAGACAATAGGTATAAATTGGCTATTTCATCGTACACCAATTTTTTACTATTCAGCTTTCGATTAATGATGTGAAGCAGACTGTCGGCATTGTCATTTCTAACGGGATGTTGGAATGATTTGGGCAATGCCTCATAAATCTCCTTGGCGTATTTCTTTTTTTCTTCAGGTGACAGCAAAGCCATTTTAGCTTCTTTGGCCAACATTTTAGCGGAAGCGGTTTGGTCTTTATCGTCAATAATACCTTCTAAATAGGCAATTGCTTTTTTATCTCCCTTTGCAGCACATCTTCCCAACGCCCAAGCCATTGTATAGGCATCAATGATGGCGGTACTCGTTTTTACTTTTAATAAATGGGGCACTGCTTCGGGGATGCGAACTTCCCCAATTCGCCAAATAACTCTAGCTAAATAGCGATTGTCTTCCGTTTTAATTCCTACTTGATCGGGCGTTTTGACTAAACCCAAATTGGTTTTTCCACCTCTTAAAAAGCCTTTTTTTGTTTTTTTACCATAAGCATATTGCTCCCCTTGAGAAATGGTGTTCTTAGTTGAAGCAACACCTTTTTCCAACTGTTCCAATAAGTTGGCTTTCATTTTATCAATAGAAAATGGCTCCAGCTTAACACTTGATTTTTTAGCGGAAGCCTTTTTTTCTTTTTTGGGAGTAGTGGTACTTGAACCAACAGCACTAGAATAACCTTTCTTCGTTTTATCCAACACCAATTTATCAAAAATGGCTTCGGCTTTTTCAAGTGAAACAGGAGATTTTGTTTTTGTTCCATCTTTGAGGTTGCCGCCTCTTTTACCATAGCGGAAATTGACCAGATATTGATCAGTATCTACTTCACAAAGATCTACTTCATAAACCTTGTCAGACTTAGCATCTTGGAAAGATAGTTTTTCCTGTTTGGTCAGTTTCATTTAGTAATTGAGTAATGGAAATGTCTAAAATAGAGGAGACACTTCAGTTAGTTTTTATGTAAAAAAGTAGTAGTAAAAAAGAAGTAGAATAGAATTGTAAGTATTTTATTTTATATCTTTTTGTTTTGGTGGGATAAAGTTATTGTTTTTTTTGATAGTGTGCAATCTTTTTTGAAAAAACATTTTATTTGTATGTGTTTCTTTTTCTTGAAAATCGAATATTATCATATTTTATTAATCATTTATCAAGTAGCAACAGGAGTTGTTTGATGGTTTTTATTTTTTGCCCAAATAGATTTTAATTTTCACACAAAAATTATAGGCATTCCATATCTTGACTATGAAGTATTAATTTAACATTGTGCCGTTCCGGCATCAGGATTTACAGGATTATAGGATTCTCATGATTTTTTTTATAAAAGGCAAAGAGGACGAAACAAAGTAAAAATCCTGGTACAGACAAAAGAGGACACAGCAAAGGTCATTTAACGTTGTGCCGTTCCGGCATCAGGATTCATAGGATTATAGGATTCTCATGATTTTTTTATAAAAGGCAAAGAGGAAGAAACAAAGTGAAAATCCTGATACAGACAAAAAGCGGATGTAGTAAAGGTTATTCATTCATTCATTCACTCATTCACTCATTCACTCACTCATTCCTTCACTCATTCCTTCAAAATTCAACATTACAGCCTACATACTCCTACGGTACTGCCCACCTACTTCAAAAAGTGCATCCGTAATTTGACCCAAAGAACAATACTTTCCTGCTTCCATTAATTGATCAAAAAGGTTTTCATTGTTCAATGCTTTTTGCTGAAGCGTTTTTAAATGGGTTGCTACTTTTTGAGGATTTACCTGATGCAATTGTTCTAGATTTTTTATCTGTAATTGCTTTTCTTCTTCGGTGGCACGAATGACTTCTTTGGGAATAATAGTGGGCGAGCCTTTTGAAGACAGAAAAGTATTGACACCAATGATTGGATATTCTCCTGTGTGCTTGAGCATTTCATAATGAAGACTTTCTTCTTGAATTTTACCACGCTGATACATGGTTTCCATAGCACCCAACACGCCCCCTCTTTCGGTAATTCTGTCGAACTCCAATAAAACAGCTTCTTCCACCAAATCGGTTAATTCTTCGATGATGAAAGAGCCCTGTAAGGTGTTTTCATTTTTAGCCAATCCCAACTCATGGTTGATGATCATTTGAATGGCAACGGCTCTACGAACACTGTCTTCAGTTGGCGTCGTAATTGCCTCATCATAAGCATTGGTGTGTAGCGAATTGCAATTGTCGTAAATGGCGTACAAGGCTTGTAGGGTCGTACGAATATCGTTAAAATCTATTTCCTGTGCATGTAGTGAACGTCCCGAAGTTTGAATATGGTATTTTAGTTTTTGAGAACGTTCGTTTGCACCATATTTGAGCTTCATCGCTTTTGCCCAAATTTTCCTTGCAACTCTTCCAATGACTGCATATTCTGGATCAACACCATTGGAGAAAAAGAAGGAGAGGTTTGGCGCAAAATCGTTGATGTCCATGCCTCTTGATAAATAATATTCTACAAAGGTAAATCCATTAGATAGGGTAAAGGCAAGCTGTGAAATGGGGTTGGCGCCCGCTTCCGCTATGTGATAACCAGAGATGGAGACAGAATAAAAGTTTCTGATTTTCTCATCAATGAAATACTGCTGAACATCACCCATTAATTTTAGGGAGAATTCCGTCGAGAAAATACAGGTGTTTTGTGCTTGGTCTTCTTTTAAAATGTCTGCTTGAACGGTTCCTCTAACTGAATTGAGGGCTTTGGCTTTTAATTCTTGATAAATACTTGGTTCTAAAACCTGATCGCCTGTCAATCCCAACAACATCAATCCCAAACCATCATTGCCTTCTGGAAGCTCTTCATTATAAGTTGGGCGAGGTAGATTTTTGTCGTCATACACTTCCTTAAATTTGGCTTCTACCAAGTGCTCCAACTTGTGTTCTTTAATATAAAACTCACATTGCTGATCAATGGCTGCGTTCATAAAGAAGGCACAAATCGTGGCAGCAGGACCATTGATGGTCATAGATACAGAAGTCTTAGGATTGCAAAGGTCAAAACCCGAATACAGTTTTTTGGCGTCGTTTAATGAGCTGACATTGACACCTGAGTTTCCGACTTTTCCGTAAATATCTGGTCGGTGATCTGGGTCGTTTCCGTAAAGCGTTACCGAATCAAAAGCGGTTGACAATCTTTTGGCGGGTGTGCCCAAAGATAGGTAATGGAAACGTTTGTTGGTCCGTTCTGGTCCACCTTCACCGGCAAACATTCTGGTCGGATCTTCGCCTTTTCTTTTAAAAGGAAAAACGCCTGCGGTAAAGGGAAATTCACCGGGAACATTTTCTTGTCGGTTCCATCTTAATATTTCGCCCCAGTCTTTATAGGGTGGTAAAACTACTTTTGGAATGTCGTTGTGTGAAAGGGATTTGGTAAAATTTTCCACTTTAAATTCTTTTCCTCTTACTTCATAAGTAAAATGCTCTCCTTTGTAAGTCGCTTTTTTTGCTTCCCAATTATCGAGTAAATCTTTGTTTTCTTTGGTTAATTCTTGCTCTAGTGAAATTCTCTTTTTATCTAAAACATCCAATACTTGTTTTTCTTCAAAAAGGTCAGTTGTTTGTTTTATGCCAAAAAGGCTTCTCGCAATGGCTGCTTGTTGTAGTACTTCTTTGTCGTATCGTCTATTGGATTCTGCAATTTCAGATAAATAGCGAACCCTTGCTGGAGGAATGATGTATTGCTTTTCGCTGGCGCCTTCATCTAAGTCTGTCCCCGTTTCTTCTGGATATAGTTTTTTGATCAGTTCATTAAAAAAGGTGTTTACACCTGGATCGTTGAATTGTGAAGCAATGGAACCGAATACGGGCATGGTGTCCAATGACGCTTCCCACAAATCATTGTTTCTTTGGTATTGTTTCTGAACGGCTCTCAAGGCATCTTGTGCACCTCTTTTATCAAATTTATTAAGGACAATCATATCGGCAAAATCGAGCATGTCGATTTTTTCTAATTGTGAAGCTGCACCAAATTCTGGTGTCATCACATAAACCGACAAATCGGCATGGTCCACAATTTCACTATCGGACTGACCAATGCCGGAAGTCTCCAAAATAATTAAGTCAAATCCAGCATTTTTTAAAACCACAATCGCACTGTCAATGTCTTTAGACAAAGCTAGGTTGTATTGACGGGTTGCCAAGGAACGCATAAATACCCGATCACTAGAAATGGCATTCATTCTGATTCTATCGCCCAAAAGTGCGCCTCCTGTTTTCCTTTTAGATGGATCAACAGAGATGATGCCCAAGGTTTTCTTTGGGTATTTTGCCAAAAAACGCAAAACCAGCTCATCTACCAAACTGGACTTTCCGGCTCCACCAGTTCCAGTAATGCCTAAAATGGGTGTCTTGCTTTTAGCTGCATTTTCTTTGAATACATTGAGCCAGGCAGCACTTTCTTCTGGATAGTTTTCAGCTGCCGAAATAGCTTTGGCTATTGCTACATCGTCTTGGCTGGAAACTCTTTTTACTTCTCCATTTAGATTTTTACCAATCGGGAAATCACACTGCTCCAACAAATTATTAATCATTCCTTGCAAGCCCATTGACCGACCATCGTCTGGAGAGTAGATACGGGTAATGCCGTAGTTGTGGAGATCGTCTATCTCGGTAGGTAAAATGGTTCCACCACCGCCACCAAAAATCTTAATGTGTCCCGCTCCTTTTTCTTTTAGCAAATCATAAGCATATTTAAAAAACTCATTGTGTCCACCTTGATAAGACGTAATGGCAATGCCTTGAACATCTTCTTGGATGGCTGCATCTACAATTTCGTGAACAGGACGATTGTGTCCAAGATGAATGACTTCTGCGCCCGATTTTTGAATAATTCGACGCATGATGTTGATGGCGGCATCGTGGCCATCGAACAGCGAGCCTGCAGTCAGTATCCTAATTTTGTGTTTGGCTTCGTAAGGTTTTACTTGAGTATTCATTTTTTTTGAGTGTTTTTATGTGGGTGTTGGGACGTCGGGATTTCGAGATATCGAGATTTCGGGACGTCGGGATTTCGGGATTTCGAGACCTATTAATTAAATTATAAATCCCGAACTCCCGAACTCCCGAACTCCCGACATCCCAGACTCTCGACATCTAAAGTGGGATGTTCCCATGTTTTTTCTTGGGTAAATGCTGGACTTTGTTTTCCAACATGGCAAATGCTTTTATTAATTTTCGTCTGGTGTCTTTTGGTAAAATGACTTCGTCGATAAAACCTCTTTCTGCGGCGGTATATGGGTTGGCAAACAAATCGGCATATTCTTGCTCTTTTTCCTTTAATTTGGCTTCGGGATCGTCAGCTGCTTTTATTTCTTTTCTAAAAATAATTTCACTCGCCCCTTTGGCACCCATCACTGCGATTTCTGCTCCAGGCCAAGCATAATTCATATCTGCACCAATGTGCTTGGAATTCATGACATCATAAGCACCACCATAGGCTTTTCGGGTAATGACGGTTACTTTGGGAACGGTGGCTTCACTCAAAGCATACAATAATTTAGCGCCATTGGTAATAATACCATTCCACTCTTGATCGGTTCCGGGTAAAAATCCTGGGACATCTACCAAGACCAATAATGGAATGTTAAAACAATCACAGAAACGGGTGAACCTTGCTGCTTTTTTAGAACTGTTTACATCCAAGCAACCAGCCAAACTCATTGGTTGATTGGCGACAATACCCATGCTTCTTCCTGCCAATCGGGCAAATCCGACCACAATGTTTTCTGCATAATTTTTATGAATTTCAAAGAAGCTGTCAACATCGGTAATGCCTTCAATGACTTCTCGCATATCGTAAGGCTTGTTGGCACTTTCAGGAACGATGGTTTCCAACACTTCTCTAATTTCATTCCCCATTGTATAAGGATGAGCAGGTGTTGTATCCTCACAATTTTGAGGCATATAACTGAGCAGTTCCTTGACTTGTTCAATACAGTCAATATCGTTTGCCGCTGTTAAATGTGTCACACCTGATTTGGTTGAATGTGTACTTGCTCCGCCCAATTCTTCGGAAGTAACTTCTTCGTTGGTTACCGTTTTTACGACATTGGGACCTGTTACAAACATATAACTGGAGTTCTCGACCATGATGGTAAAATCGGTCATCGCTGGAGAATAAACCGCACCTCCTGCACAAGGACCCATAATTGCCGAGATTTGGGGAACAACCCCAGACGACAGCACGTTTCTATGAAAAATATCTGCATATCCTCCTAATGAGCGAACGCCTTCTTGAATTCTGGCACCACCACTGTCGTTTAATCCAATAACAGGAGCGCCTACTTTCATCGCCATATCCATTACCTTACAAATCTTTTCTGCGTGGGTTTCTGATAATGCACCACCAAAAACGGTAAAGTCTTGGGCAAATACACAGACCAACCTTCCGTGGATGGTTCCATAGCCAGTTACAACGCCATCGCCATAGAATTTTTGTTTGTCCATCCCAAAATCCTTGGTACGATGGGTAACCAGAATACCTATTTCTTCAAATGAACCTTCGTCTAATAAAAAATGAACCCGCTCTCTGGCGGTCAATTTGCCCTTTTGATGTTGCTTATCAATTCGGGCTTGTCCGCCGCCTAAATGGGCTTCGGCTATTTTATCTTCTAATGTTTTTATTTTGTCTGACATTTGTAACTTTTGATTTCGGGATTTCGGGATTTCGGGATTTCGGGATTTTGGGATTTCGGGATTTTCGGGATTTCGGGACTTCGGGAATTTTGGGATTTTGGGATTTCGTGATTTCGTGATTTCGTGATTTTGGGATTTCGAGACTTCGTGACTTTTGTTTTTTGGAACCTGATATGTCCCGACATCTCGGACTCCCGACATCTCGAAGTCCCGACATCTCGGACTCCCGACATCTCGAACTCCCGACATCTCGGACTCCCAACATCTCGGACTCCCGACATCTCGA
>ENA-ORXT01003051-ORXT01003051.1-marine-metagenome-genome-assembly--contig:-NODE-3051-length-19018-cov-12.506520_pt1 | contig 19018 bp, 30 predicted proteins | sample MGYA00237868_ERZ511482 | MGnify/ENA metagenome assembly ERZ511482 | reverse complement strand
TCTGCTGCGGCGTGTCGGGCACCGTGGTCTGGTGCGTCGTGCCGTTCTCATCGTGAAGAGCCTTGAATGCGTTCGACGCATACTCGCCGCCATTTTTGGAGCGCAGGATCTCGATCTTGGTGCCCGTGTGCAGCTGGGCCCTCGTCAGAGAGTTTTTTTCACTCAGAGAGCAGATGCTATTTTTGTCCAAGAAGACCACGTCTGTCCAGCGGGAAAGGTCGTCAGTGAAGGTACCAAAGTAGGGCGCACCGCCACGCGTCGGCTCTAACATTGGCCCGCCCAGGTCCGAGTGCACGATCTGCAGGTTCTTTGTCACTACACCACCGCCTGCACTAGGCATAGGCGTCATAGCCGCCTTCTCATACACTCACGGCTCGAAGACGTCCTTGACCGCCATGGAAGAGCACTTGAGTCCATCGATGTCCTTGTTCTTGATCATCTGCTTTACGCCAGGCACGTTGACGTGCCCAAGACGCTCATTCCAGAGTTGAAGAGAGGCCAACGCAGCAATATCCGATAGTGGAGCTATGTCCAGGTGGTAGGGCCCGCTCTTCCGCGTGCCGCACGCAGCGCTGATGTCGCTCATCTTGATGATCGCCTTACCGCCCTTGAAACATATTTCCGCACCACGCTCCTCCATAATGCCGACCGACATAGACTGAAGCCCATAGTAGGAACAATGAGTACCTCCTTCAACTTAATCTTGCGCGTCTTGCCATTAACGATGACATTGAAAACGACGGATCCGTCGCCCGCCGGGGCTACAGACCCCTTGTCCCCCTTCGTGATGCTCCGTCCTGTGGTCGTATGGTAGTTGTCGAAGACCCGCGCATCCAGCACACGAGTGCAGACGCCGCATAGTCGACAAGACACGACTTGGAAACGTCATCGCTGTCAGCTACACTGCCCACCAGACAGAAAGCGTCGTCGCTGTCGCTACCATCGTCAGCCGGAATCGCGGCCACCTTGTACTGTCTCTGCTTCTTGGCCTTAAGCTCTGGGGAATCGTGAGGGATATGCCCAAATTTATGGCTGTAGTAGCACTCGATCTTGGGGAGGTCACCACGGCGGCCTTGACCTCGATAGTTGGCGCCGACGAGTGCCATGTCGCCAACGCGCTTGGTCGACGGTGACTTGTCCGCCTGCCGCCGCTCCTGCTGAAGCAAGCGGCTCTTGACAAAGTCGAGGCTCAGCTTGTCCTCGCCCTTGGCGTCTAGAGCCACCAGCAGGTTCTCGTACTTGGACGTCAGCCCGCTGAGAACGCTCATGAAAACGTCCATCTCCGTGACCTCGCCGCCGAAAAAAAAAATTGACAACGGCACGCAGAGTCTGACGTGCAAGGATAAATGGCCGAGAAGCAAACAGTGCCGAGTCCGGTGCCTAGAAATAGACAAACCCGCATTCGGTAAGAGACTTACACTGTGAAACAGAAGCGCCGTCGTGGCCATCGTCGGGACTGGTACATGGGAAAAGTCTCGCAGCGCTGGGGCGGACCTGAAAGGGCACACGTCAGGAGCAGCTTAATGCGGACGTGCAGGGCAAAACCACCAACCAAGCGCTTCCCGCTTCCGCAAGCGGCGCTCGTCAAAGGCTATGGCGCAGGTGTGGCACGAGCAAGTACATTCTGGTGTGAGCTTGACATTTGATGTGCGCTCTGCCTCGTTACGACCCTTGTGCCATTGTCAAATAGCCCCGCTACGTCAGTTATGTAAAGGACGACACTGTGCCACTGCTTTGGAAGAGGGTTCCGACTCACTGGTGCTGGCAAGCTAGGGGGGCCATGTGGCGAAAAAGGAAAGGAGTTGTGTCCAATTTGGCGGACACGCACGATGCTAGGAATTGACCCAGTCAGCATATGGTGACGGACCGCTGCGAAGGTCCAACCAACACCGGCGCGGCCCATTTTCCCGCGAGCCCTTCTGGCCAGCTTCGCATCCTCGCCTTCGACGTCAAGCCACAACAGCGACCGGACCACGACCTGACCGCTGACGTGCTCTCGTCTCTCTTTTCCACCGTTGATGCTTGTTTCTCGGACGTTCGACGTGCGTACTGGTCGAGTGGATGGAGGGTCCGCGGGACCTCTGCAGCGACGAGGTCGCTGTTCACCACTCGTCTCGGGCAAGCGGACGGACACGCCACTTGTGTGCCTCTTTGATGCTTGTGGAAACATCGATTATCGTGGCGTGGAGCAGTGCTGACGAAGTTTTGGAAATGGATGGTGGAGTTGGTCAGCGTCAACTGTTTGACACACACTCGGAGCCCCTCTGTTGACTGTTTTGGGCGCTCATGCCGCCTGACTCGATATGTTTACTGGTGCTCCCCAGCCGCTTGGCGCCGGCTCGACCGCTCTCCGTCACTCCTTTCTCCTGCCTCAATTTCTTCGTGCAATCTCCGGTTGCCGCCTTGTTTTTGTTGTCAGGATGGTCGTTCTGGCTCTTGAGTGTGGTTTCTCCAACTGTGCGTTCCTTCTGCTCCGACCTTGCCCGATTCCGAGCTCGCCCGCTCGGCCGACCCTTTGCCGAGCAGCAGCTCATAGCGGGACACCGCCGAACCTGAGACCTTAAAGATGAGCCGCCCACCGGAGCTTGGCCACCCGTTCCTCTTTTCAACACACAACTGACCATGCCTCACCGTCGTCGACCCCCCCCCTTCCAATTGCATCCTTTCTTGTCCTGACCGAACGGGCACCCATCACCTCATGGCGCAACAATGTCGGGTCGGGGCGTTGGGGGCGGCAAGCGCCCATTGCACATCGGGGCGACTGAACGCGCGGCGAGCGCCGCCAAGGCCGCCCGAGTGCTCGCTGCTTCCATCGCGGCGACCGAGGAGGAACGCGACGAAAAGGACGAGCTGCGAGCCACCTCTGGCGGGTCGGCCGCCGTCGATTCCGTGGGTGCCGCTGTGGGCTCTGTGCCATCCGGAGATGGTCGTGTCTCGCTTACCGCTTCTCCGATCCTAAGTGGTTCAATGGCCTCCCATGCTCCGCCCAGTGGTGCAATCAGCGGCCGGGAGGGGTACCACGCACTACTATTGGTGGAGTTCACGGAGGGTCCCCCGCCGCCGCTGTTCGAAACAACCTTCTTCCCGTTCTTACCTTCTATGGCGGCGGCAGCTGGACCTCTGCCTTCGAGGAACTTTGCCAACATGCCCCACTAGATGCTGAGTGTGCGCGATTACGGCTTTCCCTACGCGGCTGGTCCACAGCTTCTTAGCATTCCTGCGCCAACCGCTCCGTTGGAGCCGTTTAAGGCGTCGCGGACGCATCCGGCCGGCTGCCTCGATGTAATGGTCATGGCTTTATACTCTGACTTGGGGCGGGCGCCGGCTAACCACCCCTTCGAGTCAGAGGCGGCCGTGTACAACCAGGCGACGGCAGCGACCATGTACAACGCGGCATCGGTGGCGGCAATGGGCAACTCTGCGTCGGTTGCGGCCGTGCCCAGCCCTGCGTCCGTGGCGGTGGCGCCCAACCCCGCATCGGCGGCCGTGTACAACCTCGCATCGGCGGCCGTGTACAACCAGGTGCTGGCGGCCATGCACAACCCCGCGACGGCTGCAGCCGTGTACGGCCCCGCGTCGTCGGCGGCCACGAACAATCAGTCGTTGGCGGCGGCCGCTTTGTGCCCCGCGTGAAGGTCTCCTGGGGACCACTCGGCAGCCGCCAATGCTATTGTCAGCTCTGTCGCCGCGGCGACAACGACGGCGGCATCCATAGCGCCAGTGGGAGCCGTAGCGGACGGGGTTGCAGCCTAGGGCCTTTCGCCGGTGGCACAGTCGGTGGCGCCAATTTTGGCGAAGGGGGCGGCCCCAGTGCGTGACACGGTGTCAGTGCCAGCGGCGGTGTCCGTCACAGCGGCGACTGATGCTAGTGAAGGCATGACGATGACTACAACGCTGCCGCGCCGTCGTCTTCCCTACGACGCGCAGCCGCAGCCGTCGCCAGCCACACCGGCCGTCCCGCGGCGCCCATCGACCCCGGCAGCGCTGGTGCGCGCGGGACGCCGCAGTGGCCAATCCCGCCGGCGGATTTCATCCGCGCCCGCCCCGGGTGCCTGTGTCATGTCGTTTGCGCGAGGTTCCCCGTTGACCACCCTGGTGGCGGCGATGGGCTTGCGTCCTGTCAGCTTCGATGCCGCGTCTTCGCGACATGCCAACGACAAATAAGACGTTCCGCACCAGGCTTCTCCGATGACTGACGCTCCGCGTCGGGCCCCCCCGGCGTCCGAAGCTTCGCGCCAGCACCCCACGGCCGTCGAGGCTCCGCGCCCGGCCACCCCGTCAATGGTTGCTGCGCGTCGACTGCGCAATCGCCGTTCCCGGCGCTCTGGCTCTGCCGCCGGCCGCTCTGCTGCACATTATTCCACCTTGCATGTTGCTCGTCGGGCTTGCAGCCCTGATGGCGGCCCGGGTCGTGACCTGGCCATCGTTGCGGCTGGCCGTGGGGCCGGTGGCGCCGGCAGCCTGAGCACGGCCCCGGCAGTGGCGAGCGACGACGTCATACTGGTCGGCCGTGGGATCGTCTCACCCGTCCGTGCTGGTGACGGCGGGGTGGAGAAAGTGCTCAACAGCGTTACGGAGATGGTGTCCACCCTGGCATAGGCGGTCAAGAGCATTGCGGACAAGGTGCAAACCCAGGGAAGGGCGATGGAGAACTTCGGCGTGCTTATAGGCAAGATGAACACGTTTTTGCCAGCGCCAACGCCAGCGCATTAGGGGCGCCGCGCGCTTTGAGGTTGCGTCGTCGCTGACGAGAAGTACTCGGAATACGAGAACCTGAAGACGGTCAAGGGCAAGGGGGATATTTGGTATCTGCAGCGCGGCAACCTCGAGACGATGAAGATCCGCCAAAGCGTCAAGTCTCGCTAATTTGGCCACCGCGGAGGAACGACTATCAACCATGAAGTCTTGGCAGATGGCAACGCCGACTGGGAAAAGCTGATGAAGGAGACCATGGAGGTTCCTGACCTTGAGGCCCCCGAGACCTTCGACTTCCTGACCTCCGACATCTCGCTTCCGGTCAACTCCAGCCGCGTTGGGAACAAGGGAAAGGGAAAGAAAAAGGTCAAGGGCAAGTCTTAGAGCCCAGCCAAGACGGGTGCTTCGAGTGCCGCCGCTTCGGGCACCGACTCGAGCTCGTGCTCGGACTCGTACTCGGGCACAGACGTCGCGGTCGGCGAGGCAAACAAGACGGGTCGGGACAAGGGTGCCGGCACAAAGTGCTCTTAGCAGGGCGACGACACTTTGCGCGCGTACCAGCCAATGACCCAGTCCATTGTTCAGGTGCTGGAGGTCGTGGAGAGGCGTGTCTTCTCGACCTGGTTTGAGGCGGTGAGCTCCAACCGCAATACCATGGGGCAGACAACGGCAGCAAATTCGCTGGAGACCATGGACAAGATGCGGGATGACGCGGATGAGATCACCCAAGAGCAACGTAACGCGCCTTTGCGGCCCCGCTTCCTCTGCTCGGACAACGGGCTTGATGCGATCTTGGCAGCCGTCAAGGAAACGTTCATCCATCTTGACGGCGTAGACCGCATCCGCGTGCCCGAGGGTCTTGGCAACAAGGAGAACTTCCAGAACACGACAGGGCACGTCGCCCTTGTCTCCATGTTCATGCGCGCTGAGCTCGAGCCAAATGCCGCCGGCGTCCGTCGCAAGCGCAGAGGCAAGGTCAACGCATGGTATAACCGCTGGCGCTGATTGATTCTCAAGGTCCACCCGTTGATGACGACGACAATCGTGCCGTCGCGCGGTTACGTCATCAACGACGTCACCTCGTCGACGCGGTGTGGCATCGAGCACCCGCCGGTGCCTATCAACTCTGTTCGTGTTCGTATTCGCCGTATGAATGCGCCGCCCGAAACGCCTCAGCCGCCATCCGTCGCCGCCGCCCCCGCAGCCGCCGCACTTTCGGCCGCCGTCGGCCTGCCCCGCTACTCCCGCCCCCATCTCCGTCAGCCGTGGTCCCACCCCCTCAACGCAGCCGCCGCCGCCATTCCCGCCGCCACAGCCTCTTCTCCCGTCACTGTCGGCCGGCACCACACCCGCCGCACCAGCCGCCGTCCGCTGCGCCGGCCCCGCCGCTGTCGGACGCCGACACACCCGCCGCCTCCACTACCGCCGCCCCCGCCACCGTTTTCGCCCCCGCCACCGTCAGTCGACGACGCTCCCGCAGCGCACCGCGCCCCCGCTGCCCTCGCCGGCGCTTCCCCCTGATGCTGCCCCTGTCATTCTCGCCACCGCACATGTTTCCCCTGTCCAAACTTCCGCCGCCTCCCCCTCCCCCGTCCGTTGCCGTTGCCAGCGGGCCGAGCCGTCCCAGCAGCAAGCGCCCCCATTTCCGCCCTCTTTCCGCCCCCGCTGCCGCCGCGCAGTTTTCCCGACAAGTGTCCCCACGGTGGCGCCGGTGACCAGCCCCGCTGCTCCAGTTCTCTCCCTCCCTGCCCGCCGCGGCACTCGCGCGGTAAGCACCTCCGCATGCGGCACGTCGGCCCACCGTTCCTGCCACAGAAGCAGGCACACGAGCCACATGGCCCCCGCCGTGCTCACGTCACCAAGCCCCTCCCCAACCTTCAGTTCAGCGCGGTATTTTGACTCAACAGGGAGCTTTTTGAGTGCCCAAGAGATTAAGGAAGGAACAAACAGGATTTCTCTTTGTTGTGGCGCTGAGAGATGCAGATGGCGATCTTCCACGGCAAATAAAAGGGACCACCAAGCTCAATAAATGCACTTTTACTTCTGGTACATTGTTGTGTGTCTTTCTCCACTGGGAGCTCGTCACGTCGCTTATCTCACGGCCACATAGACATCCGATCAGAAAAGAAGGGTTCTAACTGGGAGATCCTTCGCACCCTGCGGCGCGGATGCACTCCCCTAGCGCGTCGGGGGCGGCGCCGTCGAGGCAGACGGCGCGGAAACATGACGCGGCCGCCAACTTCAGCAGCTCCGCCGTGCGGCGGGGGGGGGGGAGGCGCCCGACCGCACGGCCAGCCGGCTGTTCCCAACACAATGCGGTGGCTGCCGCCGGAACGGCGGCCGCATCGTCCGAGAGTGGCAACCCCCCAGCCCTGCTTGTGTCTTGCAAAACTCCAACCCACAGCTCAATCGTGCGTGCTGGCATTTGTCTCGTGGGAGATTTGTCCGGTGTGAACAAGAATAATTGCGCCAAAGTCAACATATTGGCCTATGACTTGGCAGGAAGCCAGAGGAGCACCAACTTCTCTTGGTACAGTCATTGCGCATTAACATGTGTCCCACTTATAAACTACCCTGCTTTTTAACTGAGCACAACTCGATCGCTCCAGTACGGAGCCCACCCCACTTGATGGCACTTGAAATGATGATTCACAGCTAGTCTGTGAACAAGTAATCTGTTGCCTCAAGTCTGTCATAATTTTCCTGCCTACCCCCCCAGGAAGACCTCGTGCTGTGGGAAAACAGGCGAAGAAGGGCAAAGAACGCAGTGTTTTCCTACCCATGCACCAACCCACAGACGCTCTTCTTCTTTGGGTGCGGCGGCACTCGGCGTCTGGGCTGCCGGGCCAGTCACCCCCCCGCTAGCCGGTGCGGGGCGCCCTCATATGCCCGCACACGCGCACGCACGCGGGCCAACTCGGCCAAACAAGCCACCCGGGCAACTCCCGCTCTCACGGGTGCCAGATGCACTCAAGTCACCGACGGGTAACGGCCGGCCAGCGCAATCACAGACAGCCACAAACTCGAGGCGCAATATGCAAGCTCCTCTCCGTTGCAGCGTGGCACAACGCGTGATCTCGCATGCAATTGGTCAATCCACATCATCGGCCGGTGATTGGCGCGAGGGTGGGATTTCGACAGGTACAGGTCATCCCGCGCCGGGGTGCAAAGATTCACACTCCCGAGCGCCCATCTGTCCGTTCCGCCGTCGTCATGGTCTCGGTCGCCGAGTCCGCCATCGTCTCGTTCCGAGTGACCCACTGCTGCACCGGATTGACGTTCGTGTTCATGCGGAGCGCAGCGTCCAGCGCCGCACATATGTGCGGCTTCGGCAGCCCATCCACGGGGTTGTGCTCGGACCGTACAAAGCCAATATTGGATATCTCGTAGCGCTTGTAGGCCTCGCGTGCCGCCCTCACGTCAATCATCAGCCGTTTCTCCGTTGTATGAGAGGCACGGGTGAAAACATCAAACATCTGCTTGGAGTCGGTCCACATGACCAGCGGCAGGTGCTAATCGTAGATGCGCTCGAGGCCGTGCTTGATGATAAAAGCGGCATCAAACGCATCTGCGAAGGCGTAGACCTCCCCCGCCATGATGCTCTTGACAATGCGTCTCGATTTCCTGCATGAGTACGTCATGACGTGGCAACGCGAGTGCCTATCACACAAAAGTACGATGTACCCCAGCTGGGATGACAGGTCGTCACTGGAAGCAAAGAAGGCGTCAGCATAGACACGCAGGTGTAGCGTCTCCTCGTCCAGCGGGGCATACGTAAGGGAGAGCGTCTTCGTGGCGTTCGCGTGCTTGATGGCCTTGTTCAGCTCCTTAATGTGCTCCTCGCGGAATGTAGACGCTGTCACCTGCGCGGCACGGTTAATCACGAAACACAGATCAGGGCAGCTATTCGCCATGCTAAAACTCAGTGGGGATACGGGATGAGGGACCACGGTGAAGTGGTTGAGTAACTTGTTGAAACGCAGTGGGGATACGGGATGGTGTTGAAACGCACTGGGGATGAGGGATGGGGGACAACTGAGAAGTGGTTGAGTGGCTTGAGCTTGTGTGTATGTGTGCCAACGTGCTTTGTTGGTTGTCTCTCCAAATCGCCCCTCTTCCCATCAAGGGCACTCCTCAAGTAGTCCAAGTCGGAGCACTCAAGTCCACCATGCAGCCCAAGCAGCTCGCCCGCGCACGCGCCCGCCCACGCTCTAAATCAAAACGCTCACCAAATCAAAGCATCAGAGATCAAAGCAAAGCCCACACAAATCAAAGCATCAGAAGCGCAAGAACAAAAAATGTGAAATCGCGACACTTTCACTCCAAATCGCACGGGTACAAATGTCGAATGCACCAGCGATCACCAAACCGCGAGGAAGTCGCATGGGTAGCCTAGTGGGAAGTAGGCACCCACTCTCATTAGGCATGACCTTCGGGTCGTGTCCGGGAGTCGGGGGTTCGAACCCTGTCAATACCTGGTTTCTTGAATTCTGCTTTTTACAGCAGGAGGACTTACAGCGGCGATGAGCATGACGTTCCAACAGATGGGGGACCACGGTGATGTGCTTGAATAGCTTGAGCTTGTGTGTATGCGCGCGCACGTGCTTTGTGGGTTGTCTCTCTAAAGCGCCCCTCTTCCCATCAAGGGCACTCCTTAAGTAGTCCAAGTCGGAGCACTCAAGCCCACCACGCAGCTCAAGCAGCTCGCCCGCGCACGCGCCCGCCCACGCTCTAAATCAAGACGCTCACCAAATCAAAGCATCAGAGAGCAAAGCAAAGCCCACACAAATCAAAGCATCAGAAGCGCAGGAACAGAAAATGTGAAATCGCAAAACTTCCACGCAAAGTTTCTCGGGTACAAATGTCGAGGGTCGCCAAACCGCGAGGAAATGGCATGGGTAGCCAAGTGGGAAGAAGGGCTCCCACTTTCATTAGGCGTGACCTTCGGGTCGCGTCCTGCAGTCGGGGGTTCGGGTTTTGTCGTCACCTGATTTTTTGAATTTTGGTTTTTACAGCAGCAGGGCTTACAGTTGCGTTGCGCATGATGTTCCAACACGTCCGCTAGGCGAATGCAGCGCGCATCGACACAAACTTTTCGTGGATGATGCTTAGCGGTGGCTTACGCGCCTTGTCGATGTATTCTTTCTGGTCGATGAAGAGCACTCGCGGAGGACCGGGTGCGGTCTTGATTGACACGCCGATGAACTCCATGTTGTCCCATACGCGCGGCTTCAAATCGAACCGCTGTAGCGAATTTTCGGTGAGATTCTGGAAGTGCGTGTCATCGTTCATGAGGAAATCATTCTCACAGCCGCCAAGGAGACCCTGTATTGCGTTGGAACCGTCCTTGACGAAGAGACGCGGGTCGCTGACACGCGATTCCATGCCCAGCTCGATCTCCACGTGGTCGAGTACGTTAAACTCCCAGTAGTCTCCCTCGTCCGGGAGACCATGCAGCGGAAGTAGTACTTGAAGTACTTCGTCATCGCGGACACCAAAGTCCCTGGCGTCCCGTGCGCGAGGTCGTACAAATACCTTACGCGACAGCTTGTCCTTGATCTGGAGAAACGCCTGGGTGACGTTGTGGAAAAAGATACGGAACCCGAGCACGGCGCTAGTGGACACGAGGATCTTAGTGAATCTCTGTCGCAACGCCGAGAGGTTGTGCACGACGATATCCGTGGCCTTCTCCGTGTTGCCCTGCCCGATAAAGCGGGTCTTGGCGGATACATCCACCGTGTTGACCCTCTTTATCACCTTCACCATCCGGCCGCCGAGGACGTTGACATTGGGAGACACTGATGTCCGCAGCCGCCGCCAAAAGGCGCCACGTGAAAACAGCCCATCCGCTTCAGACTGGCATGCTGCTTCCATCTCTGGAAACGTTGCCCGCGGGTCGTCTGACTTGAGCACCTCCGACATACGCACATCCGCCGGCGTCTGCATCGCAGCAGAGGCACCGCGGTACGCCTTGTCACGAAGCTGGCCCACAGCGCGGTGCACGTTTGTCATAAGGGTATCACCCGCGATGATGCTTTCCACAATGGTGCCCTTGTCGCTCGTGGAATCAGCCGGCGCCGTCCGGACGGGCGGCGTCTCGCGCTCGACGGGGGCCGCGTCTGGGTCAGCGGGCTCGAATTTCGGTCGCAGGTTGTACACCTTGACCTTGGTGATTGAATACATTAGTAGCCGCTGCCTCTTGTCGAGCCATACCTTGTTGCCACTCACGCCGACGACCTTGTAAGGACCCTCCCACTTCTTGTCTGGCACCTTACGGAAGACGAGTACGTCTATGCCGGGTTGCACGTCGACCATTTCGCCGCTCGGCACCATGTTGCGCAGCGCGGCGTCCAAACATGCCTTTCCGACGCACTTGACTATCTCCAGGCGCGCGACAACCATGGCCTTGCTCCGCTCGCTGTGGCCTGGCAGGTCGACCGGCTTGACAGGCACCGGTGGGTTCACGCCGAAAAGTAGGAGCATGGGTGACAAGCCGCTAGGCCCTGAAGTCTGGTTCATTTCGAAGACAGCGAGCGCCAATGCCATGTCAGGCGGGATGCCAGGTCGATCTGCCGACACCCCGTTGTACAAGTTTCGCAAGTAGGCGTGGTATCGCTCGCCGGCTCCAAGGGAGTTGTGGCTCTCAACTCCCGAGTCGTACACTCGGACACCGGCGGCATGAGGGAGCGCTTTATACTCTACTGCCTGTAGTTTGGTGCCGGCGTCGACGTAGATGTGCTTCGAGTAGTCAGCGTACTTGTTTACCCAAACGCTCATGTACGCGTCCCAAACGGCGGCGGTCGATTGACCGTCGCGCAGGTAAGTGGCTGCGCTAAAGAGGGTGTCTTTGTTGACAATGTGCAGTACAGCGCGTCCGTTGAGGAACATCAGGTCAATCAGGACGACCAGGTTGAATATCACGTCCCCCTCGGGCAGCGCGGCACGGAAGCGACCCGGCTCCTTCGCCAGGCGCTGGGTTACATCGCACGTCGCCGCCACGTCTTGCAGACGTTGAAGCGTCTCGGGAACAGCATCCTCGTTCTTCGCACGCCTCATTACGGCATTCAGTCGCTCTGGCTTCGCATTAAAGAAGTGGCGGTGGATGTGCACCAATTCTGGGAATGTGAAGAGGATGTCCGAGTTCCACTCCCAGCTGTAGAAGACATGTCCATCCGAACAAGTCGTGGGGAGGTTGACCCCCTCGTTCACGCAAACCAGCTCGTCCGTGACATTGTTGACGTATATCTTGTACCGGTCAAGCGTGTCCAGCCCAAGCAGGAAGGGCACGTTGAGCTTGATCACATCGACCGCCATGATGATGATGAATTCGTCGGTGATGGGCGCCCGGATGTCAAGACAACCGACCGTATCATGCTTGCCGCCCGTCAACTGGTCGACCGTCTTAGGGCCGACCTTCTTGATGGTGCCCGTGCCGCCAATGAACTTGATGTACGCCTCCGCTTGTTGCATGCCGATTACCGTGCGCTGGGCGCCGTTGTCCAAGCACGCACCAAAAGAGTCAGATGTTGTGGCTAACAGCTTGATGACGGCGGGCTCAAAGACTTCGTCCGGGCTCGGTGGTGGGAGTATGTGCTTGAGGGGCAGGCGACTAATCAGTCCCTCGGCACAAAACCCGCGCTGCCACTTTTACCGTAGGCCTCAAGATGGCTCGCACTATCAACCTGCTTGCCCGTCAAGGCCGCGAAGAACTCTTGCCCGACGTCGCCCCCGGCGCTGCTTGCTCCCGCCAAGTCGTCATTGGCCCCTTCGGATCCGTCTCGTGCTGCTGTCACTCCTGGATCTTGGTGTGCATCAAACTGCGTGTAGAGCTCCCATAACACCCTGTTCACCGTAGGAAGCACTTGGGATTCTTTGCTCTTGGGAAGATACTCAGCTCGGCGCTTAGCGGCCCTGAGCGTGTTATTGGGCTTCGAGCAGTTGTTGATCCTGTGATTCAGGTCATCCCAGTTGAAACAGCCCATGATGGTCAACGGGTCAAAGCGCGGCGCTGTCGTCGTGCCTCGGATGGCACCAGCATGATTACCTACGCCTTGTTTCCGCATGAAGTACTGCCCTTGGCCTTGAAACATGATGCCCGCCGTGCCATCAGCGACCGACCCGGACCCGGATATAATGCGATCGCGAGCAACGGCATTCGCACTCTCCCGGCTGAGTGACAACGACCACGACAGCTTCGCGTAAAGCTGTTGGAAGGACAAGTTGTGCGTGGCGATGCTGCTCTAAGGCTTCACGGCACAAGTGCACCCGATGAATGCGCCGCGCAAGGAGGCGAAGCGGTGCTCCTTGCCCTGGTACGCCTCTGGGACCGTCCTTGATCTTTTTGATACCCGATTGAAGACCTCCACGAGCGCCATGACCACGATCATGCCCTTGCCAACAGGGTATCTCAACCGTAGGTTGCTGAGAACGTTCTTCATCTGTTCTTGCTGGTCGACGGGGTGGTACTTCCGGTGCACGTGTTCAACTGCGTCCTCTTATGTGCCGGCGACAGGAAGAACGTTGTCCAACAAGAACACCTTCGCCGCACCAGTGAGCAGGTTATGCAGGAATTGCAGCTTCAATCGGGGGGAGAGCGCGTAGTCGCAACAGACCAGGTTGTATGTTGAGACAAATTCCGGCCATCACTGGTCTTTGGTACAGTCAAACTTGGCGCGTTCGTCCTTGAATCGAACGGACACGTCGCGCATTGCTTTGGCCGCCACGTGGCTGTTCCTGTCACTATCACTCGCGGCGATGGCGAACTCGTGCTCGCCGGCGCCGTCGTCACCTTCAGCGTGACCGTCGTGGCCCTGGCTCGCGCGTACATCGTCCTTGTTGGTGTCACCGCCGCCGTGTTGGCTACCACTCTCCGAGACTGGAGCGGAGCGCCGCGGAGAGCGGCCGCGACCACGGCTGCGCGCGCCGCTGCCCGTCGACGTAGGCACCGGCATGTCCCCATCACTGAGCGCAAATGACCGCTCGTAGTCGTTCTAGAAACGTCCGACAACCGAAGTGGCACCGGAGTTGACGTACAGCCCCTGCGCAAGATTGAAGACGCTCCGTTGGGTGGCATCGATGAGCATACTGACCTCCCGCTTGAGCAGAAGGGTCAACAACGACTGGTGCAGCGCCGGGTTCCGCAAAAGATCTGGGCAGAGGAGCATCGACGGCGTGTACATGTCGACGATCTTATTACGCAGCTCCTTGCTCTTGCGCAGCTCACCGCCGTCGTCGCGCTCAACGGCACGAGTGCTCAGGATCAAGTCCGATTGCAGGTCCGTGAGATGGTCTTGGTTTATGACGAGGAGGAAGATGAGGTCCGACTCAATGCTCGGCGGCGGCGCCATCGTGCATCCGACAGGTTGCTACGCGCAAGTCTTGACGATCTTGGAGGGTGTTTCAGACTCGATGGCACGACCGACAGGATGGACGGGATGAACTGGATCAGCGGGATGAACAGGTTGAGCGGGATGAAACGGATCCGCAGAGTGAGCGGCGCCGACTCGGTACGCTACGAACCGGCCGTCACAGCGAAAGTCCACACGTACCAAACCGAAGCCTAACCTCCCCGCGGTGTCAACGGTTTAGAACTCCCCCCTTGTGGAGTAGACGAAGCTGCCCATCCAGTACGGCCACAAGGACATCCAGATTCCAGGTAAAATGTCAGAGTGCGCGCCAGACGGCGACAGACAGGCAAAGGCCCCGCGCGAACCCGTCAGCGTATTCAAGCACCCCGTCTTACCGATGGCACGATGGCAACGCTTCGCACAACACGCTCCATGGACTCGCACCGCGCGACACCGGCGAAGGCGTACACTCGGGCAACTTTCACCGGCTAGACGACGCGGGCACGCGCGCATGCGCGCCAAACGTTCGCGTCGTGCTCGCCAACGTAAATCGCGATTGTGGGAAAACCAGCGGGAAAAGGCAAAGAACGCAGTCTTTGCCCAACCGTGCACCGAACCACAGACGTGCCCCTGCTTGGGGTGCGGCGGCACTCGGTGTCTGGGCTGCTGGGCCAGTCACCCCCCCGTCAGCCGGTGCGGGGTGCCCTCATATGCCCACACACGCGCACGCACGCTGGCTAACCCGGCCAAACAAGCCACCCAGGCAACTCCCGCTCTCAGGGGGGCTAGATAGACACAAACCACCGACAGGTAACGGCCCGCCAGCGCAATCGCACACAGCCACGAACTCGGGGCGCAATATGCAATCTCCTCTCCCTTCCGGCGCGGCAGAACGCCTGATCTAGCATGCAATTGGTCCATCCAAATCATTGGCCGGTGATTGGCGCGAGGGTGGAATCTCGACAGGTACAGGTCATCCCGCGCCGGGGTGCATATATTCACACGTTCAGAACGGGGCACAAGTCTTCCCACGCCATTCCGTGTCTCATTGCACCATTTGAGATTCAAATTCACTATCGAACGTCATCAGCGCCTCGGGTGGTTGTCGTTTCGGAACCGATTGTTCAATCAGATAGAAATTACCACGTGGGCTACAAAATGCTGCGGCGTGCGTTACAAGCGCACAATGACTGTACTGTGTCCGCGGGGGGCGGTCTCGCGGGGCGGGTCCGGGGCCGGCGCTGGAAGGCTAGAGAGGGTTGTGCGCTCGTCATTGGCTGGTGAGCGCCGATCGCAGGAGACGTCAACGTTCGTGCACGGACGAGCAAGTGCACTTGTCGACGGGGTGCTTTCTGCCTGGTATTTCAACGTTTCGTATCCCACAGGTATCCGTCATGTGCCAGTTCGTGACAGCTGTGCCAGTTCGTGACAACTCGAGATTGTGTGGAAAATCAACAGTGTTTACTGATAAGATCGGGTTTGGCGGTGACAGAAAAGAGGGTTAAGCCCCCATAAACCAGTTTTTCAAAAAAGAACACAAACAGGCAGGGAAACATGTTGCACACCGTTGAACGTGCGAACTCGTGAGCTCGCCTTCGGTGTGAAGCGCGCCCAAAAGATAGCAGGGGGGACCGAGCACCACGCCGAGAGGAAAAAATGGGCGCACTCTCGGAAATCAATTTGATGCCCAACTACCTGCTCTGATGACACCGTGGGCTCACGTTCTGTTGACTTCGCCGTTTTCACACTTGCAGATGCCCGCGTCTTCTTCCCCCCGACCTTTCCCATCCGGCCAGTTTCCTCTCGGCGCCACGTGCCCCACACTGAGCGCACTTGCCACACTCTCACAGACTGATAGTACCATTGTCCCCACCCTCCCCCTCTGAGTGACGCGCAGTGCCACCGCGGCGGCGGCTTGCCACAGCGGATGGTGATGCTGCAAGTCACCAGACCATGTTTGCGGGCCTGCGTCTCTCGCGCACCGGGAAACTGAGTACCAAGGCGTTTGGAAAGCAGTTTGGTCTCGCCTCAGCCCAGGCGCGCCGCTTCATCATTGACAAACCCTGCACAGGCCCGGTCCGCCACTCTTCTTCTACCAGGACGAAAAGGACCTGCTGGCTCTACCGTGAGAAGCACACCAAGTTACCAATTCTGAAAGCTCCGCGCCCCCCATGACGTGCTACAAATCTTTTGGCGCGAGAAACAAACCATCTGTTGCATACTCTCTCTTTCGATGGGCGTCTCGCACGTGATGGCTGATGAAAAAGGAATGGGGTGAAGAAGGGCGACTGTTGCAGTGCGGGTAAGGCTGGAGTGTCTCTGGCCATTGACGGTGCGCCGAGAAGGGCGGGCGTTGCGAAGTGCATGAGGAGCGCCGCGTTATTGCGGCGGAGGGAAGGGGGCGCGGGCCTGCAGGCGAACCGTATAGGCTGTTGTCGCAGCAGGGACTGGAGAGGAGGCCTAACGGGACGACGGAAACCATGTCACAGCTTGGCAGTCGCCTCACCAGAGTGTCCCTATTTGTCGCGCAGGCAAGAATCTTGGGCAATCTGGATCAAATTGTTCGTTCCGCGGTAAGTTTTTCCAACTGAAATGAGCGATTCTAGGTCGTTCTCACACAATCAGTCATTATGTCACGAACTGGTACCGGGGGTTTTTCGACCTCATTTTCTAACAAATATCGGATGGAAATGCCGACGTCAGAAAAAAAAATGCCCCGGCGGATCCATCATGTCCACGGTACACCCAAGCACCGGAACATGCAGAGCACCGATCATGCAGATACAACCACGTTCCGGTCACACACGCACGATAAGGTGCACGAAAAAGACCGTCTAGAATAAGGCGATGCGCAAGGTCGCGCACCCAGCACGGTGAGGAGCGCGGCCACGCCCAAGTCAACCGAGGGCTACGCACGCTCAAGGACCTCGTCGCGTGAATCCGCCGCCGGTGGTGCGTCGGCAAAAAAACGTGGACTCCTGAAGACGTGGAATCAGGCCACCGTCAGCACTGCAGTGTTCTAGCTCCTCGTCCTTGCGATAACCTTTTTGTAGCATATCTTTGCTCCCAATGGGCAATTAGCCACGAGTAGCCCCCTTGACTGGCTGAACCCACGGATTTGTGTGACTCGGCTTGTGGAAAGCCCTTTGGGAAGTTACTTCCGCATTGTTTTTTTTATTGTTTGTTTGCTTGCCTGTTTTATCTGTCTGCCGGCACTCATTACGATCGCTTGTTCGGATGGTCGATCGACCAGTGCCGTTGTTTGTATTAAACCACCGTGGGTCCGGGGTCGCCGTCGTGGGCGCCACCCGGCTCCCCATCGGATGCCCTTCAACAAAAGGTCTTTCTTCCTCGCCGCGACGGCGATAGAACTCGCTTTATTGCTTGGCTACGGTCGGTCTCAGTACACTGGTAATTGAACTAACGTTTTTAATACCACACGAAGCATTTTCTGACGCGTCACAAACACGGCGCGGGGCGGCGGCGAGGCAGGCTGCTGCCTGCAGGCGCCGCAAGAGTGTGTTCTGGGTAGGATCCGGTAGGACCGAGGCCGTCGACTCATAATGTATCCAGGTCACTGGGGCCAGACGCATCCAGACGCATCCAGACGTCAGGAAGGTAGTAAGAAGGTGCTGGGCGCAGCGTGGGGAGTGGCGCTGCAGGGTTGTAGGTGTCTTGGGGGGGGTGATTCTCAGCGTTGGGTCGTGAGTGTTTCGAAGGCGTACATGCCATGTGGCGGTCGGTGCTGAGTGGGGAAGAGAGCGGCGACCACTGTCTAAAAGTACATGACAATGATTGCGGGGGCTCAATAGAAGTGGCATGGGGGTTGGGCCGGTGAATGAGGTGTCGCCGTGGGTGGTGATAAACGTGGGTTACGAGGTGAGTGAGGAGGATTTATACTGAGGTGCAGGTGGAGCATGGTACTGAGTGGGGGGAGGCAGTGCGGTGTGGGAAGGGGGCGAGATGAAAAACTGGGCGGGGGTGGAGTCGGGGTACTGACTGGGCGCGTTACTTGCGACCGGAGCTTGGTAGCCGAGCGGGCGCGGGGGATGAAGATGGCATGTGCTCAATAATAGCATCTGGCGACAGACCCTCTCTGTCGCCACATCTTGACCACTGTATTCAGTAGGATCGCTGACAGTGCTTAATACAGTGGATCACACGCCGCATCCTGGCCACTGTATTCGGTAGATCGCTGACACTGCTTAGTCCAGTGGATCACACGTCTGTGCGATGACACTGCACCATCCAATGGAATCGTTGATTGCGCTTCCCTACCTGCCTATAGCGGCTCTCATTGTTTTTTCAAAGAAAAAACACCATTGCACATCACTCACGATGTTTTTGTTGATTCCTGGCTAGCTGCGAAAAGAAAACGTGCTGCCGGGTACACTTGCTTCACGCGTTCCCTCACTCGTGCAGTCTGGCCCATATCTGAGATGCATCGAGCACTTCTGGGCCAAACATGAGTAAAACACAACTTTCTCGGAGAGGATGACTATAGGGTCTCTGAAGGGCGCTGGTCATGGCCATGTCGGTCTTTTTCTGAAAAAATGCTTGTTTCATACCGTTTCTGCCCTCTGAAGACACAACAGTCACAAGGCGGCGACGGCGGTATGAAGGCGCGGAGGCGGCAGGGGGTGGCGGCGATGGCGGTTGGGGGTGGCTGCGGTGGTATAAAAGGGCAGCGGTGGCAGCAGGCGGCGACGGCGTCCGCGGCGAGCGGCGGCGGCGGCATCCAAGGGCGGCCGTGGTAGGGGCCGGCGGTGGCGGCCGCCGGGGGCGGCGGCGACGGCGGCCGGGGGTGCCGGCGGCGGCGGCCGGTGCCAGCGACGGCAGCGCACGGTGGTAGTGGCGGCAGCTGCTGGGGATATCGGCGGCAGCGAGCGCCAGCGGCGGCATGCAGGGGCGGTGGCAAAAGGGGGCGGCGGCGGCCGCGGCCACGGCCGGCTGCAGGGGGCGGTGCGGCAGCCGCC
>ENA-ORXT01003050-ORXT01003050.1-marine-metagenome-genome-assembly--contig:-NODE-3050-length-19019-cov-10.763330_pt1 | contig 19019 bp, 13 predicted proteins | sample MGYA00237868_ERZ511482 | MGnify/ENA metagenome assembly ERZ511482 | reverse complement strand
CGATAATTTATGTAGGATTGTGCGAAAGATATTTGCGTAATACGTAATTGCCAAATTTATTTGGCAGATTCTACTCGCCTTACTCCTTTTCTACAATAATATTTGTCGTATTTTGAATCTGCCAAATAAATTTGGCAATTACGTATTACGCAAATATCTTTTACACAACTTTAGATTAGAAGTGTACATTATTGATTAACCTTTGGCAAATTTTCCTATATATGCTAAATAATAGCGGTATTAGCAGCAGTTTTAATGGGAGATTCATTGGTTTTTAACCAATTTTGCTAAAGTTCTACAGGTGAAATGCACACTATCTTTTAAGCTGTTGAACTTAGCAATTATCCTTATCAAACTACAAATACCGCACAATTATGCAACAACCTATTTTACAATTGTCTACATTGATTCGAACTAGTCTACTTTTAATAATTATATTTTTTCTATTTAGTGGATGTACCAAAGAAGAGGTTATCCCCGGGAAACGCTATTTAGATAAAATAACCATTTCTAAAGGAGATTTATCGGGTTTAGATATACTGACTGGACCAGATTTGAAATTGGCATTTGGAGAAAATGCCTACCTATTCGATTTGGAGGTCAAAAAAGATGTTCGAGAAGATGACTTTCCTATCACTTGGACTTTTTCTTCCGATATAGCTTTAACAGATGCAGCTTGGTTATTTAAGATTACCGATATAGATGAACTGAATAAGGATGAATTGGTAGTAGAGACCTCGGTAGAAGGTTTATTAGGTAATAATAGCAATCCAATTATAATAGCAGAAGAACCAGTGACGGTAGAAGTACATTGGAAAGTGAAGTAAATGGTAAATGGTAAATCCCCATAAGACGTAAACACTTGTTAAATTGCGTCTAGTAAATTTACCATTCACCATTTACCATTTACCATTTACCATTTATCTCTCTCTCCAATAAAAAAGCCCAATCAATAAATGATTGGGCTTTTTTTTGAATATAGTTTAGCCTAAAAGGTAAATCTTTTTAGTTTAAGCTAAATTCTAAAGCGCTACGTTTAGAAGCTTTTCTTAAAATATCTAAGCCTCTATCTTTAATCTGTCGCACTCTTTCTCTACTAATACCCATCGTTTCGCTGATTTCCCCTAGATTCATAGGGTACTTACGGTCGATACCGAAAAACAATTTAAGAACAGACGCCTCTCTAGGAGGAAGAATATCCAATAATTGTTGTGCTTGGATGTGAATAGATTCATTGTAAGCTAAGTCATAATCCGGTCTTTCTACTTGCTTGTCTTCCATTAGTCCGCTTAATGAAGTATCACTGTCTTCATCAACAGGCGCATCTAAAGAACGACATTTCTTGTAAGATTGTAGGCTTTTTCTGACCACTTCTTCAGAAAAACCAGTCTCTTCTGCTAACTCCTCCATAGTTGGCTCCCTTTCCATCTTTTGGAGTAGTTCTGTACGCTTAGAGATAATCTTTGAAACATTAGATTGATGATTTAACGGCAATCTAATTTTTCTAGATTTTTCATTTAATGCCTGTAAGATAGATTGTCGAATCCACCATACAGCGTAAGAAATGAACTTAAAGCCTTTCGTTTCATCGAAACGAGTAGCGGCTTTGATTAAGCCCAAGTTTCCTTCGTTGATAAGATCCCCCAAAGATAGTCCTAAGCCTTGATACTGCTTAGATACAGATACTACGAAACGTAGATTGTGGTTAACTATTTTTTGGAGTGCATCTTCATCTTCCATCTTGATTTTCTTGAACATGTCAAGCTCCTCTTCTGGACTGAGTACCCCATATCTGGAGATCTCATTGAAGTACTTCTCTAGAGATTTTTCATCTCTTCGGGTAATTGTGTTGGTAATTACTAATGCACGCATGATTAAGGATGAAATTGGTATGTTAAAAAAACGAGTCTGTCTTTATATTGATATAAATAAGATAGTGTTTTAATATTGTAATATTATCAAACTAAACTATTTATAAATACTTTTAATTTAACGGCTTAGATAGCCATAAATTCTTTTATTTTCAAATATTTTTGTCCATTTTTTAGCATTATTCTTATGCGTATATAAACGGATTCTGTATGTTACTGTATGTGCCAAATAAATAGCAAGTATTTATTGGTATTTACAGAATTTAGACTAGATCATATTTTAAATTTGTGTAAGCAACATTCAAATCGCCTATATTGTAAGCGATTTAAAATTTGCGTACGAAAAACTTAAGACTAAATGCTAATATGGGAGACGGGAAAATATTTAATAATTCCGCCTACCTATCTTTATGGATCAAATACTAATGAAATAAGGGAATCGCCTTTAGCCTATCGAGAACAAACATATTTTTTTTATGCCTTTTTAATTATTATATTAAGGGCCTCTTATAGTATTGTTTGTTTGTCAATCTTAGGTGTTTGGTGAGATATCGAACGTGGGATCTACTTTATTTATAAACACATTTAACTTTAAAAAAGTTTGCGAAGGTATCATTTTTTTTAAGTTAAAGTCAATTTTTTTCGCATAAATTTTTCGTTTTTAGGGTCTTTTTAGGTCTTTAGCTCCCTTTTTAACTAAAATTCACTAAATTCTTTAAAAATTACCATGTCAACTAAATTTAGTATATGCTATCTTTGCAACTTATTTGATAATTATTGTACTTTTTACACTAAGTAAAGTCCTAAGCATAAAAAGATACTTTTTGAGTTGTAGATGATGGGGTTTTTATTATTGAAAATTTGTATTAATAAATATTCTATATAGTGACGAATTTTTAACAAATCTTGTCACTATTTAATTATTTTTTGTCTCAAATGTTTATAATTGGCGAGACAAAATATTTAAAAGGAAGTACCTACTTAGCAGATTCTTTGATTTTTTTCGAAAATCAAGATAAGAACCTACTTAATTAGCTACTAAGTAACGAAGGAAAAATAAAATGTTCATTTTATTTTTTAAACGTTAGTAAAGAAATTATTTAATATGGCAAAGAAAGTTGCAATTAACGGCTTTGGCCGAATTGGTAGATTAACCTTTAGAAATCTTTTGAAAAAGAAAGGTATTCAGGTGGTAGCAATTAATGACTTAACGGATAATGCGACATTGGCGCATTTATTAAAGTATGACTCTGCTCAGGGTCCATTTCAAGGTGCTATTTCGTCTACCGAAGATAAACTAACTGTTAAGGGTAAAAAGATAATGGCTTATTCTGAGCGTAATCCTGAAAACCTTCCTTGGGAAAAATTAGGAGTGGATTTGGTGCTGGAATGTACAGGTATATTCAGAACGAAAGAAAAAGCTGGCTTACACTTACAAGCGGGAGCTAAAGACGTAATCATGTCTGCGCCTGCTAAAGGAGAGGGTGTTCAAACGATTGTATTGGGCGTAAATGATGCGGACTTAGATAGAAGAAAAAATGTCTTTTCTAATGCGTCTTGTACAACTAACTGTTTGGCTCCTGTCGCTAAAATAATTAACGATAATTGGGGGGTGAAGGTAGGTTCGATGACGACTACTCATGCTTATACCTCTGACCAAAGAATTCAAGATGCTCCGCACAGCGATTTAAGAAGAGCTAGAGCAGCGGCATTTAATATAGTACCTACTACTACCGGTGCAGCGATTGCTGTGGGTAAAGTAGTTCCTGGAATTGCTGGTAAATTATCTGCAATTGCACTTAGAGTACCAACTGTAACAGGTTCCCTTATTGAGTTGAATGTTGTTTTAAAGAACAAAACGACTGTGGAAGAAGTGAATGCGAAATTTAAGGAAATGGCGGACGGTCCACTTAAAGGAATTTTACAATATCAAGTAGACCCTATTGTTTCTAGTGATATTGTAAGAAACCCACATTCTTCTGTTTTTGATTCTTTAATGACGAATGTTACTGGTAATGGTAAATTCTTAAAGGTGGTTAGCTGGTATGATAATGAGGCAGGTTATTCTGCAAGATTGGCGGATTTAGCAGCTATGATACTTAAGGTGTAATTTAGTTGCGGGTTTCGAGTTGCGGGTTCTGTAAGTGGGACGTATCTGTTTAGTCTTAAAAGAAGATGCTGTTCAAATAACGACTCGTGCTTGTAGGTGACTATTCTACTAAAAACAGCCGTTTGCCCTTGATGGGCAAACGGCTGTTGTCGTTTTTGTATATTGGTGTAGAAACTTATGACATCAGGTTTAGCTATCAATCTGTTATTGGCGTTCTAGTTCCACGAATCTCTCTTCAATATATCTTCCACCAAAATCGTTTTCAAAATAAGACTCTAGGACAAACCTATCAGGTGTTAGGTCAATTATTTCAAAAGAACCCAAAATCAAATCGCCTCTACAATCTATTTCAGGGGCACAATTGCACCAACAGTCACAATCCTCTGTTTCAGCCGTAAAAATATTATTTTTTACAGTATATGCTCCATCACACCCTTCATTTCCAGCAGCATATCTTCTGAATACACCATCGTCTAATACGACGATAAAATTTTCAAAGACCGTCGTATCTCTCCTGTTAATATGGTCAGCGCCCCATTCTGTGATATAAGTCATTTTCCCCTCGTAGGTGACTGGTAAGTCAAGTTGATCGCTTCCTCCACAAGAAAATATAAATAGGCTAATCAATAAAAAAAATAAATACTTCATACTTTAATTTTTTAATTTAAGATACTTTTCTTTATTTATAGACTGCTTTCTTTTGAAAATGGTTGGGTAGACTACCTCGACTTAAATTATTGACTATTGAAAATTACTAGATAAAAGCGGTAAAGAATCTAGTACCCGATCGCTGAGGAATGATTAAGTATCGGATCGTCGACGTTTGTAACGTCGATGTCATATAATTATCAAAGAAGGAAAGCGACTAGAATAGATAATACCATACACCTAAGAACTCAATGGTATTTTTATTGCGTAATCAATTGATGATAAGAACAGAAGGATTAGTAGGATTAAATTTTCTAGCAATATCCATTAGGGAAAAGAAGTCACCGATTACTTGGTACTTTAGTTGCCTGCCTACTTAGTGAAGTTGTAAATTTCTGCTATCGAGATGCTACCTTATACTTCAAAAAATCGGAGATTTATTATTTATTTTGATCAAAGAAGTCACACCAATTTCTTGACCCATTTTTAACATTTGAGGGCAATTGCCCAAATATTTTGTTTGCATCTTCTATCGTATAGTTATTCTTATTTAAATCATACCATTCTTCCCAAGTTTTAACATCATTTTGATAATCTTCTTTTTTATGATAAATAACGCCAAAATGCCCAGCTATTCTAGATGAAGGATGTCCAGTAATCTTGCTGAGAAAGAAAAAACTGTTACGTAATTCCAATTCAGAAACATTACTGGTTGGTTCTTCAAAATTCTCTTTTATTGTTTTTAAAGACTTAATAAACAATTGAGAAAACGTATGCTCTTTGGCGCAATTATTATTACAAGATAGAAAAGAAATCATAAGTAAAAAAAAACCGCTTTTTGCAAGAAAAAAAATTGGCATTTCACCTTATTTTTTGAACTAATTTTAATCGTTTGTCCTACCGATAAGCCCTCAACGGCACCTCCACATAAGTTCTCAAAACACTCAAAGCCAACCCTTCCGCCTCATCAGCAGTAAACCCTTGCTGCATATAAAACGCCTCTAATAAAACTTGAGATTGAAAAAAGAAGACTTGCAAGCTAAAAAGGTATTTTTCCAATACAGGATAAGTAGTAGCGGAAGTCCGCAAATCATTCCAGAAATGCAGTTTCCATTGATCAATTGCTGCTTTTTGTATACTAGTTAATTTCTCAGGAAAAAGATATAAAAGGGCTCGCGCTCTTTCTAAAGTATGCATCAAGTCCACTTCTTGACTAGCATACTGTCTGGGCTGTAACTCTTCTGTAAAGTATCGCAAAGCGGCAATAGATTCCCAATCGTCGAAACTCCAACAAGCACCTATTTGTAAACTGGTAGGTGTGACTAAATTTGATTGGATAAATACGGATTTAGCTTCTTTTGGATGTTGTTCAAAAAGCCAACAAGGTAGCGTATATTGATTATTTTCTGGAGTAGTATGCAGATAACTTAAATGTAATAGCAACTGTTTTAAATCCGCATAGTCGTAAGTCGCAGTATGGTCAAAAGAAGGTACACTTTTTAGAGGTTTTCTAGAAAACGTTTGGCGAATAGTCGTATTCATTAATTGATTTACTTCCCTCGATGGACCCTGATTTACTAATAACCAATAAGCTAAATAGGCTTTGGCAAGTGGTTCTGGTTGTCGCTCTAATTCTGCAATCAGACTCGCATCATTGCTGGTGAGGGCATTTATCAGACCTTGTAAGCCGCTTTTATCCGTAGAAGTGGACTCCTTTAAATGCTTAGATAAGATTAAATAACGATTATAGGAGATGTCCTCTTTTCTGAAAGTATCATAAGCATTCCTTGTTCCTATGCCATAGTAGCCATCTAATCCCCCTCTGTAATAGCCTTCAGATTTGAGAATTTTTTGTAAATCTAAAGCTGCTGTTCGCTTTACCCTAGGGTTGATATTTGGGACACTTAGCGCAGTTGAAATAGGGGAGGGGGCATTTTTATTGACTACAGTAGTAGGGATTACAGTGGGTAGTTCCGCAGGTATATTTGCATTATCTTGTTCTGCTGGCACAACTGTTGGCTTTTTATAAGCTACTACTGGAGGTGTTGGAATATCTTCCGCAATCCTATCTATCTCATCGGCTAACAAATCTGCTGCACTAGGTGCCAGTAATCCTTTTTCAAAATGATTGATAGATGTTAACAATTGCGTAGGAACTGTTTTAATAAAAGCGTCTTGATAGCCAACTGTTTTTAAGTGTTCCAATCTATTTTGTGCGGCTATTTTATTCGTAAAAGGACCAACTACTATTTTTAAAAGTTGAGGATTTTCCAATAAGGCATTTAAGTTGCCTGCTTGTTCTAATGCTATCCAATCTAAGGCTGGTCCGTTTTGGGTACTTAATAATTGAATGACCACTGCGGTTTCCTTATTTTGCCTTTGCTCTGCGATAAATGCATTATAACCACTTTTTTTAACGCTAACTAAGGCATGCTGCGCAGTCGCAGGATCATTAAAAAAACCTAAAAAGATATGTTGAAACTCCGCTTCTTTATCTGTTGCATAAATTTGCCCGACCTTTTGCAATGCCGCAAAGTCTGTTAATTTCGGTTTATAAAAAGTTCCGACTTGTATTGTATATCGTTTATTATCTACGGTAGATTGTGCCGTTAAAAAGACAGGCAACAATAAAAGACTGCATAAGAATTTGTACATAAAGTTATTTTGTGAGTTCCTATCTTATTAACGACCAAATTACTTCATATTAGTATCTACTTGTTTCCTACATTAACACAATTTTAAGGGTAAGTGTAACTTAAATAGCGAAGGTTCGTTGTATCGTAAGTTGTTTATAATTTATTACTAAAGTTAAAGTATAGAAAAATTTGTAATTTTTCTATTCAATTACTTGACTATATGTAATAAAATTTATTACATTTGTAGCGCAATAGAAGATATCCTCATCTTCTAAAATCTTTACCTAAGTATTTTGATATTACCCTCACAAAAGACAGCCTTTCAATTCATTTTGAAACCTATTCCTATTTCCTAGAAAGGCAACCACACAACTTTACCTATTCTACGTTCCCCTATTTCATTTAAGAAGGGAAAGCATCCTTGCGGGTATCTATACCTATTTTAATAGGATTACTGCTAAATGCTTTGCCTAAAAGATTTAAAATCAGCCCCTAAATTTAGCTAGATCTTATAAGTATCCTCTCTTATAGGTATAATTACGTGTTTATTGAACACTGGACAGAACTGATGAACAAATTAGCTTAATTCTATTGAATTTGGCTAATGAAAAGAACCGATTAGTACAGATAAAAAACTCAATGGAGTATTCAATTATTCTTTGAGGACTTGTGCAAGAACCGATTAAGTAGTTGGTAGGGATTGAAACCTTACTAGTTATGCAAATTATTACAAATTTTTCCCGCGAACCGATTAAATATACATGATGAACGTATCAGACCTACCTTTCTGCGACATAACTGAAAATAGCTTCTAACTTAGTTAATCTAGAGAATAGTCTTAATAGATTACCCTTGTTTATAAAGTGGTAGGCTGCCACTAAGGCTAAAGACAATAGCTAAAGTCTAGCTTAGGATTTCTTTTCGATTGATTATCCACTATCCAATTTAATAAAAGGACAAATACTCCTATTAAACCTGCGAAGTCAAGTTTGATAAGGTCTATTATTTGCTCAATTGTTTGAGCGTTTAGTTGTTGTACTGTTTATAAAACATTGATATTTAGTTAATTAAATAGATATGTGAATAGAACGAATAATCAATCCTAATTCCTTTAGAATGCCTTTATTTCTAGACAGTTAGAAGTTTAATAGTAAAAAACGAACTTACAATAATCTAAGTGCTAAGTCGGAATTAATTCTAATTTTCTTATCACTTAGTCTATCCATTATTTTTAACTTGAATATATTACTCAACCCAATGAGAGTACCTTTTCTTATACTAATTCTTAGCATCTTTTTCTCTGCATCTATAGATGCACAACACCGCAAATGCTATTCAGATGAACATACCGAAAATCTGATGAAAAATCCTGAATACGCAAAGGATTTCAGGCAACGATTAGCCGCTTTTAATGCGAAATCAGCCGAAACAACTGCTGAATCTAGGTCTAATTGTACCAATACAGTTACGATTCCTGTAGCTATTCATTTTCAAAATACAAATACGACTGATAGGGCTTGTTTGGAAGCTTTAGTAAATCAACAAATTGCCCGACTAAATGCTGACTTTCAAGGAGTCAATGAAGATATAAGCTATTGGAAAAATAGCGCAGCGGCTTATTTTCCAGGCGTTGCCAATGGCGAAATGTGTGTAAATTTTTGTGTTGCCACAAAAAATCATCCAGTTGGTTTTGGTCTTACCGATGGACAAATGGCCGTTACTATTAACCGTTTTTCTGGAGATAGTAATTCTTCTTGGGCTGGTTATGTAAATATCTTCGTTATGGAATTGGGGAACAACTTACTTGGTTATTCTCCTTTGGGCGGTCGAGGAAATGGAGATGGGGTAGTTATTGGTAAACATGCTTTTGGTGGTGCAGGTTCTTGTGGAGATATTAGTACCGCTAGTACCTTAGATAGAGGACGTACCTTAACACATGAATTAGGTCATTATTTTTTCCTATACCATGTCTGGGGAAATGTAGAAAACTGCAATTTCGATGATGGTTTAGAAGATACGCCTACTTGTGATGCGCCTAATTTCTATTGCCAAGACCTTGGTAAATCTTCTTGTGGAACAGTAGATATGCACATGAATTATATGGATTACTCCAATGATGAATGTATGTATATGTTTTCTGCGCAACAGGCCTCTAGAATGGACAGCTGGCTAAGTTCTAATCTTAGCAATGTATTAAATAATGCAGCGAATGTATGTGGTGTAGCTGAGGCAAATTGTAATGATAATATCCAAAATGGAACGGAAACCGGGGTAGATTGTGGCGGAGATTGTAGCCCTTGTCCCTCTTGTAATGATAATGTCCAAAATGGTAATGAAACAGGAGTAGATTGTGGGGGAGACTGTGCACCTTGTGACAATCCACCCACTTGTGATGACAACATCCAAAATGGAACGGAAACAGGCGTAGATTGTGGCGGCGACTGTGCGCCTTGTGACAATCCACCCACTTGTGATGACAATATCCAAAATGGAACGGAAACTGGCGTAGATTGTGGCGGTGATTGTGCGCCCTGTGATAATCCACCAACTTGTGATGACAACATCCAAAATGGAACGGAAACTGGTGTAGATTGTGGCGGTGACTGTGCGCCTTGTGCGTCAGAACCTGGCGAATGTTCTCAGAATGCGGTGTCTATATCCATATTTACGGATTTATATGGTAGTGAAACTACTTGGAACGTAAAAGATGAAGATGGTACAACAATAGTGAATGGTGGTCCATATACAGACTTTAGTCAAACAGAGATTATAATAGATTTATGCCTACCTGCTGGTTGCTATATTTTCAATATCTATGATGCTTTTGGAGATGGTATCTGCTGTGAATGGGGTAATGGATTGTACATGATTACAGATAGTGAAGGGGTTCCAATAGCCGAAGGTGGTAATTTTGGATTTATTGATACTAAAATGTTTAATGCTGGAAGTGCTGATTGTGGGGATCTACCACCTCCTAGTGCTTGTTCGGCACCTACTACTTCTAATATTGGTTACTATACAGATTTGACCAGAGTAAAAGTATTATGGGAGGCAGTGCCAGACGCAAACCGCTATACTGTAAGATACAGAGAAGTGGGAACCAGCGCATGGAGAAGTACCAGTACAGGCAGATTGAATAAAGTATTAAGAAGACTGGAAACAGGAACGGCTTATGAGTATAGAATCCGTTCTAGATGCCCAGAGGGATGGACCGAATATTCTGATTTGCGAGTGTTCACTACATTAAGTGGTAGAATTCCTGGAGGTACGGTCTTAGAAGAATATGAAGAAATAACGATTAATCATCTTTTCCCAAATCCAGCTGCTGATGTATTAAAAATAGATTACAGTTTGGAAGTGGAAGGAGAAGTAGAAATTGTGGTTTATGATATGCTAGGTAGACAAGTATTGTATCAGCAAGCATACCAAGAAGATGGAAGTCAGAAGGTAAGTTTGGATGTGTCGGGTCTACAAGGTGGTACACACATTATTCAAATACGTACAGAGGAAGAACAATTGGTAAGGAAGTTTATCAAGAAATAAAAAAGAAGTGAGCGGCGAGAATAGAGAAGTGAGATAAGTTCGTGCTATTTTTAGTAGTTGATTCTATTTTTAAGCGAATTTGTTCTCTGTTCTCGCTACGAAATAATAAAATAACCAATACTTACATAAAAGAGGTGAGAGGTGAGAATAGAGAAGGGAGACAAGTTCATGCTATATTTGGCGGTTAATACTGTTTTATAGCGAATCTGCGCTCTGCTCTCTATTCTCGCTTCTCAAAAACTATGAACAAACCAAGAAAAGATTCATTTTTCTCGGTGTTAGTTTTGAATTATTGTTAATCTCTAATGCACAAGATGAGCCATGTTGAATACAATTTCAGCATGGCTTTTTTAAAAGGTAAATGGTAAAATGGTAAATGGTAAATGGTAAATTTGGCATTAGACGCTGTCTAGAGAAGGTTTATATTCTATTGGACATTTACCATTTATCATTTATCATTTACCATTTCTCTACACCGCCTGAATTATATCATACTGTGTCAAAATATGCAAAGAACCTGCTTTATCTCTAGCAATAACAGCAGGAATCATTTTGCTAATATAGCGACTTAAATTACGGCAAGGCAATTCCTCATCTACTAAAGGAAAAGGTGCGCCCATAATTTGGTCTATTTGTTTTACAGAATGTTGCAATGGATTATCTAGTAAATAAGCTAAAACGGCACTTTCTGTAATAGATCCAATTATTTCTTCCTTCTCCATGACCGGGATTTGAGAAATATCATTTTCTTTCATTAGCTGAAAAACTTGATGTACGGTATCCGTCTTTTTTACAGATATAAACCGTTTATCCGCTTTGGAAGCAATTACATCTTTTACCTTTATTTCTGCCTCAATAAAGCCCCTTTCTCGCATCCAATCATCATTGAAAATTTTTCCAACATATCGACTTCCATGATCATGGATAACGACTACTACCACATCCTCTTTCTTAAACTGGTCTTTTAGTTGCAACAATCCAGCAAAGGCAGAACCCGCAGAATAACCTAATAAAATACCTTCTTCTTTGGCCAATCTTCGGCACATCAATGCACCGTCTTTATCGGATACTTTTTCAAAGTGATCAATCAAACTAAAATCTACATTTTTTGGTAATATATCTTCTCCAATTCCTTCTGTGATATAAGGATAGATTTCCTTTTCGTCAAAAACGCCAGTTTCATGGTATTTTTTAAAAACAGAACCATAAGTATCAATACCCATAATCTTAATATCCGGGTTTTGTTCTTTTAAATATTTAGAAGTACCAGAAATAGTTCCGCCTGTACCAACACCGACGATAAGATGCGTAATTTTTCCGTCGGTCTGTTTCCAAATTTCAGGTCCTGTACTTTCGTAGTGTGCTTGTCGATTCGATAAATTATCATATTGATTACACCAAAAGGAATTAGGAATTTCTTTACTTAATTTTTCCGCAATGGAGTAGTAGGAGCGAGGATCGGTTGGTTCTACATTGGTAGGGCAGACAATGACCTCTGAGCCCATTGCCTTTAACAAGTCAATTTTTTCTTTACTTTGTTTATCGCTGGTGGTGAAAATAGTTTTATACCCTTTTACCGCAGCAGCTATTGCAAGACCCATACCTGTATTACCAGAAGTACACTCTATTATGGTACCACCCGGTTGTATTTTTCCTGCTTTTTCGGCATCTTCTAACATTTTGACAGCCATCCTATCTTTTATAGAATGACCGGGGTTAACGGTTTCTAACTTCACTAAAACTAGCGCAGGAATATCATGTGCTATTTTATTGATTTTGACTAGTGGGGTGTTTCCTATTATGTCTAGGACTGTATTGTAATACATATATTTTTAAATTGTTTAAAGTTGTTTATTTGTTTATTTGTTTATAAAATTGGAACGCAGGCGATTCAACAAATAAACAATATAAACAAATAAACAACCCTACTATCTATCTTAAATAACTAATTCTTACATAAAATTTTTCATCAATAACCCCTAACATTTTAGCAACCGTGGGAGAGACAATCGCTTCAATATCTGCTGGGTAAGCATAAGGAATTCTACCAACTACTTTTGCATAAACAGTACGGTTATTCATTGGATTAGTTACCGCTATAATAGAACCCTCAGGAGCTTTTCGGTGCATAACGATCATTGTCGATTTATCCTTAGCATCTTTAGTCCATAAAGCAGGTCCCTGTCTTTTATACTCTTTGGTGTAGACTTTTTTGTAAAAGTACTTTCTTTTATTGGCAAAACTTTGTTTCCATAAAGGATGACCTCTAAATTGGCGCAAACTATCAGGAATACCATAAATACTCATCCAACCTACATCCAATACCTGACCAATGTATAAGGTATTATCTATCAATTGATTTTTTTGCTTAACCGTATCTACGGGCAGCTTAAATATTCGCTTAGAAATATGGTACAAATTATCTCCCTTTTTAACCACATAACAGATAGGCACATATTGAGATTCTTCAAAATAAGTACCTTTGTAGCGTTTAATCGCTCGATTGGGTATCGGTATTTTTACGGTTTGCCCGATATTATAGGCATTATTTTTTAGTGTCGGATTGTAAAAATACACTTCCTCTAAGGTAAGACCATAAAACTTTGCTAGTGAAAATAAGGTTTGACCGGGCGCTAGTTTATGTTGGAAAATTTTCTCTGAGAGTAAGCCTAATTTTAAAAAGATAGTATCTTCTGGTAATAAATAATAGGTTTCATCTCCTGTGTAATTTTCCACTATATAGGAAGCTAGGGGCGGAGATTTAACCTGCCCCATTAATTGGGAACTTATCAGTAAGCAAAGACCTAAGATTAGGTAAATATAGTTACTTAGGCTGTTCATTTGTTGTATTTTAAATAATTCTCAATGTTTGTTTATTAAAACTAAGGAGATGTCAGAAGTCAGACCGAAAAATAAATTTTTCTGTCAGAAGTCAGATTTATCACGTGTTCACCTCGTCATGTTCTACGTTGTAAGTCTGACAGAAAAATTTATTTTTCGGTCTGACTTCTGACATCTATTTAAAAACCTAACATGCAAATACTAGGTATTATTCCAGCAAGATATGCTTCTACTCGTTTCCCTGGCAAACCTTTAGTAGATATAGCGGGCAAAACAATGATCCAGCGAGTCTACGAGCAAGCTGCTAAATCAAAGTTGCTGTCAAAAGTAATTGTTGCAACCGATGATGAACGGATAGTTCAACAAGTACAATCCTTTAATGGGAATGTTGCAATGACCCGCACCGATCATCAAAGCGGAACAGACCGTTGCGCAGAATTGGCAAATCGTTTCCAAGATATAGCCGCTGTAGTTAATATTCAAGGGGATGAACCATTTATTGACCCAGCGCAAATAGATTTGTTGATTATGCGACTTATGGTAGAAGGGGTAGAAATTGCTACTTTGGTTAAAAAAATGGAGTCGCTTGAAGACTTACTGAATCCTAATACGGCAAAAGTCGTTTTAAATCAAAACAAGGAGGCTTTATATTTTAGTCGAAGTCCCATTCCTTTTTTGAGAGGGGTAGCTCCAAAAGATTGGCTAAAACAAGCTACTTTTTACCAACATATTGGTATTTATGGCTATAAAAAAGCTACCTTGTTAGCAATAGCTCAACTTCCAAAAGGGCAGCTAGAACAATTAGAGTCTTTGGAACAGCTGCGGTGGCTAGAACATCAATATAAGATAAGTGTGGCGCTTACTGATACGACTACCTTTGGAATTGATACGCCTGAAGATTTAATAAAAGCCAAGGCTTTTTTAGCAGCTAGTTGATTTTTTTTGAAACACAAAAGGAACAAAAGGGCATCAAAGGGTTTCACAAAAGTCTTTTGTTTTCTTTTATGTTCTTTGTATTTTCAAAAAAAAACTTTTGTGAAACTCTTTTGTAGTCTTTTGTTTCTTTTGTGTTTCCAAACAATAATAAATAATTAATAATTAATCAACTAATTTGAATTTCTGTAGCAACTGTGGTCATAAAGTAGTTTTTAAAGCAGTAGAAGGAGACGACCTTCCTCGTTATGTCTGCGAAGCCTGTGAAACAATTCACTATCAAAACCCTAAAATTGTAACAGGTGCATTGCCTTTATGGGAGGATAAAGTATTGCTTTGTAAAAGAGGCATTTCTCCTAGAAAAGGGTTTTGGAATGTGCCCGGGGGCTATTTAGAAAATGGGGAATCGGTTGAAGACGGTGCTGTCAGAGAAGTGAGAGAGGAGACGTTATCTGCCATAACTATCATTGGTTTGCATACTCTATATAGTATTCCTAAAATTAATCAAGTGTATATGCATTTTCTGGCAGACTTGCATCAATTAGATTTTAAGCCAACCCCCGAAAGCTTAGAAGTACAATTGTTTACAGAAGCGGAAATTCCTTGGAAAGAAATTGCCTTTGCCTCTTCGACTTTTACTTTAAAGAAATTTTTTGAAGATCGGAAAAAAGGGGTTCGTCAGCTGCATAGAGGGCGATTTACATTTTAGTCTAGAAAACGGTTTAAAAATTTCTCTTTACACTCCTAATTCAGAATAGAGAGTAGGATATTGTTCATTTGTTTAGCAGCGTGACTGATAAACAAATAAACAATATCAACAAATAAACCAGTTGCAAATATTACTCCTTAATAAACTTAGTCATTTCAACGAGCTTACCTGAGTGTACTTGGACCATATAGATACCTGCATTTAAATCCTGCACATCAATAGAAATAACAGATTGTGAAGTAGGCAAAGTCATCGTCTTCACTATTTTACCCGTCAAATCAACAATGACTAATTGACTAGCAGGAGAAAAAGGAAACTCGGACTGCAATTGAATCGTCTCACTAGTTGGATTAGGATCAAGCCTTAAAGGGCTTCGAGTATTTTTTTGATTTGAATTTGTAAGAATAGCTTTACTAGCAGTACCTCCCGATGTTAAATTAATAGAAGGTAGCGTTTCAAAAACATTAGAACCAGAAAAGGGAGACCACACCCCATTTTCACATTCGTGACTAGCTTGATACTCGTATTCTTGACCATCTTCTAAGTCCATCAAATATCGATTATAACTAGTGGAGATACTTGTGTAAAACCATAAGCCTCTGCCGACTACTCGATAGCGGAATTGATTTCTAATAGGTCCATAAGGTTGTGGGGTCTGCACGTAGGCAAAATATTGCTTAATAGTGGATACGTATAGGTCGGTACTATCAACTGGTTCGCAAGTATCACTTGTAATTATATCTCCTGTTTCCTCCTCTTCTGTTTCTTCACCAATCACCTCTGTACTTTGACCTAAAGTCGTGAAGGAATAAGACACGGAATAATCAGAAAAAGTACTATCTGAGCATTGATGGCTAGTTTGGTATTCATAAGCGGTACCTTCTTGTAGTTCAACTATACGACGGAAATAAATGCTATCAACATTTGTGTATAACCAATTATCTGTTCCGACGATCCTGTATCTAAATTGGTTATTTACTTTCCCGTTGGGCTGAGAGGTATAAATATAAGCATTGTGCATTTCTACGGTACTAGTGGTTAGACCAGAACCTGGTATTGGGTCGCAAGTACCGCCCCCTAGATTTGTGTCCTCACAACCATACAAGGTCATACTTCCTTGTTGTAGAAATATTTGCTGAAAGTAATTAATAGAGTCAAGCCCTAAAGTGAGTATCACGGCTGCTGTATCTGTAGGATTGACGTTTGTCAAAACAGAATCTATTGTCAAAACGGAATCTATAGTGAGAATAGAATCTACTAGGAATATAGAATCTAAAGTCAAAACAGAATCAATAGTCAAAACAGAATCTACGTGGAACATAGAATCAATAGTCAAAACGGAATCTATAGTGAGAATAGAATCTATAATAAAAACAAATTCATTATTAGCTTCAATACCTGCTTCTAGAGAATCAATAATTGTTGCATAATCAATAGTCGGATCTATAAAATCAACAGTAGAAACCCCCTCTGCTAATGGAGAGAAGCATATCGTCATTAAATTAGTAGTAGCTGTAGAAACAGGAAGGCTATCCTGTTGATAAGCAAAAATGCCCCAATTGGACAACATAGAATCTTGTGCAGTCCAACTAGCCGTACCGATAACATCCTTTGTTGTTTCCACGGATACCATTTTTAAGGCGGTAATATCCCAAGCAATAGCAAATTGTAGTTTACTCAAAGAATCATAGTTAACACTTTGAATTTTAGTACACAATAGGGAGTCGCCGCAGGAAGCAAAAGCATTTACTAATTTTAAAATAGTGGAGGTTGAATCAGGAATATTTAATGGTTCCTCTTCCTCCGTATCGTCATTTTCCTCCTCTTCTTCCTGATCTTCTATGTTCTGCTCGCCTGTCGTAGTGAAATGTGCAGATTCAGAAAAATCGGACCAGACACCATTCGAACATTCGTAACTTACTTGAAATTCATAATCCGTACCAGGGTCTAAACTACTGATGAATTGATAGGTCGTTTTACTTATTCTTGAAAGTTGCCAAGTGTTCGTACCTATAGGGCGATAACGAAATTGAGTGCGAATTACACCAATATTTCGAGGACAATATAGATAAGTAAAAGTATTGGTTAGGTTACTTGTGTATAAAAGTTCGCTTGCCAGCGTTGGGCAATCATCATAGGTACTAGAGGAGGCAAGGAGGGTAGGAGAGGCAAATAAATAAGTGGATACTACTAATAGCATTAGTAGCAACCAATGTGTAATTTTCTTTAACATGGAATATAGGTTTTGTGGCTGAAACTGTTCGTCTCGATCTACAAATGATGCAGCTCGAAACTTGAGCTAAAAGCAAATATTTTTTAGACTTTGAGGGGGGACTTGTATATTAGCCTATAGTTAGGTGAGTGGTGTGTATTTAGGTGTATTGTCTATAAGATGTTAAGTAGGTATAAACAAAAACTTATCCATTGCTTAGTGTAGGGTAGTTTAAGATTTGTATTTTAACTTATATTGATTTTAGTAATTGTTAATAGGTTAGTTATTAGGAGTTAATTGATGTGTGTTTTTTGTTATTCGTGTCCCTGAAGTTTGGCGAAAAATACTAAACTTTTGAAAAAGCCTAGTTGATGCGTTAATAAGAAGGGGATAACTTTAAGTTATCCCCTTCTTATGACTCGAACATCGTACTATTTAAAAACGCTAGCAGGCTTAAATATTGTTTTGTTATTCGTATCTTGAAGTTTAGCGAAAAAAACTAAATTTCCGAAAAAGACTCAGTAGATGTGTAAATAAGAAGGGGATAACTTTAAGTTATCCCCTTCTTATGACTCGACTTCCTTTCAGGTTCTATCGACCATCGCACTACTTGAAAACGCTAGTAGTCTTAAACATTGTAATACAAAAAAAGGCTTACACTACCCAAAGTAGTATAAGCCTTTCTTTAAAAACAAACGATAAATCAATTATTACTTCTTCACGAACTTCATTGTTTTTAAAGTAGTATCCGTTCTATATTGCAGCATGTAAATACCTGCATTAAGATTCGTAATATTAAGTGTTTCCTGTTGTTGATCTGCCATTAGCACAACCTCTTTTACTACTTTACCTTGTGTATTATAAATAACTAAGCTTGCCTTAGATTGAAAGCCACTTGGTAAAGAGAAAGTAATTTCATGCACTGCTGGATTAGGTGCAAGACCTACTTGCAATTCTTCCGTCGTTAACTGTTGGAAAGTACTATAAGATAAAGGTGCTAATGACTTATCACCTGCTTGGAAATTACTAGTTGTAGCAAAAGTCATCGTTGTAGAAAACTCTGACCAAACATTCGCTTCACATTCTTGACTTACTTGAACCTCATAACTTGTACCCGCAGCAAGACCTGTAAGATAGCGATAATAGGTAGTAGAAATATCTGAATAAACCCAAGCACTCGTACCAACTGCTCGGTGACGGAATTGATTATTGATAGCTCCAAGAGGCTGAGGCGTATAAACATAAGTTGCAGAGGAACTTGTGCTAGATGTATATAAGGCTTGACCATCTACAACGGGGCAATCAGTACTGTTGCCATCTCCACCGTTAGCATTGCCATTAGCATTGCCGTTATTACCACCGTTAGCATTGCCACTATTGCCGTTATTACCACCGTTAGCATTGCCATTATTGCCGTTATTACCACCGTTAGCATTGCCATTATTTCCATTATTACCACCGTTAGCGTTGCCATTATTTCCGTTATTACCACCGTTAGCATTGCCATTATTTCCAT
>ENA-ORXT01003049-ORXT01003049.1-marine-metagenome-genome-assembly--contig:-NODE-3049-length-19026-cov-10.418808_pt1 | contig 19026 bp, 19 predicted proteins | sample MGYA00237868_ERZ511482 | MGnify/ENA metagenome assembly ERZ511482 | reverse complement strand
GGTGCCCAGTGCCTTTCTGGCGCATCGTCCACCAGCGTTCGATGACTGGCTTGTAGGCGTCGGTCCAGTTGTCGAAGCTGTGTACGTGGCTGATGCTGTCGAGTGTTGCGAGTCCCCGTTCAATCTCGCCGTCGCGGATGAGTTCGGTCGCGGTGACTTCGGCGGGGTTGGTGAGTCGGCGTTGGTTCTTGAGTTCGGGGGTGTCGATTGCGAAGCGCGTAAGTTGGGCTTCCCATGTCCCTCCTGCTTGGACTGATTGGTGTTGGGCGGGGTCGCCGATGAGTCGCAGCGCCGCGCCTGCCTGGGTGGTCATGGAGATCAGGTCGGCGAGATCCCAGTCAGACAGGGTTGATGCCTCGTCGACGATTAGCACGGTGCGGGCGTCGAGTGGGTTACGGCCGTTGCGATACATCGTCAAGTAGTAAGCAACGGTGTTTGCGTCGAGGCTGGCTTCTTTGGCGAGGATGCGGGCGGCCTCGCCTTTGACTGCTGCCCCCTTGACGACGAAGCCGGCTCGTTGCCAGGCGTCGACGGCGACACCCATGGTGGTGGTTTTCCCGGTACCGGGTCGGCCGATGGCTGCCTGGATGGCATGGCCCGATAGCGCCCAGGAGCGTACGAGGTCTGCTTGTTCGTCTGACAGTGTGATGTCGCTTGCGTGAACTGCGGCATCGAGGTGCCTTGGATTGATCTGGGCGCTTCCGGTGGATCGGCCCGAAGCCCAGACCGCAGCGATCGTGTGTTGGAGGTCGATCATTCGTTGGGTGGTGTATGCCGGTTCTGCGCTTGTTCCGATGCTGTGGCCTTTGGTGGTGACGTTGTTTCGGCGGTCTTGGGCGATGACTCTGGTCGACTCGAGAAAGCGCTGTTTCTCGCTTATGATCTGGTCGGCTGAGAGCAGCGCTAGACGCCCGTCAGGCGCCCAGTTGGTGATTGCCCACAACACATCGCCATGGTCAAACCGGGCGTCTTTCTTGCAGACGCCTTCGGGTGATTCGAGCCAAGCCCATAGTTCTGATCGTTTGGGTTCGGGCAGGTCAGCGTCACTGTCGATCAGCGTGCTTCGACGGCCGAATACGGCTGCGCGGGCCCGGGGGTCGTAGCCGTAGTCGGTTGCGCGTTGTTGCCATGTTTCGGTGAGATCGTCGACGGTGTTTCCTGTTTTTGAGCGTCGAGTCGCTGCGGACACTTCGCGCCCGTTGTGGTCGGCTGCGTCGTCGCTGTACATCTCCTTGAGTATTGATTCGATTTGCTTGGTGCGGGTCGAGAATCCGTCGAGGGTTTCGTCGGTGATACCGTCGATTTCCCAGCTGTCTCGTCCGCTGAGTCGCCAGTCGACGCCGAACCGTTCGGTGAGTAAGCGCCGCATGGTGGCGGTGGCTATTGCTGCGGCCGCGGGCGCTTGGGCGTAGATGCTGGTGGCATCGAGCGTCCGTCCGTTGCCGTTTTTGTCGACGATCGCGTTGAGGACGACATTGTGGACATGCATGAACGGGTCATCCTCACGCGATGTCGCGTGCATGAATGATGCGACTGTGTGACCCTTGGACTTGATTACTTGACCTTTTGAGCGCCCATGGGATGCGTCCAGATCGAGGAGTCCAAGGGCTCGACCGTTTGCTTCGCGCAAGATGTTGGCGCAGTGGTCGCGGACTTCGGGATTGACGAGCGCGAACACCGACAAGCTCTTCTCTGTGGTCAAGGTCAGGTCATATCCGGCAACGACCTTTGGGGGTCGTCGCTGCTCGGCCCATCGCAGTGCACCTTTGCGGTCAACGGCCCACACTCGCCCGATTTTGTGCGGGTTCAATCCCGCTTGGTCGACGGTGTCACCGGTTGCGATCGATGTACAGACCATCCGTAGGTGTCTGGCGCTCACGCCGACGGCTGCGGCAAGGTCAGCAAGTCGAACTGGGCCATCGCCCTGTTCGACTTCTTCAAGGGTGGTTGTGTTGAATTGGGTGCCGTTTATCCGCAGTAGCTCTCGTAGCCCGGTCTGATTTAGATGAGACTGCGCGGTTTCATGGGGTGAGTGCGGCTGGTTTCGGTATTGGTGATCGTATTGGGCCGCAGGCGAGGATGCCTCGGGCGGCGAAGTTGGTGGTGTTGGTGAAGCCGTAGGCGACTCGTCTGAGGACTTGGAGTTTGTTGTTGGTGCCTTCGAGCCGGCCGTTGCTGATGCGGTGGGCGCCGGGTTGGTGGTAGGCCAAGATTTCGGGTCCCCAGGCGATGATGGTGTTGACCACCGCATGAAACTCGGGGATCTCACCGCTGATGTAGAGGTCAGCGAAGCGATCCAACGCAGCCTCGGCACCGGCGAGATCTTCGGCCAAGTACAGGCCGTAGAGTTCTTGGAGGCCAGCCCACGCGGACCCGAGCCGCGGATGGGCAGCGAACAGGTCCTGCAGCCGCTGCCGGGTTTTGTCGTCGAGGGTGTCGCCGCGGCGTAGGAGTGCGAAGCGGGCGCGGAACACGTCGGGTTCGAACGCGGGTTTGGCTTCGCCGACGGGTTGACGGCGCTGCACTTCGCGGCGCACGAGGGTGAGTCCGGATGCGAACCAGCGCACGACATGGAACCGGTCCAGGATGTGGGTGGCGTGACCGAGATGGGAATCGATCGCCGTCTTATAGGACTTGGATCCGTCAGTGACGACGATCTCCACGTTGCGGCACCACCTGTGGCCTTGTTCGACCAGGAATCCGGTGAGGGCGGCGGCGTTGCGGTGCGGGACCATCGCTAGGACTTCGCCGGTTTCGCCGTTCATCAACACGGTCACATATCGGTGCCGTTTGCGTATCGATGTCTCATCAACCAACAACACCCGACACCGCGCCTTACGCCGATGCGCGGCGACAATATCGGCCCAATCGGTGACGAGGCCCATAACCAGCCACCACGACACACCGTGACGTTTCGCGACCGCGCGGACCGACATCACCTTCGCATCAGCGACCAATTGACGGGCCATACGGCGGGTAACTTTGCCCTCAAACTCGGAGTGCGTTTCGACATGGCGCTCGTCGCAGTTACCGCACACAAACCGGCGCCGCCGCCACACCAGAGTGACTTTGCGGCCCGACACTGACAGGTCACGGATCCTCTTGATACGCCGGTCATGAACCCGGCGACACTTGAACCCGCACGCCGGGCACCGAGACCACGAACCATCGGTCTCCACGTCAACAACCAGCTCGCGTAACGAGTCGACCACCACCCCAATCGCGGTGATAGCGCGCAGATGCAACCGAATACGAATACTGTCAGAAGCCACGGGGCTCCTCCTTGGATCGATGGGTAGTAACACCGATTCCAGTGGGGCCCCGTGCTCGCACCGCGGACCCCCTACAACACACTCACCCCACAATTACGCGCAGCGCCCCCTTACTAGTCCGCTAATGCTGGGACCCGGAAGCGTAATCACGGCGCTCGACGCCGAGCTGCCTGCCGGTGGGCTTGCGATGGCCGTTCGTGCCGGCGACTTCCTGTACGGTTGCGTCAGCGGCTCGCAGACGGCGCGGTTGCTGGGTGCAAGTCCCAGGGTTCGCACGGGGTGGCAGAGTGGCCGATTGCGCTCGCCTGAAAAGCTTGTGTGGCGTTTACGTCACCGTGGGTTCGAATCCCACCCCCTCCGCTAGAGAGGCTTTGAAACAAAAGGCCGAGACAATCCCGTGAGGGAGCGTCGCCGTCTTGATCTTCGGATCAAGGCGGCACTTGGGATTTTGGCCCCAGTCCAGAAGACGGCAACTCGCCAGGACGCTCGACGACGAAACACTTGAGATGATCGCCACCGAGATGGGCCAAGCCGGCCGCCGCGCCCAAACAAAACCTTGACAACTGTCCCGACTTCTACCGCTACCCCCACTGACGGTCGGTATCGGAATGACGTTGTGCGGTGTCAGAGCCATGGTCGTCGGAGTTGGGGTGTTGGAGGGCGAGAGCACGAGCGCCGATCTCTTGGTGAGCGGATGACAGGGACCCGCTCGTAGCGGGCCCCTGCCTCTGCTTTGGTGTTTAGGTCAGCGGACCAGTGAAGTGTCGCCTGCGAGTTCAGTTGCGGTTGTGGAACCCACCATTCCAGCTGGAAACGATTTGCACGGATGGTGCAGATGGGTGTTGGAAGATCGTGGCCGCCCAGGGGTCATCGATGCTGGTGTTTCTTTGCCAGCTGACTCCGCTGTCGCTGCTTTCCCAGACGCCAACGAGTTCGATGTTTCGTTCGTTGTCGACGGTCACCGTCCAATGATCACCATCGATGGCGATGACCTGACCGATGAAGACAAGCAGAAGTTGCTCGCCATTGCTGACAAATGCCCGGTACACCGGACGCTCGAGAGCGCCTCGGCGATTGCGACTCGGCTCGCGGACTGATTTTCCGCCCGCAGGTGTTGTCCCCAGTCATCGAGGCAAAAGAGAGCTCACCCCCGAAACCCCAGCACCCCACCGGAGCGCCCGCATGACGTCACCCCGATTCGAGATCGCCGACCTGCTCGTCGAGCATGATCGCGCACTCGCTCACACCGATCAGTTGTGGGTCGACCTGACCGCCGACGAAGTGCACTGGCGGCCGTCGCCAGATTCGAGCGCGATCGGCTGGCATCTGGGCCACCAGGCTGCCGTGTCGCACTACATGGTCCGCAACCTCACCGCAGCCGAACCTCCGATCGACGATCGCCTGGATCGTCTGATGGACGGCGCGACCGCAGAGCCCGACCGGGGAGACCTGCCGGGTCTCGACGCACTCCGTTCGTACCGCGCCACCGCAGTGGAGCGTCTGCGCTTCCGGATCGGCAACATCGCCAGCGGTGACGTCGGTGCGCCCCGGCAGCTCGGCCACATCGCCGTGGGTCTGCTGCTCGCAGTCATCAACCACGAGTACCAGCACAGCAAGTGGATCGGCGAAGTCCGCTCACGCGACCTCGGTCACGCACTTCCAGAACCCCCGTCGTCAGCTCTGCTCACCGAGATCGACGGCTATCTCGTGGTCGGCGCCTGACGTTTCCGGTTCAGGCGCGAACGGGAAGATCGAAGTCCGCACCCTGGTTCGGGAATTGCAACCCGTCCTCGCCCCGGCTGCGGAGCCGGACGAGCGCCGCGTTCAGCTCAGCGGCCATCAGGAGTGCAATGGAGATGAATCCGAGCCAGGTGACGAGCCCGATCACGACGAAGAACGTCTGGTAGGTCTCGTCGACGCCCTCGGTCGAGCGTTTGACGATGTCGGGGCCCAAGCGTTGGAGGATGCTGAAGATGATGCCGGCCATGATGCCGCCGGGCCAGACGTCGCTCCATGTCGGGCTTGCTGATGTGAGGAACCGGTACATCGAGGCGATGGCCACGATGTTGATGACCACGGTGCCGAGAAAGATGAGCACCTGGCTGATGGCCGGAAGGCCGAGCGCACTGGCGATCGAGGCGAGCGCAATGTTGCCGATCTGGGCGCCGCCGAGAATCAGGATTCCGACGAAGGCCTTGCCCCGCTGTGGCACGAAACCGGCCCGGTCCTCGACGTCGACTTCCCAGGTGTCGTCGAGGGCGCCTTGCAAACCGACGAATGCCTTGGTCGAGGCGAACAGCGCTGCGGCGAGTCCGAAGATCAGCCCGATGACCGACCCGTTCAAGGATCGTGGGTCGTCCTTCAACTTCTGACCGAGAATCGGGATCTCGTCGGCGGCGCCGTCGACGATCTTGTCTTGGAGGTCCTGGTTGCCGTCGAGAACGAAACCGAGAATCGTCGTCGCAGCCAGCATGAGCGGAAAGATCGACAGGAACGTGAAGAAAGCCAACACGGATGCGTTCCGGCCCGATATGTGCCGGCTCCAGCCGTGCAGGGTCTCCACCGCGATGTCGACGAACTTGTTCGCCTTGCGGAACTTCATCACTCGATCGCTGGTCTGCCACGCCATGTCGGTCAGTCTGCCTGAGGAACCGGTGAATCAACCGCATCGTCACGGCGGGGTCGCGCTGCTTGATTCACTGCTGGGTGACGCGGTCGGAGTCGACTCGCCAGTCGATGGGTTCTCGACCGGCGGCACGGAGTGCATCGTTGGAGCGGCTGAACGGCTTGCTCCCGAAGAAACCGTTGCGGGCGCTGAACGGCGACGGGTGTGGTGACTCGATGATCGTGTGTCGGGCGGTGTCGATGAACTCGGCCTTGCGGCGCGCTGCGTTGCCCCAGAGCACGAAGACGACAGGGTCGGCTTTGTCGGCGACTGTGCGGATCATCTGGTCGGTGAACTCCTCCCAACCGTGCTTCTGGTGCGAGGCGGCCTGGCCGGCGCGCACGGTCAGTGTGGTGTTGAGGAGCAGCACACCCTGGCGCGCCCACCGTTCGAGGTTGCCGTGGTCCGGGATCGGCACGCCGACATCTTCGTGGAGTTCCTTGTACATGTTCTGCAGAGAGGGCGGAATGCGGACCCCCCGGCGCACGGAGAACGCGAGACCATGCGCTTGGCCTGCGCCGTGGTACGGATCCTGGCCCAGGATCATCACCCTGGTGTCGGCGTACGACGTCAGATGGAGAGCGGCGAAGGTCTCGTCGTGTGGCGGATACACCGAGTGTTCGCGCCGTTCTGCCGCGATGAAGGCCTGGAGTTCGGCCCAGTAGGGCTTGGCGAACTCGTCGCGCAGCAGTGGGTTCCAATCGGTCTGTTGATCCGAGGTTCGCCCAGCGGCTCGGTCGGTGCTCCGGTCACTGGCGGGATCAGAGTTCCGGCCATCGGCGGGATCAGAGTTTCGGTCGGAGTTTCGGTCGGACGTCACGACATGTGTGCCTAGCATGCACGCCATGTTCGAGCACCTCGAGCGAGCGCAGCTCGCCACCATCCCCACCACGCTCGAACCGGGTCCGATCATCGGTGGAGGCGCACGGTTGTGGGTCAAGCGCGACGACCTGACCGGTCTCGGGGGTGGCGGCAACAAGGCCCGCAAGCTGGAATTCCTCTGTGGTGACGCGGTGCGCCTTGGTGCCAAGGCTCTCGTCGCCGTCGGTGCAGGACAGTCCAACCACTGTCGAATGACTGCAGCCGCGGGTGCCCGCCTGGGCATGGAGGTCCACCTCGTCCTCTCCGGCGACGAGCCCGACGAGGCGACCGGCAACCAACTGTTGTCGACGCTCTTCGGAGCGCAACTCCACTTCACCGGTGCCGCCGAGAGCCACTGGGGTGAACTCGAGATCGCACGGGAGGCTTTGACCAATCAACTCGCTGACGAGGGCCTCGCGCCCTACTCGATTCCCATTGGTGGCAGCACGGCGGTCGGCGCGTTGGGCTACGCCGCCGGCTTCGTCGAGTTGATCGACCAGTGCACCGACCAGTTGGTCACGCCGTCCACGGTGGTGTTCACGTCATCGAGTGGGGGCACCCATGCCGGTCTTCTGGCCGGTCGAGCCGCCCTTCGCGCAGCCGGCCAGTCGGTGCCCGAGATCGTGGCGATCGGCGTGGCCAAGGGCGTCAATGTGGGCCTGCCCGACATCGCGGACCTCGCCAACGCGACACTCGACCTGATGCAGTTGCCCGACGTACGTGTCGACCCCGCTGACATCGAAGTCGACACGCGCTGGATCGGTGACGACTACGCAGTGCCGACCGAAGCAGGCGATGACGCTGTCCGCTGGGCTGCGTCCAACGGGGGTTGGTTGCTCGACCGGACGTATTCGGGCAAGGGACTGTCCGGCGCGCTCGGCCTCGCCGGGGAAGGTCGGTTCGCCGGCGTGGGTGGTGAGAAGCCCGGCGACGTCGTGTTCATCCACACCGGGGGCTGGCCAGCGCTCTTCGCGCCCGGCGGCACGCCGACCTGAACCTCGGGTTCCTTTTTCGACGGGGGTCAGCGCTTGCGGAGTGAGGGTTCCTCGCGGCGGAACAGTCGGCCGAAGTTCCGCCAGTGCTTGACCAGGATCAACCCGCAGAGCGCAGCCATCGCAGCGAACTCCCAGGCGGGTCTGCCCAGCAGGGCGAGGCCGACGGGCACGGTGCCAACGGTGACGATGGAGCCGACCGCCGCCTTGCCGGTGATCTTGCTGATCGTCCACCAGACGACGGCGACGATGACACCGAGCAACGGCTGCAACACGATCACGACGCCCGAACCGCAGGCGACGCCCTTGCCGCCTTTGAAGCGTCGGAACACGGGAAACATGTGCCCGAGCGTTGCGGCGATCGCACACACGTAGGCGAGCGGACGACCGGTGCCGGCCCAATCGAAGCCGAGACCCAAACCCAGCCCGGTGGCGAGCCCGGCCTTCAGTGCGTCGAGGATGTAGACCCAGATGCCCTTCTTCCAGCCGAGCGCACGAGTGACATTGGAAGCGCCCGGGTTGCCTGACCCGAAGGTGGCGATGTCGATGCCGTTGGCCCGAGCGATGATGTTCGCGCTCGGAAATGTGCCCAGCGCATACGACACGAGGATGAGCAGCGCCGCCAACACAGTTGGGGAATCATCGCACGTCGTCATCCGTCCACGCGACTCCGATCAGCCAAGATCTTTCAGCTCCGGCTCGGTTCGGCCCGGTTCGGCCGGTTCGGCCGGAGCGGCTGCGGCGGGGGTGTCCAACGCAGGTAGCGTCGGACGCCCTGTGGACGCCGAACTCTTTCCCGATCTCGACGCAGAGCGCGCTCACCTGACCTTCGCCCGCCAGTCGCGAGACCGGATGATCGAGCGCCTCTCGGCGGTCGATCCGGCGGGCGCCGCCGATGAGGTCACCAAGGACTACATCGAAGTCACCGTGGCTGACGCCCTCGAAGACCTCGCCAGTCCCGGCGCCGGGAACTTCTTCGGGCGCATCGACAGCACAGAGGGCCTCGACTCCGAGGCACCGAAGGTGCAGTGGTACATCGGTCGTCGCCACATCGAAGACGACAGTCACGACCCGGTGGTCATCGACTGGCGCGCACCGATCGCGGCGCCCTTCTACCGCGCCACTGCGATCGATCGCCTCGGCGTCGACTTCCGCCGCCGTTTCACACTCGACGACGGCGAATTGATTGCCTACCTCGACGAGCAACTCGACGACCCCGATGCTGCTGTGGCCAGTGGTATTCCTGACCCGGTGCTCGCCGAGATCGGCGCCGAGCGCAGCGGCGAGATGCGTGAGATCGTCGCCACGATCCAGGGTGAGCAGGACGTCGTGATCCGCTCCGACATCGACCAGGTGCTGATCGTGCAGGGTGGGCCGGGCACCGGCAAGACCGCCGTTGCGCTCCACCGTGCCGCATTCCTGCTGTTCGAACATCGTGCTCGGCTGGCGCGTGACGGAGTCCTGGTCGTCGGCCCCAACCGAGCCTTCCTCGACTACATCGGCAACGTGCTGCCGTCGCTCGGCGAGCGCACTGTCCGCCAGTCGACCATCGGCGATCTGTGCATCCCACGCGTCGACATCACTGGAGTCGACGACGTCGATGCAGCTCGCTGGAAGGGCTCCGCCGAGCGGCTCGACGACCTCGAAGCAGCAGCGCTCGGCGCCATCATGGCTCCCGCCGACGACCTCGTCGTTCCGATCGGGGCACGCAACCACGTTGTCACCGTCGATGAGTTCGCGGAGTGGTTGGAGATCGCCAAGGGCGGCATCAGCCCGATCAACGAACGACGCGTCCGGGTCACCGCGCTCGCCAAGCGGGCGCTGCTCCAGCGCACCAGCGACGACAGCGCTTGGGCGAGCGCCGGCCCGTTGAAGACCGCGATCAACAAGGCGTGGCCGACGCAGAAGCCGGCGAAGTTGGTCGATCAACTGTTGCCTGGCCCCAGAGGCAAGAAGCGAATCTGGACCAGCGCCGATCAGCTGCTCGTCGACGAGGCCAACTCGTTGCTCAACGGCTCACCGTTCAGCTATGGGCACGTCATCGTCGACGAGGCGCAAGACCATTCAGCGGTCGCGCTCCGTGTCGTCGGCAGGCGCAGCCCGTCGATGTCGATGACGCTCGTCGGCGACGTCGCCCAGTCGACCACACCAGCGGGCCAGGAACGATGGAGCGAGGTCTTCGCCCATCTCGGCCCAGCTGGATCGAACGGCATCGTCGCCGACCTCACCATCGGCTACCGCGTTCCTGAGCCGATACTGAGTGTCGCCAACCGGCTCCTGCCGCTGACCGGCGTCGATACCACGGAGAGTCGAAGCGTCCGGATCGCCGGCGCACCACCTGCCTGGCTCCATGTCGTCGACGACGCACTCGCAGCCGAGGTCGCGCAGGCAGTTGCCGTGATGAAAGTGCACCACAAGCTGACCGGCATCGTCGCGCCGGCGGCGTGGCACGAGTCGATCGCCATGCAACTCGAAGCGGTGGACCTGGTCGCAGCCGATCACGTTCACGATCTCGATCGGGATCAGATCCCGCTGTTCGAGGCCGAAGCGGTCAAAGGGCTCGAGTTCGACGGCGTCATCGTCGTCAACCCGCACGACATCCTGCACGAGGGTGGCGACGAACCGACACCACGCGGCGCACGCCTGCTGTACGTCGCCATGACGCGCGCCGTGCAAGACGTCACCTTCGTCACCACTGCCGCGGCACCTCCGGTCATCGCGCCCTGACAGACGACTTGGAGCCCTGGATGACTCGGAGCCGGGCACCAGGTCGTCCTCGTGGCCCCATCGCGTGAGAAGCTGACTCGATGGAGCTGAACGACTGCATCACCGACCTGGCCGGACTCCGAGAGCACTACCGCGAGCCGGGCGAGATCGCCGCCAATAAGGTGTTCGACACCATCGACGAGTCGACCGCAGCGTTCATCGACCGCTGCCCGTTTCTCGTCGTCTCCACGTCGAACGGCGGTGATTCGATGGATGCGTCGCCCCGTGGTGGGCCGCCTGGGTTCCTGCAGCGCCTCGACGATCGACACATCGCCATCCCCGACCTGAACGGGAACAACCGTCTCGACACGCTCGAGAACATCGTGGCGCACCCGTACGTCGGCCTGTTGCTGGTGATGCCGGGCAAGGACGAGACCGTTCGAATCAACGGCCGGGCCAAGCTCACGACAGACGCCGCGGTCCTCGATCGGTTCACGGTCGAGCTCCGCCGCCCCAAATCCGCAATCGTCGTCGAGATCGCTGAGTTGTACGGGCATTGTGCCAAAGCATTCCGCCGCGCAGAGGTCTGGAATCCAGAATCGTGGGTGGGGCACGCAGCCGCACCCGACCTGGCAGGAATCGCAGGCACTCAGTTCGGCATCGATGCGGACGGCCTACGCACAGCCCTCGAACAGGACTACGACCGAGGCCTCGCACTCGACGCACCGTGACATGAGTGCCGTGACATGAGTGCGGTGACATGAGTGCCGTGACATGAGTGCGGTGACAGGAGTGCTTCAGCGGCGGCCGATGGTGACCGGGACGCGTGACGGCTTGGAATGATCCATCATGGGCTTGGGGGCCTGGATCGATGACGCAGCGAGCATCGCTGTTTCGCCGTGGCCCTTGACGCATTCGGGGTCGGGGCCGTCGAGCGGGATGCCGACGAAGAACTTGGCGGCCATGCAACCGCCTTGGCAGGCGTCGAACTCTCCACAGGAGCCGCAGGCACCAGCGGACTGCGGCTCGCGCAACTCGGTGAACAGATCGCTCTGCTTCCAGACCTTGCTGAAACCGCCCTGGTCGCGGACCGAGCCGGCCTTGAACTCGTCGTGGATCACGAACGGGCAGGCGTACACGTCGCCGATCGGGTCGATCAGGCAGACGACGCGACCGGCGCCGCACATGTTGAGGCCCGGCAGTGGCTGTTCGCCGAGCGCGTTGAGGTGGAAGAACGAATCGCCGGTGAGGACGTTCTCGCCGTTCAGGACCAGCCAATCGTAGATCTGTCGCTGCTGCGCCTGAGTCGGGTGGAGGTCATGCCAACTGTCGGCGCCGCGACCGGAGGGCCGCAGCCGCGTGATGCGGAGCTGGGCGCCGTACTCGTCGGCCAACGCCTTGAACTCGTCGAGCTGATCGACGTTGTACCGGGTGACGACGACCGAGATCTTGAACTCGCCGAAGCCCGCCGTGCGGAGGTGTTCCATGGCCTGGATGGCCGTGTCGTAGGATCCTTCGCCGCGCACAGCGTCGTTGGTGACCGCATCGGTGCCGTCGAGGCTGATCTGGATGTCCAGGTAGTCCATCGCTGTGAGGCGCTCGGCCTTTGCCTGGTCGATGAACGCACCGTTGGTCGAGAACTTCACGCCGATGCCACGGCCGATGGAGTATTCGAGGAGCTCGAAGAAATCGCGGCGGATCATCGGCTCGCCGCCACCGATGTTGATGTAGAAGACCTGCAGATCGTGCAGCTCGTCGAGCACACCCTTGGCCTCGGCCGTGGTCAGCTCGCGCGGGTCGCGTCGGCCTGATGACGACAGGCAGTGCACGCACTCGAGGTTGCACGCATAGGTCAATTCCCACGTGAGGCAGATGGGCGCATCGAGGCCGCCCTTGAGTTGTTCGACGAGTTGTGGTCGGGTTGAGTTCTGGCTCATGTGAGCATCTCCGATGTCTGCAGGTTGGCGAGTGCCTGCTCGAACGACGGCCAGCGGGCCTCGTCGATTTGGCAGGCGGTCAGGGTCTCCGCGACCGTTGCGGTGCCGTCGAGTGACTCGACGACGCGCACCACGTCAGGGTGTTTCAGGAAGATCAGCTTGCGGTTGCCGTAGTGGTAGGCGAGCGCGCCGAATGGCTCGGGACGCAACGCCACCTGAGGGTGCAGGGCGAGCCGTTCGTTGCGCAGCGTTGCAGTCATCTCGGTCTCGGTTCGGCGATCAGCATCGATGTCCGGGGTCTGCTGCCCGGAGTCAGTAGACGCCGCACATGCCGTCGATGGAGATCTCCTCGACGAGCAACTCTTCTTCGACCAACTCGACGGAGTCGGTGTCGGCAATGGCCGGCGCAGCGTCAGTGGCGGTGGGGTTGTCCATGTCTCACAGGTTATCCGCCTCGCCGCGGCCAGGTGACATCAGCGCCGCCGCCGATCGTCGCACGTGTCCGGCCCATCCGTCCTGGCCCGTTCGTCGCTGGCCCGTTCGTCGCTGTCCCATTCGTCCCTGGGCAGAAGGGGACAGCCTGGTCGCCTACGTTGGGCGCATGCAGGTCACGCAGCTCTGGCGGTTCCCGGTGAAGTCGATGGGCGGCGAGTCGCTCGACACCGCGCACATCGGCGAGCTGGGTCTCGTAGGCGACCGAGGCTGGGGTGTGTTCGACGTGGCCACCGGCACGGTGTTGACCGCCCGCCGATCACCTGAGCTGCTCTACGCCTCGGCGTGCCTCGACGGTGACGACCTCGTGCTCGACTTGCCGGAGATCGGCGAGGTCGGTGAGGGTGACGCGAGCGCCGCGCTGTCCCGATGGCTCGGCCAGGACGTCGAGCTGCGACGGGCGGGCGATGAAGGCGGTACGTACGAGGTTCCCCTCGACTTCGAGAACGACGCCGACTGGGTGTCGTGGACCGGCCCCGACGGAGCCTGGCACGACTCGAAGTGGAGCAGGGTGTCGTTGGTGTCGAGCACGACGCTCGGCGATTGGGACGTCCGTCGGTTCCGCACGAACATCGTCGTCGACGGCGAAGGCGAGGACGACTTCGTCGGCGATCACGTCCGCATCGGCGGAGCGACGGGTGCCGAACTCGCGGTGTTCAAACAGATCGACCGTTGCGTGATGATCACACGACCCCAGCCGGGCGTGGAACGCGACATCGCCCTCCTCAAGCAGATCAACGCCGAGCGCAACTCGCTGCTGTCGATCGGGGCCTTGATCGCCGTGCCCGGCAACGTGTCGGTCGGAGACAGTGTCGAACGCATCATCGCCACCGACGACTCGGGGCGAGCAACATGACCGCGCTGGCTGGCCGCCCGAACACAGCGTTGCTCGTGATCGACATGCAGCGCGCCGTGGTCGGCGACGCGCACGACCTCGACAACGTGGTAGCGAACATCAACACGCTCGTCGACCACGCCCGGTCGGCTTCCGTGGCGATCATCTGGGTGCAGCACGCCGACGACGACCTGGTCGCAGACAGCGAGGGTTGGGAGTACATCGATGCGCTAACCCGGCTGGATGACGAGCCGGTCGTCCACAAGGCGTTCGGCGACTCCTTCGAAGAAACCGATCTCGAGGCACTGCTTGCCGAACGAGGTGTCGGACGCGTCGTCGTGACTGGAGCGCAGACCGATGCGTGCATTCGCTCGACCCTGCACGGCGCGCTCGTGCGCGGCTACGACGCAACGCTCGTCGGCGATGCGCACACCACCGATGACATGCGCCCGTGGGGCTCGCCGGTCTCGCCCGAGCAGGCCATTGCCTACACGAACATGTATTGGAATTTCTCGAAGTCGCCCGGACGTTCAGGCTCTACCTTGCCGACCGCCGAGATCGACTTCGCGCCGAGCTGACAGACAACGTGGCGGGTGCTCAGCCAGCGATCGGCATTGCAGGCCGGGCCGACGCGCCGGTGAGGTCGAACGCCGCAACGGCACCGACCACGATGGTGGCGGGAGAGTCGAGAGCGACGTCTCCGAGTTCGTCGAGCCGGCACCGCACGACCACCTCGTCGGCAGTGGTGGCGCTGCGAACCGCCATCACGGGGGTCCCGGTAGCGAGACCGCCAGCCGTCAGTTCAGCAGCGATGGAGCGACGGTGCGACACACCCATCAAGATCACGATGGTGCCGCCGACCCGAGCGAGTGCTCGCCAGTCGACGTCGGCTTCGCCAGTCCGGCGGTGACCGGTCACCACCGTGAACGCTGCCGCGACGCCGCGATGGGTCACCGGCACTCCCGCCGCTCCAGGAGCAGCGATCGACGAGGTGATGCCCGGAATGACCTCGACCTCGATGCCTGCCTCCAGGAGGGCGAGGGCTTCCTCGCCACCACGCCCGAAGACGAATGGATCACCGCCCTTCAACCGCACGACGCGCTTGTCCTGCCGACCGAGCTCGACCAGCAGCGCCGAGATCATCTCTTGGGGAGTCGACCGGCCGGGGCGCTTGCCGACATCGATGCGTTCCGCGCTGGCAGGGATCAGCGCAAGCACGCCTTCGCCGACGAGCGCATCGTGGACGACGACATCAGCCTGGGCGAGGAGCCGTGCGGCCTTCATGGTGAGGAGGTCGGGGTCGCCGGGTCCGGCGCCGACGAGGGAGACGGTCATGACGTCGCCTTGTCACTCGCGTCGGACTGGCTGCGTCGGCGGGTCGTGACGGCGGGCAGGAGCGCCAGCAGCGAGTCCCAGTCCGATCGCACAGCCCAGTCGCCGAAGCTCGTGGATTCGTCGGCGCGGACCTCCCGACTGAACCGCTCGAGCAGCGGACGGAGCAGGTCCGGGATCTCGGTCAGCGGGACGTCGGTGCGGAGGCGTCGGGCGAGACGATCGCCGGCCGGCGAACCACCGACGAAGATGTCGTACCCGCGCTTCGATCTTCCGACGATGCCCAGTTCTGCTGCGTAGGGCCGTGAGCACCCGTTGGGGCAGCCGGTCATGTTCAGCCGGAGCGGGAGGCCCGTGTTGCCGGTGTCGGCAAGCACCTTTTCGAGACGGTCGACGACATCGGGCAGGACTCGTTCGGCCTCACCGAGCGCCTTGGAGCAGGTCGGCAGAGCGGGGCAAGCGATCGCCAGGTTGCGCGTGGCACTCTGATCGCTGGCGAGCGGTACGCCATTCGAGCGAAGTGTGTTCTCGACGGCATCGCGATCGGTGACACCGACCAGCAGCAGGTCTTGGCGCGGCGTCACGCGAAGCGCCCGAACGGCGCCATCGGAGATGAGCCGACGAAGTGCATACCGCAGACCTCCGGCAACCTTGCCGGACGGCACGGGAAGGCCGAGCGTGGATGATGGCGACGCTCCGCTCTGGCGCTGGTGCTGGTTCTGGTGCTGGTGCTGGTGCCGGCCGTGGTCCCAGCCGTGGTGGGCATGGACCTCCCAGTCGGGAAGCTCGACCGGTGCGGCCAACGGTCGATCGGTCCGTTCGGTGATCTGCGAACGCAACCAGTGGACACCCTCTGCCTCGAGGAGGTATTTGAGGCGGGCTCGAGCCCGATCGTCGCGGTTGCCGTAATCGCGCTGTGTCGTGACGATGGCCTCGACGACGTCACCCAACCCGGACACGTCGCCTGCCCCGACTGCTGGAACCCACCCGATCGGGCGGGCCAGAACGGGGTAGGTGTCATCGGGCCGCGCATGCGACATGCCCATGCCACCACCGGCGAGGATCACGAATCCGGTCACCTCACCGGACAGGCCGTCCGGCTCGGAGAGTGTGGGGACGATGCCGACGTCGTGGGTGTAGATGTCGACGCAGTTGTCGCCGGGCCAGGCGATGCCGATCTTGAACTTGCGAGGCAGGTAGGCCTGGCCGTAGATCGGCTCGACCTCGTCGATCGGGTCGAGGGGGCCATCACTCGACGTAGGCGCCGACCGAGTCTCCTTGGTCACGGCCTTCTCGCCGTCGACCCACAGTTCCCAGTACGACTCGGTCTGGGGGCGGAACCGACGCACCATCTCGTCGACGACCGGAGCGATCACTGCCTCGCGCTCTGGGTGGGGGAGGGGGCAGGCCATCACATTACGAACGACGTCGCCGCACGCGCCGAGTGTCGTGAGGAGTGAGGCGTTGACGCCCGCCACCAACTGTTGCAACTCACCCTTGTGGACGACGTGGTACTGCACGCCCTGGCGTGTGGTGAGCCGCAGCTTGTGGTCAGCGAGTGATGCCACGCGGTCGAGAGCCAGCCACTGTTCGGCGGTGATCACGCCGCCGGGTACCGAGGCCCGGACCATGCAGGAGTAGTCGAGCGGCAACTTCTGCCGGGCTCTGGCGCGGCGGATGTCGCGATCGTCCTGCTGGTAGATGCCATGGAACTTGAGCAGCGTCTCGGCGTCACTGTCGAAGTTCGACTCGTCGTTGGCGAGCTCGTCGCCGATCGTGCCGGCGAGATAGCCGCTGTCGATCTTGATCTGCTCGGCGGCGCTGATCTCGGACACCGTGTTGCTGATGTCGGTGTTGCTGATGTCGGTGCTGCTGATGTCGGTGCTGCTGATGTCGGTGCTGCTGGTCTCGGTGCTGGTCATGGTTCGTGGTCCTGTTGAATCGGGAAAGGCGGCGGATGTTCGGGTATCGCTGCGTGACTTCAGAGGTGGAGGCCGCATTCGGTCTTGTCGCTCGTCGCCCATCGGCCAGAACGGTCAGTCGCAGGCCGAGTGCACGGCCAGCACCCGATTGAGCCGTAGCCGCGCTCGACGAGCGGATGCTCGGGAAGGTCGTTGTCGATGGCGTAGGCCTGTACGTCGGCGTCTGTCCATGCGGCCAGCGGGTTCACCTTGATCACCGACCTGAAGAGGTCGTGGTGGACGAGACGCGTCGCACTGCGCTGCTCCGAGTCCGCTCGGCGGACGCCGGTTGCCCACGCGGTGGCGCCGCGCAGGGCTCGCTGCAGCGGTTCGACCTTGCGTGCTGCGCAGCAGGCGTCGGTGTTGGTGGCCCAGACGTCTCGATCGAGGTCGGCGTGCGGTCGGATGACTCGCAGCGACATGGCGAACCGATCGACCAGGTGGTCGGCAAACCACTCGGTCTCGGCGAACAGGTACCCGGTGTCGAGCAGGGTGATCTGGATGCCAGGAACTGCGGTGTGTGCAACGTGGGCCAAAGTCGCATCGCCGAAACTCGCCGTCACGCAGAACCCGGAACCGAATGTCTGATCAGCCCAACGCATCGTTGCGATCGCGTCCGCGAGGGAGTCTGAGGATTCGGTGGGAGCGGTGTCGATGAGCCTGATCGGGGCGGCGGGCATGCAAGCAGTCAATCAATTCCCGACCAAAATGATCGGCTTTATCAGGATTAGCCGGAATTCGGTGCGTAAGCTGGGGTGATGGAGTCATCGACCAGCCGATTCTCGTATCCGGTCTTCCTCGACCTGCACTCCGTCGCGGTCCTCGTGGTCGGTGGCGGACGTATCGGGTGGCGCAAAGCAGAGGGGCTACTGGCCGCCGGCGCCGTCGTCCGCCTGGTCGCATCCGAGGTCAGTTCACACGTCGACCGGGCGCTGATCGAAGCGTCCGGAGGCGAGGTCATCGAGCAGTCGTTTGCCGCAGAGCACCTGAGCGGTGTGCGTCTTGTCATCACTGCAACCGGAGACGTCGAAACCGACACGACGATTGCCACGGCTGCCCGCTCGGAAGGCATCTGGACCAACGCTGCTGACCAGCCGGTCGACTGTGAATTCATCCTGCCGGCGATCACGCGTACCGGGCGGGTGACCGGGGCGATCAGCACCGACGGAGCGAGCCCTGCGCTTGCCGGCCACCTGCGTGACCGACTCGCCGAGATCCTGGACGACGAGGTCGCCGCAATCGCCGACACGCTCGCGACGGAGCGCGCTGCGGTGCAAGCTGCCGGTGGCTCGACCGAAGCAATCGACTGGCGCCCACGAATCGCAGAGCTGTTCGCTCGATCATCCAGCCATTGATGTCGGACTCGGTCCGCGCCCGTAGCCTCGGCGAGATGTCCGGCGCCCAGCCCCGCTCGCTCCGCCATGGGTCGCAGCCGATTCGCAGCCCCGGAATGCGACGGCGCCTTGCAGGACTCGGCCTCGCGACGTGCCTCGCTGTCGCTGCGTGTACGTCGTCATCGGGAGTCTCCGAGGAGTCGAGCAACTCGACGGCAAGCAGTGACACCACCGACACCACCGGCAGCACCGGCTCGTTGCCCGAGCCGCCAGCGAGCGACCCGGCAGACACCGTCCCCGCATCTGATGCGCCGACCGACACGACCGACCCGACCGACACGACGGACCCAGACGATCCGGCCGACCCTGCTGTCCCCGCCGAGGCCGCGCCGACGACGGAGATCGTCGCTCCCGACTTCGACGGGCTGCCGAGCCTGGTCGACTTCGACCCGGCCATCACCATCGGCACCCTCGACAACGGGCTGCGCTACTTCATCCGTCAGAACGACAACCCCGGCTCGCGCGTCGAGATGCGACTCAGCATCGATGCCGGTGCAGCGTTCCAGGGCCCCGACCAAGGCGGGGGCGCCCACTTCCTCGAACACATGCTCTTCAACGGCACCGAACAGTTCCCCGAGA
>ENA-ORXT01003048-ORXT01003048.1-marine-metagenome-genome-assembly--contig:-NODE-3048-length-19034-cov-4.462415_pt1 | contig 19034 bp, 19 predicted proteins | sample MGYA00237868_ERZ511482 | MGnify/ENA metagenome assembly ERZ511482 | reverse complement strand
AAAGTCGACTGTGCAAAAATTGTCGAACACAAGTCTGCGTCATTATCATTGAATTGGTGTTTGCTCAAAATCTGGCGAAGTTTAGCTTTGAGATCGGTAAAAGATACTAGCATAAATAATATTGAAATGTCAATGTGTCTGGTTCAGTTAAGATACTTGAATGCTTCATTCCAAACAAACAATATGCTGGAAAGCCTCATAAAAGCTGGAATATTTCTCATATTGGCTTTGTTTTATTAAATCATACTCAACTAATGGTCCATTATAGATAGGTTATAAGCTTTTGTTACTTTTAAACGCATTGTTTGTGCTGTATTTATGTCTTATTGGATGAAGGAGTCCCTTTTCACTAGGGTTAACGATGCTCAGGTGTCCCACCAAGTTTACATCTATGTTTAACTGTTTGTTATCGGATTCGACATCAAAACAGACATCAATTTACAGCCAAAACCTGAAAATAACAATGAAGAACAGTGATAAAAATATCATATGAAAATATCATTTTGAGGTTGACTCTAGTTACTACCACTTTAAGTGTTTGTAAGCATAATAGTGTCTTTTTCGGCAGTACTATCAACCAACTATTCAGAACATCATAAAGTGTTATTTTTATAAACCTGTTATTTCCGATTACAAACGTTTAACCTGTTTTAACATAACCGTAGCCACGGGATGCATCCTGTGACTACTTATGTTCCATGTGGAACATCACTTTATAAAACTAGGTGCATCCATCCATTTAAGCTAAAAACGTGGTCGTAGCCACCACTTTAATTCCTGTGTCAAGCTCAATGAAACTTTGCGCATGAAACTCTACATCACTTGTCGTAGCATTAGACTTTATAAAAGTCTCTGCTCTAAAGGAATCATCATTTACAAATCCATGAATCACGAAATTATCTTCGCAAGGGTCCAAGCATTCAAGTGGATTCTCTTTAACAACAATTGTTCTTGACACAGTTCGACATCCACCTAGATCTGTTACGGTTACAATGTATTCTCCTGCAGCAGTCACTATAACTAGCTTATTATTACTTCCATCAGACCACTGTATTGTACTAGAAGCATTAGTCTCTATTGATAATTCTACATCATCTCCTTGACATAATGTTGTATTTCCATTAGTTGATAAGATTACATTTATAGGATGACAGCCAGATTCAGAAATTATTAGCAATTGATTTGCATCTATATCTATATAAGTAGATGCTGCACCAGAAGACCATTTTATAATTAGTGATTGAATAGTATAGTGCACACCCAAGCCAAAAATCTGGCTTAGGCTATTACTTACTCCATAACTTTCTCCTGCCCTGACCTCTCTGATCATTGTACCCCGTGCACCATAAAGTTCAATAACAGTTCCAACTGCAGAACGATTACTACCTGTACCAATCAAATTTACCGATAGAAAATTATTACTATTCCTTTCATTTATCCATAATTTGTCATTTGTGAAACTTGGAGAATTAAATCCATTTCCATACCCAGCTATCATGTCTAAAAAACCATCCTCATTGATATCGCCAAATGCAAACGTTTGATTAAAACCAAAAGGATTCGTCAGCTCAGTAAATGTCCTATTTCCATTATTTTTAAAATATTTTCCTGATATCAAGATGTCTACAAAGCCATCATTGTCCATGTCTTTCATACTGGCTTGTATTAGCGATGGACATGAAGCCACGATTCCAGCACTCACGGTAATATCAATATATGAACCATTTACATTCTCAAATAACTGACTATTCACATCATGATTAGCAATAAACAGGTCTAGATCTCCATCATTATCAATATCCTGAAAATCTGCAGCCCAAGACTGCGCACCAATATTTAATCCAAATTTTGCCGCTCGCTCGGTATATACATTTGAGCCATCATTAATCCACTGTTGGTTCCTACGTCTTGGATCCACTGAAACCGTTGCACCGAATCTACATTTTGAAATTTACAGATCAAAATCCCCATCCAAATCAAAGTCCGTCCAGCAGATGCCATAGTTTCCAGAATTATCTTCTACTGTGGAAAATAGGGTTAAATCGATGAGTGTACTTTCAGAATTTATCAAGTTGCCATTTCCATCATTATTCCAAATCAGACTTGGACCATCATCATGACAGTTCATTGCGTCTAGAAATCCATCATTATTGACCTCTGCCATCCCAGAAGCTTGAACAAAGATACCAGGACCAATAAGTGTGTTTAGCTTATATGTTCTATCTCCATTCGCGGTAAGGTGTTTAACTTCGTTATACGCTTCACCAGTGATTATGTCGGTATAGCCATCATTATTTGTATCTCTAAGAGTTAGTGCCCAGCTCGACCCACCAATTAAACCATGGTCATATCTTGTAAAGCTTCCAGCATTGTTACAAAAGATCGCCAAACTATGTGTTTGATCCAAAATGACGATTCTTTTATATTTAGATTTTCTTCGAACATAATCTGGAATGATAGAGATTCATTTTTGTTTAACCTTTTTTCACTATGCAATGTGATCATTATTCAATATCACATATCCCGATAAGAGCACCACTGCTCGTCCCAGAAACTCCTAAAAGCGATGATTTATCAATAAATGTTGTTTGGTCCTATTCCATTATTGTTAGTAGCAAAAATTAGAAGCTGTTTATTATTTTCATTGAGTCATGTTTGTGTTCTAAACTAAGTATTATTATTAACGCTTAATGTTCCACGTGGAACAAAGCTGTACCTATATGTTACTTATTCAAGCAATTACAGGCTAGTCTTTGAATCCGGACCTGGAATTCTCTACCAATAGGATTATTTTATAGCTACGGTTCATCAACATATGAATTAGATAATAATCTTGAGATGCATACAATATGTTTACTGATCAGAACAAGGAATATAAAACAGCATGGTATAATTCTTCGTTCATTTATTATATTTCGCTTTTAAAAAATAACAATTATGAAACTAAGATTGGTTTTCTTACTGACTCTCGGGTTAAGTATCATATATGCACAAGAAGATTCGAATAAATTTGACCAATTGTATAATGAACTTCCTACACCCAACACATATAGAACAGCTTCTGGAGCGCCTGGAAAAGACTACTGGCAGCAGAAAGCGGACTATGTGATGAAGCTGGAGATAAATGATGATGATCAACGTCTGTATGGAGAAGAAAAAATAACTTACCATAATAACTCTCCTGATGAATTAAACTATTTGTGGCTACAATTAGATCAGAATGTCAGGTCTAAAGAATCGGCAACGCATGCTATTAGCAACAGTGAAGTGAATGATAGAATGTCCCTTCGTACAATGAATAAAATAACACCCACATTTGAAGGTGGATTTAATGTTGAGTATGTAAAATCCAATGGACGCGATGTTCCATTTACGATTAACAACACGATGATGAGGGTTGATATGCCTACAAGCTTACGATCTGGTCAGAGCTTTACATTTTCAATAAAGTGGTGGTACAATATCAATAATACAAGAGAAGTTGGCGGTCGATCTGGATACGAGCATTTTGAGGCTGATGGAAATAATGTCTACTGCATCGCCCAATTTTTTCCTCGCTTGTGTGTTTATGACGATAAAGAAGGCTGGCAAAATAAGCAGTTTTTAGGTCGTGGTGAATTTGCTCTGACATTCGGAGATTATGACGTAGAGATAACTGTACCCGCAGATCATCTTGTCTCATCAACAGGAGAACTCCAAAACCCTAACAAGGTTCTGACTCAGGAACAAAGAAATAGATTAGCAGATGCAGCAAAGGAAAAAGTACACCCTGTTACGATTGCAACTCTAGAAGAAGCAGAAAAAAGAATGGACGGCAAGTCGTCTAAATCAAAAACTTGGCACTTTAAAGCAAGCAATGTAAGAGACTTTGCATTTGCCAGTTCTCGTCGATTTGTCTGGGATGCACTAGGTGTTCCAATGAGTGACGGCAGAACTGTAATGGCCCAATCCATGTGGACAAAAGAAGGGGATTGTCTATGGTCTAAATACTCAACTAAAGCTGTAGCACATACTATAAAATGGTACTCGCACTATTTGTTTGATTATCCATACCCATCCGCTTGGTCTGTAGATGGAAATATGGGAATGGAATATCCAATGATGGCTTTTAACTATGGCCGATGTAATGATGATGATACCTATTCTCAACGAATGAAATATGGTCATATTGGAGTCATCATTCATGAAGTAGGACATAACTGGTTTCCTATGATTGTCAATTCTGATGAAAGACAATGGACGTGGATGGATGAAGGCTTAAACTCTTTTACCCAATATCTTGCAGAACAACAATGGTCGCGAACTTGGCCACATAGAAGAGGACCAGCAAGAAACATTACAAATTACATGGGTGGTGACAAATCTAATATTGTACCAATTATGACTAACTCAGAATTGATCCCTCAGTTTGGAAACAACGCTTATGGCAAACCTGCAACAGCCCTTAACATTCTAAGGGAAAGCGTGATGGGTCGTGAATCATTTGATTTTGCATTTAAAGAATATGCGAATAGATGGAAATTTAAACATCCATCACCAGCAGATTTATTTAGAACAATGGAAGATGCCTCAGGAGTAGATCTTGATTGGTTCTGGAGAGGATGGTTCTACACTGATGAGCATGTGGACATGAGCATTTCTTCTGTAAACTATTTTAAAGCAGGAACGCAAGATCCAGATGAGGCTTCTGAACAGAAAAAGGAATCTAGGGGATTACCAGACATTGCTCAAATACGGAATAAGGATGAAATACAAAAAACACAAGAGGAAATAGATCCGACGATCATTGATTTCTATTCTACATATGATCCTCTTAATGTTGATGACATCGATAGAGAAGAACATGAAGCTTATCTGGCTTCATTGTCTCCTGAAGAAAAAGCAATTCTTGATTCTGACCAAAATTACTATGAAATCACTTTTGAAAACCATGGAGGTTTAGTCATGCCAATCATTATGCAATTTGAATACCTTGATGGATCTAGTGAAATCGTCAGAGTCCCTACAGAAGTTTGGAAGATGAATAATGAGAAATTAACAAAGATCTTTCCTACTGACAAGGAAATTAAGCAAATCAGTCTCGATCCATATCAAGAGACGGCAGATACTGATACGTCAAATAATTTCTATCCTCCAAAGCAAGATTCTGCATCACGCTTCGAATTATTTAAAAGACAACAAAGAGCACGAGGACAAACTGGAGCAGAAAATCCTATGCAGCGAGCTAAACGTGTAGAAAAGAAAAGAAAGGAAATAAAACCATAACCGATTACAAACGATTAGAGATAAAGAACTACTATATCTCTAATCGTTGTTTTCAATTATAGGTTTAATGCTCCTAAGACTGCTCCAATTAATGAGAAAAACACAAGACTATATGTCCCATCGATCAAGATTAATTTTAATGATTTTTTTTGATACATATAATGAATAACAAGAAGAGGTATAGCAACAAAAGCAGCCATCATAGCTCCATGAAAAGCACCATGAACTAGTGTTTGTTCATGAAGTTCATGCATATTGATGATCATATTAATTGTAGATGCTATCAAAAGCATCATAATAAATGCAGTTCCATGTGTTAGTGCTATACCCGTACTAGCGTCCTCATCGGTAATGCCTGTTTCAGATTGCCAGACCTTACCGAATAAGGCTGTATACCATAAAAATCCCAATAAAAAAGCAGCTACGGCTGCAATAAGTATTTCTAAATATTCCATTAGTTTGAAGTTTGTGGTTAATTATTAAGTTAGAATCTACGAAATTATTACTTAATTATTTCTTTTCAAACCAATTGTTCAGCATTACAATTGATACTTAGACAAGCTTCAATTACATCAGTCTAATTTTTTAATTCGTTCTTATTTACCCGAGACAGAATTTCTCGGATTAAACTAACTTCTCTCTCATAGATACCTTTAAACTGTTTACCTAAACATTCCTTGTAGATTTTAGCAATACTTTCTGAGATGTCATACCCTTGATGTGTTAAGTAAATTTTATTCGCTCTCTTATTTTTCTCGTTGTTTACCTTGACGACTAAATCACTTTTCTCTAAGAAAGAAATGATCCTTGATACTGACGCTGGTTCTTTAAATACTAACTTGGCTATATCGCTTTGTTTAATCCCTTGCTTGTCCATGACCTGCTCCAGGACTAGCCATTGATCATACGATATTCTATATCCACTTCTAGAACAAATTTGGTTGAAATAAGCTTTCTGCTTTCTAACTGTTTCTTCAAATTGAAGCAACAATTCTTCGTAGTTTGATTTTGGCACTGGTTAAGGGTCTAAATTCAGAACAATACTGGGCGAGTGTTGAGTAATATAAGAAGGAACTGATAAAAAAGTGTTAAAATGTTAACTAATCATCAATCTAAGAGAAGCATTAAGCAAATCTTTCAATAATATCTAATGACTTACTCGATACATTCACTATCACGTAAGTACAGCTAAGATGCTACATCATGATGCATCGAGTTTATGAAAAACCTTTCCTAATCACTATAGCTTATTTTAACTAAAGAGAGGTTATAATTCTTTTGAGATGGAACTAATATTTCAGTCGACGAAATTTGAAGCGCGTCAATAAATCGTAGTTTTAAATTTTGATACTCAGTGCTAAACAAACTTTCTCTTTTGTATTTGCCAACTCCATTGATTACATACTCACTAACTGTATTACTATTTTTTATTTCGTCATTATAAAGAAGACGTAATCTTGATGGTGTTAGGAATGGATAATAAGATGAGTAAATACCACCATCATCTTGAGAAAATTGCTTTTTGTATAAAATCTGTTGCCAATGTTCTGAACCATCTCTATGTAGTGCAGTCAAAATAATATCCTCATTAAAATAATCAACCCAACCCCTCGCCGAAGAATAAAAATCTGATGAGGATCTTGATACTCCGTCATAACTATTTCTTCTGGAATACTGCCGCGACATTTCCATTGACATTAATAGCCCGCCATCTCGCCTCCAAATAATATCAGTAATTGTATAGAAATTTAAGCCCTTTTTCTTCCTTGCCTCCGCTCCATAAATATCTTGTATCAGCGTCTTATCGAAAGGTTTATAGTTTAATGCATATTCGCCAGCAAAGTTTTTTAAATCTATAAAAGAATAACAGTATCCCTGAGACCAATTGGCCTTTCTCTCATTATATAATGCAAAAAAACCAAGCCTTTTATTCTTCTCATCGATCGATAATTTAATACTTTGCATGTGGTATTTACCGTAAGGAATTTGTGTGATGAATCCTTTGTTAGAACCCTTTTCCAAAATGATAATTTCCGCAAACTCATCATCCTTCTGAAGCTTATTTTTTCTCTGATCTAATAAAAGAACTACAGAACCAATGTCGGTTACGAACACCTCTGACAAATCATGAAATAAATTAGTCCCATCAAACATGAACTCTTCCTTCCAATCCAAAGTATCTCTGACATGGTCATAAATATAAATATTTAATTTATCGGAATGATCTATAAAATACAATAGGGACTTTTTCTTATTTCGAGAATTCAGAAATTCAAAGTCTTGGCCTACCAATCCTCTATTATCATCAGCAATAACAATACTATCTTGAATTCTAGCATTCTGATCATAATTTGCGACTTTTACATATTCGATTCCATCTTGTTTCATACCATGGAAAATGGAGAATAATGTATCTCGAACGGTAATTCCATAGACTTTTATCCGTTTCTCTTCAAAGCGCAACTGTTGTTCCCATTTGAATTGTAAATCGTTATCAAAGGCAGAGATATATTTATTTAGTCCTTTATCTCTGTATAATAATATATTTTCACCGACATGGCCCATCACTTCATAAGCATAGTCCGTACGAATGCTAAACTCCTTAGACATTGATACCTCTTGAGAATACATCATACCGCAGTATATAAGAGCCGGAAAAATCATAAATAATATGCGCATACCTTCAAATTATAAATAAATTGGCAATTAAACTATAACAATGCTATGTTCATGAGTCAAATTGTCGAGTGTGTTGCCAATATTAGTGAGGGCAAAGACCCTATGATCATAGCTGATATCGCCCAGGCAATCATCTCCGATACCGAAACGATTTTACTACATATAGATTCTGGTCATGATGCTAATAGGACCGTTTATACTTTTACTGGCACCTTAATATCACTCAGAAAAAGTGTGTTACAAATGTATGAAATGGCTCTTCACCATATTGATATGCGAAGCCATTCTGGCACTCATCCGAGAATAGGAGCTGTAGATGTTTGTCCATTTATTCCGATCAAAGGAATCACAATACAAGAGCTTATCCCTTGGGTAAATGAACTCGCACAAGAAATATCTAAGAGATTTTTAATCCCTGTGTATTTGTACGAAAAATCTGCCATTAAGGAATATCGACAGAATCTGGCGACGATCAGAAAAGGAGAATATGAAAACCTATCAAAAAAATTTAATAATGAACTTTGGCAAGCTGACTTTGGTGCAAATACAGATTGGTTAAAATCTGGAGCTACCGTCATAGGAGCTAGACAATTTCTATTAGCCTATAATATAAATCTAAAAACACGTGATGTACTAATCGCAAAAAAGATTGCAAAACAAATAAGAGGATCTGGATACATTAATCCAGGTGGACGTAGAGTCCCTGGTCTTTTTCCTAGTGTAAAAGCGATAGGATGGTATATTGATGAATATCGCTGCGCTCAAGTTTCCACCAATTTAGTAAATTACAAACACGATTCTTTTCATCAAGTATTTGATGCTTGTACCCATCTTGCACAGGAATCTAATACAATCGTTACAGGATCTGAGCTTATCGGCTTAACTCCTTTAGAACCATTACGAATGGCTGGACTACACTATGGCGCTATAGACATGGATGAGTCAGAACTAGTTGCTACTGCTTGTGCCAATCTCGGCTTATCAGATTTTAATGAGTTTAACCCAAAGGAGAGAGTTATTGAGTATTTACTAGAAAATATAATGGCTTAATAAGCTAGCATTATTCACTATTTCAAAAAAAGGAATTAAGCATCTATAGAGTTTTTAAAGCAAGCTGTGATATCAGTTTTCGCGAGATTCAAATATTAAATCCCAATTTAGGATTGTTCTTATGTCTATCCTTATCTCTAGATGTTTTTTTATTAAAATTCTGAAGGACTGCTTCTTCTAGATTAATATCCATTTGATTAGCGAGACAGCTTAATACAAATAAAATATCAGCCATTTCATCGCCTAAGTTCTGTTTAATTTCTATGTCTGTCGGCTCTTGTCCTTTAAAAGATTGTTCACCAAATTGTCTTGCGACTAAGCTGCTTAACTCTCCAACCTCTTCTACTAAGAGAATCATATTCGTCTTCTCATCAAAATATCTTACACCAAAATCTTTAATCCATTGATCGACCTTTTGTTGATATTCTCTGATTTCCATTACTCTTTATTCTTTGTGTCAATGCAAATTGTCACTGGTCCATCATTCAGCAATTCGACTTTCATATCAGCACCAAATTCACCTGTTTTTATCGGAACTTCAAAATTCGATATCTCTTTGATAAATGATTTATACAATGGAATCGCTACTGGCGGTTTTGAAGCTCTTAGGTAAGATGGACGATTTCCCTTTTTTGTACTTGCGTGTAATGTAAACTGGCTTACAACTAATATTTCACCTTTTTCATCTATAACGCTTCTATTCATAACATCATTTTCATCATCAAAAATCCTTAGCTTAACAATCTTGTTCGCTAACCATATGATGTCTTCTTGTGTATCATCATCTTGTATTCCAAGCAATACTAACAGGCCATTTTCAATAGAAGAAATAATTTGATTATCAATTGTGACAGAGCAATACTTTACTCTTTGAATGACGGTTTTCATACGAGATCAAATAATGTTTTCTCTGATTGCATTTCATCATGAACATCTGGAGCATTATAGTTATCATTTGCAATAGCTTTACTGATGGGGTAGTACACCCATTGATAATTTTCAGAAACTTTAAGTAATGATAGGACAGTGTTTAAAGGTGCAGATGGACTAAGCCAATCAGTGAAGCTATCTTCCCTCATTGCTACAGGCATACATTTCTGTAATTCTTTCAAATCTCTATTCGGCGGAACAGTCACCATACTAAAAGAATGATAAATATCATCATCAAGGCAAACCTCGTCATATAAGCCAGCAAAGAATAGAACAGATCGATCCCTCCTCATCACACGATACCATTGCTTATCAAAAAACAAATAATAACTATCTGCAGGAATTAAACAGCGCCTTTGTCTAATTGGAATTCTATAGGAGGGTTTTGATGCTATACCATCAGCAGATGCGTTAAACAAGTTGCCTCGATTGATTAACTCTTTCGAGAAATGTGGTAATAATCCCCACACTGCACGAATATGACGAATACCATCCTTCTCAATAAAAATAGAAGCCTTTTGTAAAGGGTTAATATTAAACGAACGGATGTGCTTTAATGAAGCTTTATAATTAGACTGCTTTAGTATTTTGTCTGCGGAAACAGACAATGAATAACGATCGATCATGGGATTTATAACTTATACACATTAAAGATAATCATTATTTATAATTATCTGTTAATCTGTCGTTTATAATTTTTATTATCCACATAAGACTGTTGATCAATTGCTAGTAAAGTCTTCATAACTTTGCATTACACACAAGTACAATTGCATCAAGCTATTTATTACCATAAAATAGAATACTCTACACATAGACCTGACCACCAAAACTGCAAATACTTATGATGTGAAGACTTACTAACAAAAAAGTAAAATGTGGATAATCAGATATTAACTAAAGTTAAGTGTTCAATATCAATACATTACATAATTTGAATAGATATATAAATGTTGGTTAAATCTTAATAATATAAAAGAGTAATAAAGTCCAAAGCTTTAATCCACGAACTAACACCATTAATAATAATAATAGGGAAAGTTTTAAATTATAAGTTAATAATTAGCATCCACTAAAAATGTTGAACTTTGAGCGATTTAAAACCTTATTAAGGATATAAGTTAAACTGATGATGCAAAAGAGTTTTTGGTGGATTTTTGTCGCGGCGCTTTTAGCTATTTATTTAGTCATCCTAGCGGGATCTATTGTGCGCATGACTGGTTCTGGCATGGGATGTCCAGACTGGCCTAAATGTTTTAATCAGTGGGTTCCGCCTACGCATGTTGATCAACTTCCAGATGATTATAGAGAAGTCTTCCTCAACAAACGAAAAGCAAAGATTGTAAAGTACAGTTCATTTTTGAATAGAATCGGGATGTCAGACGTATCAGAGGCACTGACGAAGGATCCTGATTTACTCAAAGAAGAACCATTTACCGCGACTAAAACCTGGATAGAATACATCAATCGATTGATGGGATTCATGGCGGGCAACTTTTTACTTATTGGATTTATCTTGTCTCTATTTCTGTGGAAAAAGAAGAAGTCATATGTTTTGTTGAGTTTCTTAGCTTTGATTTTTACAAGTATACAGGGATGGTTCGGATCAATTGTCGTGACATCGAATTTAACACCGTGGACGATTAGTTTTCATATGCTATTTGCTTTATTGATCATAGCAGTCATCATTCATTTGTTGTACACTATAAAACCGAGGACTAGACTTAGTCTTTCAGGTATAAAGCCTTTAGTGGTTTTGATCTTAATGCTGTCTTTAGTTCAAATTTATTTCGGGACTCAGGTGAGACAGGAGATCGATGTACTGACAAAGTCATCCCTTAATAGATCAGAATGGATTCATAGCTTGACATCTATATTTGAAATACATAGGAGCTTTGCGATTATTGTGATTCTACTACATCTCTATTTGCTTCGAAAGATTCGTGCTGACACAAGATGGAGAGGATTTGGTATGGTTATGATTCTGATTTTGTTTTTAGAGATATTTTCTGGAATTATTATGGCTTATTTTTCAGTTCCAAAATTAGCACAGCCAGTACATTTATTTTTAGCGACGATTTTATTTGGAATGCAGTATTGGTTGGTTTTGCATTCAGATAAGAGTGTGAAATAAAAAAACGAATTTGATGCTGCGGAGGCTAGAATCGTTTTCAGTCAATATTATCATTAAAAACAAAACTGTTGGTTTGTAAAGGAGAGCAGCGGTACTTCTTTATCAAGATAGTCTAACTATGCTTTTGTATAAACTCATGGAATGCCTGATTAAATTCATTTGGTTTTTCCATCATTGCGGCATGACCGCATTCATCAAGAAGGACAAGTGTAGAATCAGGAAGTAATTCATCAAATTTTTCGGCGACGAATGCAGGTGTTATTTCATCTTGTTTACCCCATACGAGTAGGGTAGGGACTTTGATATCTTGAAGTTTGTCAGCTAGATTATGACGTATTGCTGATTTGGCAGTAAGAACTATTCTAATGACTTTCATTCTGTCATTGACAATAGCAAATACTTCATCTACCATCTCTTTACGGGCCATCTTGGGATCATAAAATGTAGATTGTACTTTCCCTTCGACATAATCATAACTTTCTCTTCTGGGCCAAGAACTACCCATAGGATTTTCGAATAGTCCAGAACTACCAGTCAAAATTAATGAGGATATTTTATCGGGATTAGCTAAAGTAAATATCTGAGCTAAATGACCGCCAAGCGAATTGCCTAAAACATGAAGATTTGATAAGTTTTTAAATTCTACAAAACCATTTATAAATCGAAGCAAACCATCGAGACCAACTTCCTCTTTTGGGGCAGTAAGAATAGGGAGTAGCGGTACGATAATATTGTATCGTTCGCCAAAGGCATTCAGTAAGCTTTCAAAATTACTTAATGAACCGAATAGGCCGTGTAACATCAGCACATTTACATCACCACCACCAGTCTCAATGAACTCGAATGGCCCTTCATGTTTTGCCTCATAGGTCATACAGTAAAGGTATCTAATTTTTAATCAATGAAATAGACTTTGCGTGTCTAGTCTTTATAATCAACATTAGGATTACCAACAGCGTGTTTATAATGTTGATAAGTTGAATATTTTCACTGTAAATACCTAAATCTGGCTATGAATAAGATGTTAGTAAAAGCCAGATTTTATTATAGGTACTCTGTAGTAATTCTTAACAACAGATAGAAGTTACTATTGTGAATGAAGTGCTTTCATTTTACAATGTGCAATTAAATTGGAAATTATGCATTATATCAAACATATAGAAAATCACCATTTTATTTGTTTCCATAAGTCTGATCATAAGTCTGATATCCTAAATTTTGAGAGTTTTTATCCTTATAGGAAAATTGAATTTAAGCTATGTTTTTTGGAGTGTTCGTGATTCATGATCTTCCGTTTTAATACTTCTATCTTCATCACTGCTTAGATCTCTAATCCCAGTCAAGTTTTATAAATAATCACATTAGCATCGCTAAAAAGCATATAGCGAAAATCGTAAATATGGATATAAGCTTTAGATTGTTTATTCACTGTTCTTCCAGTAAAGAAATTAAAATTAAATTTTTTTTTGTCGAGTTCAAGGCGTGATATCTTTAGTTGTTTTTGATGTTTACCCATGAGTTCAAGTAAGATTGTTCTGTTGCGATGTAGTATTTTATCAATTCTTCTTGTTGATTTAGTATTCGCTTCAGTAAGCTTGCGATAGTAAAATGCTTTACAAGATTTGGAGCAAAACCTTTTATCAGATCTTCCTTTAATATGATTTTTGCAAATAGGGCAAAGTCTAGCGTGTCTTTCAAAATTCATGATTAAACTAAGGTAAATAAATTACTAAGTGTTTTTAACCGTTACGGGACACTTATTTTTATAACTTATTGATTTTCTGTACGATAGCGATACTAATACTGACTATATTGTAAAATAATTGTACATACTTTATCATGAAAGCAATCATTTTTGAATGTCTACCTCATGCCAAGCGAATCAAGTTTTTTATTCCTTACAAGGCTGTAGAGTGGCGAGCTCAGATTAAACAACTCAATTCATCGTGGTACCACAAACCACAACAATTGTGGAGTATCATTAATACTATTGATATGATGGAGAAGCTCAAACTTATTTTCGAAGGAGCTTACGAAATAAAGAAACTGGAGACCAGAGTATCCCTTCCACACAAACAATTAAAAGAAGAATCTTTGCTTGTCTTGGATCAGCTGGATAGAAAAATCATATTGAAAGGCTATAGTAAACACACGCAGAAAAATTACAGAAGCGCCATGATCAAATTTTTAGGTTTCTTTGAAAACCGAGACATTGAACAGTTGACGAAGAGCGAGATAGAAGGCTTCATAGCAACCTTGATCACGAAATATAAAATATCTGAGTCATCTCAGAGTGTTATGATAAATGCTATCAAATTTTACTACGAACATGTACTTGAGAAACCTAAAGAATATTATGATATCACAAGGCCGAAGCGCTCTGCGAGCTTACCGAATGTATTGAGCCATAGAGAAATTAAAGGTATTTTGAATGCGCCTAAAAACATCAAGCATAGAGCTATTTTATATACACTGTATAGTGGTGGCCTAAGAATTAGTGAAGTTGTTAAACTAAGGATTGAAGACATTCATTCAGATGATGGTTATATTTTCATTAAAGCATCAAAGGGTAAAAAAGACAGGCAGACTATTCTTTCTACAATTACATTGCAGTTGTTACGACAATATATTAGAGTAGACAGACCATCATATTGGTTATTTGAAGGAGCAACAGGAGGACAATATAGTCAGAGCAGTATTCAAAAAGTATTTAGAAAAGCGATAAAATCATCAGGAGCAAATCCATGGGCGACAGTGCATACGCTCAGACATTCATTTGCCACACACTTGATGCAACAGGGAAGCAGTACAAGACAACTGCAGGCATTGCTGGGGCATAATTCTCCAAAAACAACTGAAATATATACTCACGTTATGAATATAAACAACAAAACGATCGTGAGTCCATTGGATAGGATCTATGAGGAGAAAAAATAGATCAAGACATAAAGGATATAGACGTAACTATAATTAAGTTATGTATATTCAGGTGTTATCTTTCATCAAAAAAGACCACGATCAAATGAACCTAATATTGATTAAGAAAAGTAATTTTAAAATAGAAAGTAAAACTAGTAGTTTAGAGTAAAGTGGAGTCCAGAAACCACTTATCAAACGGGGCGTCACTGAAAAGCCTTACGAGTAAGACAAACAATAAACTTTATAAAATGAAAACACAATTTTATTCACTTGCCTTTATTTCTTTATGTTTCTTTCTTATTTCAAGTTGTACATTTAGACTGGTCGATTTTACAGTGATTAGCTCAAAGAATGTCTCACTAAACATTGATAAAACACAAGGAAAAAGAACAGAGGCAAAAAAATCATATTTCTTGGGCATAGGTTGGAATATAAAAGATTCTATGGATAAGGCGCTCGAAAAAGCTGGGATGGAATACGATATATTAGTAGACGGAGTTGTACAATATACTAATTTTCCGTTTGTTCTTACAGTAAAAGTAGAAGGTGTTGCAATGAGTAGTAACAAAATAAAACAGTCAATGGGTGCTGTCCAATATGAGGAATGGTTGAAAGATCAAAATGTCTTTGATCCTGAAAATCCAAGTATTGTTAAATCTGAATAGCGACATAATGTCTAGTTGTCGCTTTGAGCCTAAAGTAAAGAGCGACAACTACTTTCTTAGAATACTTGATTCTTTAGAAATTTAATTTTGATAGCTGTTGGTATATGTAAAGTAGAAATGAATGACAAAAAGATAACAATAGATGATGATCGCATATCTACTCGTACCTCGTAGAGACGACGACATATCATTATACGTTAGACTCCATGCGAAAAATGAAAATAACTGATTGTTTCACATTGTGAAATTTTGTCGTATATTTAAGTTATGAAAATACGTCTTGTCAAAAGGCAAACAGTTTTGGACTTCATGCAAAGCCATTCCAGAAGTAGATCGTCGTTTAATATTTGGTTAAGAATGTTAAAAGGTGCTGATTGGAAAAGTACAGATGATATACTGAACATATTTGGAAGTGCTGATTTTATTGGGAATGGAACTGACAGGATTATATTTAATATAGGTGGAAATAATTATCGGGTAATTTGTACTTATTATTTTGGCAAGCGCTATGTTCATTTATACATCAATTGGATAGGAACTCATAGCGAATACTCTGAACTATGCAAAAACAACCAACAATATACAATAGAAAATTATTGACATGAATAATGTACTAACATATAAGATTATCAAGACGAACAAACAATACTTCAATTATTGTGAAAGGCTAAAAGGACTTCTTGATAAAGGATACAAAAAGGATGAAGATGAAATTGAATTGTTAACCTTATTAATTGAGAAATGGGATGAGGAACAATATCAAATTCCTGACTTAGATCCAATTGAGATAATAAAGCAACTAATGATAGAAAACAATCTTATTGCTAAAGATTTAGGCGAAATATTATCTTTATCAAAAGGTACAATTTCAAAAATCCTTAATTATCAGAAAGGATTATCAAAAGAAACTATTAGAATACTATCTGAACATTTTAAAATGACTCAAGAGACTTTTAACAGACCATACAAACTTAAAAATGCAGTTAATAGAAGGTTTAAGGATGAAGCTTTAATGAATACGAAGAAGAAGATTAAACAAACCGCTTAAACGTGAAGCACGGAGTCTAACAATATATACGACGATCATATCTGTTCGTACCTCACAGAGACGACGCGTATAATCATCCGTTAGGCATAATTAAAAAATGAAAAATCATCAAATCATATTTGAAGAAATCAAAGTTTTACTTATTCAATTATTTGGATCTGACTTAAATAAACATGATGAAGATACTCATTTAGCTATTGGTGATACAGGAGTTTGGATTTCTGCAGATGAAGAAGATTTAACAATTGGGAGTGGAATGAACCACAGACATTATCATTCAAAATATGATGATATAAGTGAAGCAATAGACGAATTCTTTAATCTACTAACTTGTGAGAAAAGAATTACAAAGTATTTCAAAGGGGAATTTAACTATAAAATCAAAACTGAAATTGCAAATAAAAATGGTGAATTTAAAGAGTTAAGTACTTCTATGACTTGGCTATATCCATTCTGGAAGAAAACAAAAACAAAGATCGAAACTGAACAAAAATTGGTCGATTTCAAAGTTATAGAAAAGGAATATTTAAAAATTAAAGCTATGGCATCTTAGCAATAACAAATGAAAGATCCTACAAGAAGAAATAGGAATATTGGAACCGCCAAACAAGGCTTTGGGGCAAATAATAAACTTGTTATTCCTTGGCCTGCCGCAGTCATGAAATCATTTGAAGAGAGAATCACAAATTACACTAAACAAAATCGAACTATTAATGGAAATACATTCCTATTTGTAGTGGAACAAACACGAGATGATTCGTTCCATTCATGTACAATTAATGATTGTGCTGAATTACTTCGACATATTCCTCCATCTGATTATGGTCGCTTAAAACTTGTAATATTTCGACAGCCAAAACGAAAAGAAGAAATTTTGAATTCTGTTTGGGGCAGATTAGTCTATTCGTATAAATTCGAAGGCGAATATCTCCCTGCAGTAATATTAGAGTCAATCAATCCAAATAAAATTTTAAAGTGGCCAAAAAGCCAAACACCTGATGGACTAAAAGAACTTACAAGACTAAAAATGGACGGCCACAAAATTGTTACTGAAAAACGTGAACATAGAATTCAATGCTCAACAGAATCAATAAGGTCTACTCAACTTTATAGAACTCTTCCTCACGAAATAGGTCACTACAAACATTTCTTGGAATTAGTAGGTGAAATTGAAGATAGTCCTGATTCCGAAACTTACGAAGAGTATGAAATAAGAGAAGAAAAATATCATAACTTGAGTACAGATATTAAGGAAAAATTTGCTCACAACTATGCAGAAAAATTCAAAATTGAAATGTCAAAAGTTGGAGTTATTCCATTTAATCAAATTAAGGACGAAAAAAGTAACTATGCCTAACATTATATAAGACATCATATCTGCTTCCTACGTCGCAGAGACGATGCTTATAATTATACGTTGATTTTGAAACTGAAAATACCTTGGACTGAAGTCAACAAATATCAATGGTTGATGTAGACAGCAACCTTAACAATTATATTGTCTCACCAGATAGCCGTACGTACGGTTATGTAACGTTTACAAGCGGAACAGATCATTCTATATTATTACAATACTAGTAGTCCATCAGGAGGTATTTTGAAAACATAAATTGGAGCTTATTCCAAGTCCGCCTGATTTTTTGATAACTTGAAAGTATAACGGATGTAATAGCAATGCGTTTATATACTTGTTATGTCCAATTTGAATGAACAATGAAGAATGTAATCTATATAATAATCTCGGCAATCATTCTTTCCTGTGGAGTGGATATTAAAATTGACTCATGTCTAGATAGAGGAGGCTGTTGGAGTTATAACAAGGGCAAGTGCTTTTTCGTCCAAGATAGCTGTCAAAAAAAATCAGAAAAATTGACTGAAGGTTTAATATTACCTAGATCAAATAGTAATTGGAATTCGTGTTGTGTTTATGTGCCTGAAAAAGGTCTAAACATTTACAACAAACCTAATGGTAGTAGAACTGGAAAATTGTTGCCAAGTAAAATAAACGACTCGTCAGAATACTATGAGGTAATAATAAACTATGAAAATCAAACAAATAAAGTATTGGACTCAATGTACTATCAAATAGTTGGATATGAACAATACGCTCTTAAATTTAAAAGTGAAATTCAAAATTTTATTCAAATAGATAGAACTTCATGGATTAGTCTTTCGGAATTAAAAGATTATGGACTGGAAACTAAATCCATGATGATGTATGCAATAGAAAAACAGGATGTACTTGGATGGTATGCGAACGAAACAGGTTTAGAACTAAAACAATCACCAACCAAGGACTCTAAAAGTATTAGATTTTTAACAGGAGACCTAATGGAAATAAATT
>ENA-ORXT01003047-ORXT01003047.1-marine-metagenome-genome-assembly--contig:-NODE-3047-length-19034-cov-62.340138_pt1 | contig 19034 bp, 15 predicted proteins | sample MGYA00237868_ERZ511482 | MGnify/ENA metagenome assembly ERZ511482 | reverse complement strand
GTATTAGACATTTATAAGTGATTGTAAAAATTGGTTATTATGATTGAAAAAATCACGATAAAACGTATTGCCATTTCTTTGATCAAAAGCAGTGATGGCAGTATTCGTTTTAGACTTAAAATAGTCAAACAAATAGGCTGCTTCATAAACAGCGTTCTCCGTGGCATTAAAACTTTTATCCTTATAGTTTGATAAATTGAGTTCAATATTCTTTTCACCACTATGTATCAGTACTTGAAAATAAATCATGCAGCCATTAAAAAAAAGTATTTGATAATAGGTCGCCATCCCTTCATAATAATGAGTTAATTGTTGTTCAATAATTTCCCTACCTTTTATAAATCTTTTAGATAGTGCTAACTGAATCAAGACGAAATGAAAGGCTTCAAAATTGATTTCATCGTGTGATAGCTTTTCACAACCGTCCAAAGCATACTTTTCTGCCAAATCGTTTTTACCCAACATTAAACAGGCTTGTATCAAATGGGAGTAGGTTACTCCTGGCACACTATCACAGCTTAGTTTTCCTGACGTTATTGGATTTGCGAAATTTATTAACTCTTTGTATGCACGATTATAGGTCAACGTTTCTAAAATTCCATTCACCATACAAGCTTTACAATCGTCTAATTCGCAATAGTCATTATTCGCATTTTTATAGGTTTGAAAAGCAGCGTAAGCTTTTTCGGGTTCTCCCAAATAAAAATACATACGACTTTCGTAATTGCTAATGACCCTTGAACTGGATTGTTGGTGGTCGAGATACCTTCTTTTCATTTCTTCAAAAATCTGCATGATTTGCACTCTACTGATTTCTGCAAAAACAATCACATCTTCAAATACCCACTTGTGAATCCATAGTATTTGATAGGTCTGATGACTATTAGGTTCTTTATCTAGAAACTTTACAAACCAAGGAAAAAATTGAGCAGATTCATTACCATATCCACCATAAGACAGTTGTTTAAAGTGGGTATATCTTGCACGAAATTCTAAATCATCATCTTTTAGATTCAGCGTATCTTGTACGCATTTCCAAGCCAAATCTTTATTTTCTGGTGAAATACTACTGTGAATAGCATTTATAGTTTTCAAGATTTGTTCTCTTGTTTTTATTCCTTTGTCCATATATTTAGAGTATTGCTAAGTTTAAGAATTGAGATAAATTATCATTTAGACTGTTCAGTTCCTTTTGACTAAGCGGATAATGTCCCATCATCATCGAACTGACTAAAAGAGTTTCAATAATTGCCTTTTCATTATTGCTGGATTCGTTTAGTAATTCAATGACTAATTTATTGTTCGTGTTTAAATATAATTTTGAAAGTGTTGGAGTTTTCGAAGGCGTTACATTATCAGAAACAGAAGTCCAAAGGCTACTACTTTCTTCGCGTATATTTTCAATATCTCTGAATTGTAAAGTATCAATACTCGCATGATAAATTGCTGCTACATGATTGGGCTCAAATTTTTTCAATTTGATTTTACAGTCAAAACTATTTAAATATTCCTGTAGCTCTATCAGTCTGGAGCGATATAATTTATCTGCTTTTAAATCTATTTCTCCTAAAAAATTTCCAAAATACTGTGCATCTATTTTTACATAATCCTGTTCAATATCGACTCGCTCAATTGCTTTAATCAAAGCTGCATCATAGGCAAAACCAGTATTTAAAACCAACTTTTGATTGGCGTTGGCAATTGGTACAATTTGTCGAAACTCATCCACATTTGGAATATGAAAAATGGTTTGATATTTTTCTCGAATTACCTCCAGAGTCATTTGTCCATGTGATGTCTGAAATTCAAACCATTTATAAATAAATGATAAAAACTCACGGTCCTGAATGGCAATCTGTTTTAAAGCATTATTGTGTACCTGCAAAATGTGCTGCAATAGTTTAGGATATTCATGACTCAATTTTTTGAAGTAGTTTTTGATGGAAAAAGCGATGTGCTCTTTTAGTTTTTTCGCATCATCATTTAAGTAAATACTTTCGCGGGAAGCATTGAGCGATAAATGATTGGTATTGATAATTGGCTTTACAAATACGGCCCAATCTGGTAATAAATCACCACAGCGATTACTGACAAACATTCTCTTGACATAGAGGTAGCCGCTTATCTCTCGTACCTGAGAACTCGGTCGGGGTAAGATGTACAAAACACCTTGATGCGAACCATTTTCTGGATTGAGTAGTGGGATATAGTCTTGAAATGGCTCTCCAAATAATTCTGCACCAGTTGCTAAAATGTTATCTTTTGCTCCTGATTTTTCCCAAGGAAATACTTGATTAATACTGCCTTGATGCTGCCCGTTAATTTCTAATTCAATGGGTACAGGTAGATGTTGTCCAAATTTTAAAACACTATCCTTAATATTATTTGTTGTCCATTTTTTATCAGGTCGTAGCGTCAGTATAATTCGAGTTCCTTCCGCTAAGGGTTGGTCTGCAGTTTCAATTACGTAGGTACCATCCATTCGTCCAACCCACTTAAAAGTAGTATCGCTTTCGATAGATTTGGTAATAACGGTGATAGCATCTGACACCATAAAACAGGATAAAATACCGATACCAAATTGTCCGATAAAATCACTTCGTGTTTCGTTCAATGTATCAAGCGACTTGGAACTTGAACCTATCTTAGCGAGGAATTCTTGTATTTGTGGTTTTGTCAAGCCGATACCATTGTCTGTAATAATAAAACCTGCCCCTTTCTCATTTTCAAAAAAGGAGATTTGAATTTTTGGCTCAAATGCTTCTTGTTTTTCACGAGCCTTGATGGCATCAATGGCGTTTTGCAGCACTTCTCGGACGAAGACCATTGGTTGAGAATATAAGTGGTCTGACAAGATTTTGATGATACCAGATAATTCTACTTGAAATAAATTATTCATAACAGTTTTTTAAAATTTCACTTAATCTGTTTAGTGCGCATTCAAGATTGTGCCCACTCCAGGATGCAGTTATCAAAATTTTTATTCTTTAAATCGGCCTCTTTTATGAAAACATTAAATACGCCGTCATCATTAAATCCATTTTCTCCAATTTGAAGCAGTATGATATAGTCTTTCATTACTTCCAGTTTTTCTTCTCTGTCCAACTGACAATTAGTATAAACGCCAAACATTTTTGATCTATCTGTTCCTTCAAAGAAACCCCATGATTTTCCTTCACTATTTAGATTTAAATGCTCTAAATATTTTTCTTTGACCGCTTGATCACAAGAACAGGTCAACACATTTTCTCCACGGTCCCCACATTGCAGCTCCTCCTACTCTGGTTTTTTATAATAATCAGATAGAGATTCTTGACTTGCTTCAAAACCTGATATCAATGTACCAAGGAAAAAATTATCGTCATGTTCTTCTATAATACGTACCAGAGATTCATTTTTCGTATCACTATAGATTACTTTTCTGTTATCCGATATAATATCTGCAAAAAACAGCAGCTGACCAGATTTAGGTAGTAGATTTTGTTATCAGGTATGAGTTTAATTATTTTGTGATTTGTATTCGTGTCTTGAAATATAGTTGTTGTCATTTTATCAGGCAATGTGTTCCCCCTTCTGATATTTTTGAATGTTCTCCAGTTGCCCCTTCTTATCATAGATCAATCTATCTCCATCTAGCTCTCCGTTTTTATAGAATTCTTTAATAGAAATAGACCCGTCTTTATTCCACCAAATTCTTTCACCATCAGCTATTCCATTTTGCTTATAAGCTGTTCTCATTTTTGTACCATCTGGATAATAGACCATTTCTTTTCCATGCGCTATACCATTCACATATTCCGTTTCACTATACACGCCACCATCTACTACCTTTCCATTATAATCCCATAATTCGTAAACTACACCTTCCACTTTACCATTCAAATAAGTTTGCTTTCTCTTAATAAAACCACTTTCTAAATATTTTAAACTTTCTCCATCTAGGACTCCGTCTGTATAGTTTTCTTTGGTTTTTAGTTGTCCGTTTTCATGCCATTCGTTTTGTAGGCCATGCCGTTTTCCATGCACATAATGCTGTTCTTTTTCTTTTTGTCCATTCCCATACCATAAGGTAGATACTCCGTGTAATTGGTCATTTTCCCAATTGCTTAGATGTCTTGAACCATCCTCATAAAAATTCTGAGCAACGCCAATCTGCTTACTATTTTCATATTGTTCGATAAGATAAATTTTGCTTTCGTTGCCTTCAGGATTATGTGGAAACGACTCATTCATTCTACCTATGGTGTAGCCATGTAAAACGTCATTTTTGAAATTCTCCTCAACGGAGTAATTCTCAAAAATTTGTATTCGTTTTTGAATGTTCTTTTTTTGATATACCTTTTGGTCGGAAGCTTCCTTAGTGAGTTCCCAGTCCTCTAGATTGATGTGTTCGAGTTCTAATATATTCATGATTATTTCGTAGCTTTTATTTCCTTTAGGATACGTGCTATACATTTAGAAATGTTCGCTTTTTTCGTTTCTAAGCCTTTACCTGGAATACCTATCAGATAAACACGTTCTTCTTTCATTCCTTCCTTAATCCAAGATCTGAGTTGATTAAAATTTGATATGGTCGGGTCATTATAACTATTACGCTGCCATATATCTGCACCTAAAAAAGTATTGTAAGTCCCAAATTTATAATGAGGATTATTGTTATCAAAATTTCTAAAAGTCATGGTATCTCCTTTTTTCAATATGAAATTTTTTATCTGTTCAAACTCTCTAATGCTTAACAAATTAGTTACGTCCATAAAATGCTAGTTAACAGGATTTAGTTTTTGATAAATCTTACCCTCTATTTCAAGCGGTTTATCTTCTTTCCTATCTGCTATGAATTCCTTAACTTGTGTAATAATTTCATCACTTATTTCCTTTTTTGGACTTCGTTTTTGGCTGTTATTGTTGTCAATTAAAGCACTATCTCTGATTTGAAAAGAACTACGAACAAATTTTCTAACCATATCTGCATAATAATTATGAAATATTTTTAGCTCGTTAATATCATCCGGTAATTGTATAGAAATATAATTTTCTTTTTGTGAAGGAATAGAAGTATCGTATCCTATTATTAACACATCAGATTTGGACCTCTTTACCGAAATTGAAACCGTATTTTTTTCTTTTGTAAATTCGGGAAATGATACTTCACCTTGCCCCATATTTAAAACTATTTTCTCTGCGATTCTTTCATAAGGTCTGTTGTAGAATAGTGTGATACTGTCCTTTTGAAGTTCATTTTTTGTGCCGTATATATCAAACTCATTTGTCAATTTTTGGTCTGGAGTAAAAGTCAGTAAGCCATCGTTATTCATTTGATATGCACCGAATACTTTCAAGTCTATATTCCCAAATGAAGCGTAGTAAAAAAAGGTTTCCTCTTCTAAAAGATAGATACCAGAAGCCATTTCAAAACTTGATAAATCATAAAAACCTTCAATCATTTTATAATCCTTTTGTGCATAAATATTATTCATAGAAAACATAAAGAACAAGAATAGGTATCGAGTCATAATTTTTATTTTTAATCAACTACTTTCTACTGCACAAAATACATTGCTAAAATCACGCTTTGCCAAATCACTCTTGTGTATCACAAATGCCAAATCACCCGCATCACCCCATTGAAAATCACCAGATGAAGTTACTTTCAATAAAAGTATCCAATCTTCAGGATTTCCTTTTTGCTGCAAAGCAGCTTGTAATTCTGGACTCTCGTGTTGGGTAAACATATAGCTGTTGATGGCATACTCATATTTTTCAAGAAACGCAACAGGTTCTTCAAAATCATTATAAAGCCTATCCCCTAAACTATCATCCTCCATCCCTTTTTTTAATGGCATAGCATCTCCTAAAAACCAATGCTGATTGGTGCGAGCAGCGTAAAACCCAGGTACACTATTCATTACTTTTGCCTCCACTTGCCAGGGTTTATAAGGCGGTATGGAAGTGACTTCATCAAAATCACCCTCATCAAAATCAAATACTTCTCCATTTTGAAGTTGCGATACCTCTCCGTCAAAATAAATGACTTTGGCAGCTTGCTGGTCATTATATATTTCATGAATACTTTGTAGAAAAAAATATAACATTCCAGTACGGGGCAAATATTCTTGTAAGTGCGCAATCGACGTACAATTTACTTGGGCAATAAATTCATAAACATAATCTTTCTTATCCTCTCGCCAATTTTCGCCAAAGCGTGGATATGCTATGCTTTTAGGTAAATCAGGATAACCCCCAAAGCGATGATTGCCCATCACTTGGTAGTCTTCTGCTGAGGTATGCTCAAAACCTACCGCTCGTTTTAAAGTGGCTAATAGAGGGATTTTATAATCTGACAAATCATTGTTCTTAATAATATTTTCAACAGAAGTAATAAGTTTATCATCATACCTTGCCCAGTATATTTTATCATCCCACGCTATCAAGCCTTTGCCATCTGCTCCTTTATAATCATAATCCAGGAGTCGCTTTTTATCTTCAATAGCTAGCTCTATATCCTTGATGATATTGAAGGCCGCAGGCAGTTGAATTAGGGGATTTTTCTCTAATTTAAGTGTCGTCAAACTGGGCTGTTTAGCCAAAAGCTCTGGTAAACTTTTCAATTGATTAGCTTCTAAATTTATCCACGTCAAATTTGGTAAATCAATAAAGGAAGGCAGTTTTTTAATTTTATTTTTTGAAAGCGTTAAAAATTTTAATGCTCGAAGTTGCCATAAACCTTTGGGCGTAGTTGCTATATCCGAATTGGTAATGACTAGGTGATTTAACTGTTGGAGCTGAATAATTTTTTCGGAAATCTGTGTCAATCTTATATTTGCTAAATGTAAATATTCTAACTTTCTGAATTGATAAAACTCATCAGGCAACTTAGAGATTCGCATACGAACCTCTTTATTAGCATCGAAATGTCCTATAAGGTGGAAGGTCTTTATATTTTGAAATACCAATAACGCTTTAGGAAACTGTTCAAAATTTTGTAGGAGGGAAATGTGTTGTACCACTTCTTTCGGAGCAGCTGCTAATTCTGCTAAAGTTGTAAATTTGTAGTGCGACCAATCTAGTTTTGCTACGGGTATTTTTTTATAAATCTCTACTGGAATATACTTTTTGTCAGAATGGTCATATCCTTTTTCCAAGTATCCTAAAACTCCAAGCCAACCATCTTGTAATATAATTTCAACCGACCATTTCCAATAACTGCTCAAACCCGAGGCACTCAGATAAAACGCTTGAGTTTGGTTTTTGCCTCGTAGTACTTGTCCTTTTCCCTTTGGGGCATCAGGGTGATAAATTCCTTGGGCCAGGATGGACAGTTGTACGGATCCCTCATCCCATTCATTTAAGAATTTTTCATGTCGCTTCTTATCATAATTAGGTAATTGAACTTGCAACGTTCCATTAAAACGCCGCCCAGTATTTTTTTCAATATGGACGGATGTCGCCTCTTGGTAATCAAATTTCAGGTTACCAATAATGAATACATCTTTGCCATCCGTAGGAATCTGAAAAGATGGAAAATCGGGTATTGGTGGTTCACTACTTTTAGAAAGCTCTTTTTGGTAGGTTGCTTTAACTTGCTGTTCGTGCTGGAAGATTTGTTGATGTCTGTCATCGGTGGCACCCCACCAATTGAGGGAATCAAAGACTTCTTGAATAATCGGTTGAAATTGCTCTGCTGCCTGTGTCTCGTACAGTCCTATAAATTGAAAAACATATGCTTCATCCACTACTATAGCAGCAAAAAAATACTGTATTTTAAAATGTCGACTCTGCCATTTGGCATCCGTTTTTGCGTGCAAAATATAGCAAGGGCAGTCATTGATTGTATTTTCTGTTTGGCTCAATTCTTCTGCTTTGTAATTATTTTCTAAACAAGCAGTATAAAATCGTTCTTTCAAATTCGCTCCCTGATAGTCGTCGAATACTTCTTTGGAAGTCAACATAATGGTCACTAATGGCGGTTGGTCCGTATATACCGCTGCATTGGCACTCGCACGGATATAGGCTATTTGCTCTGTTTGTAGCTCAAAAACAGGAGGAATTGTTATGGAAAATGTTTGAGTTCTAATTGTAGCCATTAAGATATTTTAAGAAAAAGTACAATCTTCAATTTATGGCAAATTATATTGAAATACAATAATGTTTAACAAGTGTTACCATTTACTTTATAACTGTTAATTAAGATTTAGATTTGTCTAAAACAACAGTAATGTTTTATCGTATATTTGGCAATGCACTAGTGCCTCATCCCGTAAGTAAATGGTAAGCTAGGCGACGTTATTTTTAGTCTGGTTGAGGCATGACTGAACGTTTCCGAAGGATGAATGTCCATCGGACATTCAAGTGAAGGAACCGCTAGCGGACGGGATGGCCCTTGGAGCTATGCCGTAGCATAGTGAGGAATTTTCTAACCCTGCCCGATCTGACCATCGGTCAGGCGGGGAAAAGCAGGCGAAAAATAACAAGCATAGATTGCTATGGATTTACGGGATGAGGCACTAGAATTAAGTAACAAGTGTTCCCAAGGCTATTATATAAATTTTGTTTTATGAAAAAAAGGCTACTTATAATTGTAAACCTACTACTGATTGGAACAGTAGTTTTTGGCAATACGCCAAAAACTAGCCTTACGGAAATTTTTCGTAGTAAAAGAAATATTGACCCTCAAAACACTTTACTTTATGCAGATAGTTTATTAGCTCAGAGTCATCTTGCAGATTCAACCATTGCTAAAATACACTACCAAAAAGCCGTGACCTATGAACTTGTCAATGATTTTAATAATACTTTAAAATCTATTGAAATAGCGCTTCCCTATTTTCAAAAACAGCAAAATCAGGCAAATTTTGTAAAGGCTACAATTGTTCAAGCAACAGCTAATCTCTATTTAAAAAATATTACGCTGGCCAGTACACAAACAATGGCAGCGCTTAAACTAGCACAACAATTAAACCAGCCTTCACTCATTTTCAAGTGCTACGATAAGCTTTCACATATTCACTATATGTTAAAAGATTTTGACAAAGCAATAGCGTATTTGTCTAAAGTCGTAACAATTCAATTACAGCTTAAAGATACGCTCGGACTGTCGGCTACCTATAATAATATTGCGATTGTTTATAAAAATATGATGCAAGCCGAAAAGGCTCTAGCGTATAATTATAAATCACTAAATATCAATAAACAATTAAAGAAGTATGATGCTATTGCAAAATCTCACAATAATATTGGAGCTACCTTACAAATTATGCAACGATATGAGGAAGCTATAAAAGAGTATCAAAAATCTATTGAAATTAATACGCAATATAACATACAAAACAGTACTCCACACCTCAGCATGGCCTCCTGCTTAACCATACTTAGTCGTCATAAAACAGCCAAAAATCATTTAATCGCAGCACTTGATATTGAAAAAAATTTAGGCAATAATTCTATTTTACAAGAACTATATGACCGACTGCTATCCAATACACTTGAGCAAAAAGATTATCCACAAGCATTGGGCTATTTATCTAAACGTGATTCTATAGAAAAAATTCAGATTCAACAAGAACACCAGGAAAAGTTACAGCTCTTGGCAAGTCAACAAAAATTATTGGAACAGGAAAAGGAACTAGAAAAAACTAAAATACAAACCCAAAAACGGGTTTTCGCTTTAAGCATTCTATGCGGCACTTTATTGTTTGCTTTGACTTTATTTTATCTCCGGCAACAAAACATACAATTACGAAGTCAGCGAAAACAACTAGAGTTGGAACAAAAAATACTTCAATCACAAATGAATCCACATTTTATTTTCAATGCCATGTCTGCTATTCAAAATACGCTTTTAAAAAACAATCCGCTTAAATCGGCCAGTCTGCTCTCTGTGTTTGCTCGACTGATTCGACAAAATTTTGATGTTGTCAACAAAGAATATATTTCCTTAAAAGAAGAACTTGCAGTTCTAAAAGATTATATTGATATACAGCAATTACGTTTCGAAAATAGTTTTACTTATGAGATAAAAGTTGCTCCAGATATCTCATTAGGTAATATTCGAATTCCTCCACTACTTTTACAACCATTTGTAGAAAATTCGATTGAGCATGGAGTACGGACACTAGAACAGGGCGGTTATTTAGAAATTACAATTAATAAAATCGACTCTGAAATCGAATTTACTATTCTTGACAATGGATTAGGATATCAAGCTCCACTTCAAAAAAAGAAAACGGAACATGCAATAGATATATTTCGTAACAGATTACAGTTAAGAGGAAAAGGCGAAGAGCAGTCTTTTTTGATTCAAAAAAGAACCGTTGAATCAGGTACAATTGTAAATTTTAAATTGAAAGTATGATAAGATGTATTTTAATAGAAGACGAGCAGCAAGCACGAGCAGCCCTTCAAAAAATGCTTCATTTGATCTATCCAGAGCTTCAAATAGTTGGTGTAGCGGATAGCTTAATCCAGGGGAAAAAATTGTTGGAGGAAGCAGATTTTGACTTGCTTTTTTTGGATATTCAATTAAAGGACGGGACGGCTTTTGACTTACTTAATAATGTAGATAAACTACCCAAATCTATTATTTTTACAACAGCACATAGCGAATATGCCATTCAAGCATTCAAGGTACATGCTATTGACTACTTACTTAAACCCATCAACCCCCAAGAATTATTGGTAGCTGTAAATAAGGCTACTCAAACTATTCGAGATCAAGCGCAACTCAAAAAATTACTCGCAGACGGTACTCCTAAAATACAGGAGCAAAAAATTATTTTAAAAACAAATCGTGAACACCATATCGTAAGTATCCATCAAATTATTCACTTAAAAGCTGAAGGTGCCTATACCTTATTTATTACTGAAGAAAAATCTATTTTTGTTTCTAAAAATTTAAAATATTACGAAAAAAAACTTCATCAATATAATTTTCTCCGAATTCATCAATCACATCTTATTAACATAAATGCGATACAAAAAGTAAAATCTAATCACGTAATTATGATTAATGGAGATAAGGTTCCTTTTTCGGTAAGGAAAAGAACAAAGCTATTGAATAGTATTAACTTGTAGGGTGTGGACTTCCTCACAATTTAACACAATAAAGGTTAAAGTACCCGAGGAATCAAATAATCCACAAATCCGTACATCGGCACATCAAATCCGCATCGGCAAATCCCCTACCCGCTTCCCCGTCAACCGCCGTACTGCATTTCCAATCGCCGCACCAATCGGACCCAACGGCGGCTCCCCAACCGGCAGAGGAACGTCACTCCCCTGAATTAAATGAATATCAATTTCGCTCGGCGCATCACGCATCAACGCCATTTCATAAGGACCATAAATCGTCGGGAACAACTGACCGCCTTTCAACGTCATCTGCTCGTATAGCACCGCACTGATCCCCATCATAATCGAACCTTCACACTGCGCTCGCACCTGATTCGGATTGACCGCAATACCACAATCAAACGCACAGGTTACTTTATGTACTTTAATTTTATTATCTACAATTGATACTTCCACGACCTGGGCACACGGAGAGCCAGCATCAATGGACGCAGCAATTCCCATTGCTCTGTTATCAACGACCTGATCCGTATAGCCGGATGCTTCCGCCGCTACTTCTATCACCTTGCGAATTCTAGCCTGATTCCCCTCGGTGCCAAGCACCTGTAGTCGAAAATCTACCGGACTCTTTCCCGCTTTGATAGCCATTTCGTCAATAAAACTTTCGATCGCAAAAGTATTCGCCAACAATCCCAGACTTCGCCACCAGCTGGTCGCAAAGGGTAAAGTCGTATGCCACTGTTCCGAACGGTGGTTGGCAATTTTTTCGTACATGATATTTGCGCCGCGCATCGCGCCAAAGTCGGTTCCCAAAATGGTGCTGGCAATCTTTGGCAGCAGCACCGAATTGATGGCCACGTCGCCACTCGCATAATGATGTTCTATACTATCCAGATATCCATCCGCATTTAATTTCCCGCGCATAACATGGTGGGTCGGCGGACGGAACGTATCGTTTTGAAATTCTTCTTTTCTGGTAAAAAAATACTTGACGGGTTGGCCCACTTCTTTCGACATTCGGGCCGCCACCACCGCGTGTCCGGTATTTAATCGACGACCAAACCCACCACCCAGATAGGTAGGAATTATATTGACATTTTCAGTCCCGATTCCCAGTGCTTTGGCCACTTGCTTTTGTGTAATCCCCACAACCTGCGTCGACAAAATAACGGTCGCTTTGTCGCCTTCTACGTGGGCGACGGCTCCGTTCGGTTCCAGCTGCGCGTGCGCGCCAATTGGACTGGAAAATTCTATCGACACCACTTCCGCATCTTCCGGATCCAGTGCCGCTCCTGTTTTTTGGGTAATCATCTTGTTACCTTTTCCCACTTTTAACATTTCCCGTATATCCGCTTCGGTCCATATTTTGGGAATATCCCAGGTTACTTTAATCGCTCTTTTAGCGGCCAACGCCTGTGAAAAGGTTTTGGCGACTACGCCCACCCAGTCTTCCGTTTCGATTACCTTGACCACACCGTCCATTCCTTCCGCTTTACTAATATCTGCGCTTTTAAAAGTCGCGCCAATGCTTTCTGGACGGATAACGCAGGCATGTAGCATACCCGGCATTTCGGCATCCATTCCAAAAATCGGATCGCCAAAAACTTTGGCTTCCAGGTCAACTCTGGGAATTGGTTTACCTACAAATTTATAATGGCTCACGGGCCTTAGATCCGGGGTACTGGGCACCTCCCACTCAGTCACGCCCTCGGCTACTTCGGCGTAAGTCATCGTTTTTCCACCACCCGATACTACCCCGTTTTTTGTTGTCAACTCACTTTTGGCAACGCCCATTTTCTTCTCCGCTTCCCCCTTGACCATCTCCCGCATCGTGGCCGCCATTTCCCGTAAGGGTACCCATAGCGAAGCAATCGACAAGCTGCCCCCGGTACTCAATCCATCTACAATCCCCGTCGCACTGGCCGCTCCGATTACCTGTATTTGCTCAATCGCAACGTCCAGTTCGTCGGCCGCCATCTGCGCCAAACCCGTAAAAGTACCCTGCCCCATTTCTACTTTGGAAGAGTGAAGTATTACTTGATTATCCTTTGTTATCTCAAACCATAGATTGGCTTTGGTGCCCGATCCATTATAGGGAGGAATCAACGTTTCGGCAATCGATAAGGTCTTTCGACGCAATGGATTTCTAAATACGTACGTACCAATGGCCAAAACGCCCAGGGTTCCTATGCCTCCCCGTACCAAAAATTTTCTTCGGGAAGTAGTTTTATTTTTACTCATTTTTTGAGGGATTGAAATGTTTAGGGGTTGAAGGGATTAAGTTAAATAACAATACTTACCCTATTTTATTCGAAGTCAGCTCCGCCGCTCGGTGAATCGCTTTACGCATTCGGGTATAAGTCGCGCATCGACATACATTTACAATGTTATTGTCGATATCTTCGTCGGTTGGATTTGGTTTTTTGGCGAGTAGCGCGGCCGTCGCCATCATAAAGCCCGGCTGACAATATCCGCACTGTGGCACGACGTGTTCGATCCAGGCTTGTTGTACCGGGTGTGGATTTTCGCGATTGCCCAGGCCTTCAATGGTGACGATATTTTTTCCTTCGGCAAATTTTACTGCGTAGGAACAAGACCGGATTGCTTCTCCGTCCACGTGCAAAGTACACGCCCCACAAGCTGCTTTTCCACATCCAAATTTGGTGCCTTTTAAATCCAGTATATCCCGTACTACCCACAGCAAAGGTGTGTTAGAATCCTCGATTTCTAACGATTGCAACTGTCCATTTATATTAAACGATATTTTCATCTCTGTTAGTTATAGGAATGTTGATAAAATAAATGACAATTCTATACTGCCTCTTTTTCCGCCACGCTGTGTCCATAAATTAATTAGTAAAACTTTTTTCTATTCCGCCGGAATTATGGCTCCCGCTTCAAACCACCCTTTCACCGCTGCAATATATGCTTCTTTTGAAATGGGAGGTTTCTCCCTCGGATTTCCTGCTGCGTCAATCCCGGGATTCCACGCCCATAAAACCAATGGATCTTCGGTCAGGTGTTTCAAAATTTCTTTCGGTGTTTTCCCACCATTGCGGCTTTTATCCATCATCGAGGTGACAATCTCCGTTCGGGTCAAGCCTTCCCAATTCATGCTTGCCGGAGCCAAACCCCAGTGCGGAGCACCCGGTACGCCCGAAAAATCGTTGTTTTCTTTTTGGTGACAAGTTTTACAATTGGTAACCACAAATCCTTGATCACCCGGTCCCCGCTCTACCCCAAAATAATGTGGATGTGCTTCCATTCCCTGTTTGGGTTTATTATCACTGGGGTGACAATTGACACAGCGGGGATGGGTGAGTGCCGACATCATCTGATCAAAATCTTCGGTGCTCGTGTTTTCTTTTGCTGTATTAGGCTCCTCGGTATTAGTCCCCGAATTGTGATTATCATTGTAGTTGGTCGCCAATAAAATACTGGCGAATAATATGACAGGAATAATATATAGTAATCTTATTTTATTCATGGTGTGTTTGGTTTAGGAAACGTTGACCAAATAAATCAGGTTTCTTGGGTTAGATATCTAAAATTGGAAGTTAAGATAATTTAATTACGGTGATAAAACAACTAATCTCTTCCCGTTTTAGAAGAGCCAATAGCCAAATGCTAATAACCAACAGCAAAGTTTGGCTAAAGTCCAGCTAAGGAACTGTACATAAATAACAATTCTATACTTCCTCTTTTTCCGCCACGCTGCGTCCAAACTCGGATTCAAAATAATCACATAGATCTTTTACCGGACAATCTTTACAATTGGGTTGTTTCCAATGACAGCGTTTTTGTCCGTGGCGCATAAATCCCTGATGACTATCGTATACCCGTTGTCCATCCCACGCTGCGGGTAAGTAAGATTCCAGCAGTCGGGCACCTTTGTCCAGACTACACTTGGCGGGAATGATTCCCAGTCGCTGGGCAACGCGTAAATGGTGCGTATCGACGACGAGGGCCCGCATTCTTAATTGGCTGAAATTAAGAATGGCCGCGCTGGTTTTGACTCCGATACCAGGGATGGCTTCCAGCCAGGTACGTGCTTTTTCTACGGGCCAGTTTTTCATAAAATCCAGACTAAGTTTACCATCGTTTAATTTGGCTACCAAAGCAAGTGCCTGTTGTATCCGTGGTGCCTTTACTTCTGGAAATGTAACCATTTTAATCGCTTCCTCTACCTTTTCCACGGGTGCATCGATGACCGTTTGCCAGGTGGGATATGCTTCGCGTAGTTGACGATAGGCTTTTCCAGTTACGGCATTTTTTGTCCGATGAGAAAGCAATGCCGAGACCATTTGACTAAGTGCGTCTTTAGTACTGAAAAAGATAAAGGGACCGTCGTAATGATCAAACAGAATTGCGTCGATAGCCAGTGCTTTGGTTTGCGCATCAGAAGGCTTTTCAACAAATAAACCGGACATATTGCTAATATTTTGTTTTTTTAACTTGAAAATGATTAATCGTGGTACGTGTTCAAATTACTGAAAAAAAATAACCCCGCCTGACTTAACATCCGTTCGGGCAGGGAACTATAAATCATATTTTAGAAAGTCAGAATGGATCGTTATTTATTCCTCATCCCTTAACGGTTGTAAAAAGACAGGAACTAAAAAGATACTTCTTTTACAATATCCTCCACCGCAATATATACCCGATCTCCATCCAGTGTCTCCATTTTTGCCATTCCCGTAAATTCGCCAAAAGCAGGTAGCACTCCGTGATATGCTCCAAAATGAAAACAAGGTAAGCGCATATACTGTTTTCCTGAACCTGCTAAATAAACACAGGGGTGAATATGACCATACAGATTATAATATCCTTCCAGCATTTCTTCCTGTGGATGATGAGACAAAATAAAGGGAAATTGCAAATAAGGTTCCTCATGTAAAATCAAACCTGCCTGCTGATAATCCGCATCAGTCAAAACATCGTGATTACCAATGACCAATTCAAAGGAGATATTTTTTCTTGGTTTTAAAAAATCACAAAAAACCGTCCAGCTATGGTTATGTAAACTATGAAATAAATCTCCTAAAAAGAGTACCCGCTCCGGATTGTATTTTTTTAATAAACCAGCTATTCTTTCCAAATTTCTAGTACGAATCGCCATCGGAACGGGCAGACCTTCCCGTCGAAAATGTTCTGCCTTTCCTAAATGCAAATCTGCTAATAACAAAACTTTACGGCGTGGCCAGTAGATCGCCTTTTCCGGGTCCAGGATTAACTGTTCGCTCTGTAATTCTATTTCTAACATTATTTACAATAAATGATGTGGTGTGAATATGGATGATTAATTAACCCCTCCCCTATCTAACCAGCTGCAAACGCATCTTGTCAATTCGATCCTGTAACTTCTCCGAGCTCAATCGCTCCCGTAGTCGGTCTACAATAATCGGAAAGGAAAATGGTGTCGCTTTTGGCGGACGCATTAGTTTTATTTCCTGCCTCTCAATTCGTCGCAACGCAGTGCGTAGCCGCACCTCCTCCAGTTGAAAACTCATTACCTCTTCGTACGCTTGCAATAATAACAAATTATCTGGTTCATATTCAGCAAAGGCTTTAAAGAATAATTCAGCGGAAGACTGCAAATGCTTAATCCTTTTTTGCTTTGTCGGATAGCCCTTAAAAACCAATCCGGAGATCGCCGCTATCTCTCGAAATTGTCGCATCGCCATTTCCACCGAATTAACGCTCGACTGAATGTCTTGAGTCAAATTTACAGTAGAAAAAACATCGTTCTTTAACGCAGTATCAATCGGAATTTCGGTATCAGATAATAATTCAAAACCATAATCGTTCATCGCGATGGTAAAACTAATCGGCTGCAACTGCGAAATACGCCATGCCATCAAGGTGCTAATTCCCTGATGTACGGCTCGTCCCTCAAAAGGATAAACCAGTAAATGAAATCCTTCCCGACTTTTAAAATATTCAATTAACAATTCGTTTTCATTAGGAACCAACGATCGGTGCGCCTGTAAATCGGTCAACGGCTTTAACTTTTTTAACTCTGCATCCGGATATTTTCCACGACTCAACAACGCTACTTTTTTTCGTAACTCCTCTGATAGCTGTGAGGACAACGGCAACCGTCCACCTTGCCACGAAGGAATTTTCCCTCTTTTCTTTTTGCTCTTCTTTACAATTACATCCATCCCCCGAATATGCAATAATTCCAGACTACGACCCGCAAACCAAAACGTCTCCCCCGGTTTGACCTGGGAGATAAACCACTCTTCCACCTGACCAATTTTTCCACCTCGCAGGTACTTTACTTTCATGGAGCTATTCCCGACAATCGTTCCCATCGACAATCGCTGCCTCGTCGCCATGTGCTTATTCATGATCCGATAAAGCCCCGTGTGAAATCCGACCCTGCGCATATCTTCGTACGCATCCATAGACGGACCTCCTGTGGTAATAAAGTTAATCAACCAGTTCCATTCTTCATCAGTCACACTGTTAAAAGCATAGGTTGTACGAATTTCCGCCAGCGTCGAAACGGGTTCAAAACCTTCGGAAGTAGCCAGGGTAACCAGATATTGCGCCAGGACATCGAAAGAGCGAATGTAAGGATAACGGGCCTCTAAATCCTGATTTTTGATGGCCGTTCGCAAGGCAGATGCTTCGATTAATTCCAGCGAATTGGTCGGTACAAAATGTATCCGGCTCGTCGCACCCGGCTGGTGTCCACTCCGCCCTGCACGCTGCATAAAACGGGCGACACCTTTGGGTGATCCAATTTGTACGATGGTTTCTACCGGACGAAAATCTACACCTAAATCCAGACTGGAAGTGCAGACGACCGCCTTAAGTTGTTCGGTATGAAGCGATTCTTCTACCCAGTTTCGTAGTTCCCGACTAATAGACCCGTGGTGCATGGCAATCTGTCCGGCGAGGTCGCCGTCGGCTTCTAACAATCGCTGATACCAGATTTCACATTGTGCACGGGTGTTGGTAAAAATCAGGGTAGTTTTACTTTGGTAGATAAGTGGTAAAACTTTTGGCAGTAAGGTGATGCCCAGATGTCCCGACCACGGAAATCGTTCGATCTCATCGGGCAGAACCGTTTCGATGACAATCTTTTTTTTGAGTTTAGAACGAATAATTTCCCAGTTTCCTTTTTTATAATCCGGTCCTAACAATACTTCTACCGCCTCTTCCATATTACCAATCGTTGCCGAAATGCCCCAGGTTTTTAAGGATGGACATTTGCCTCTGAGTCTGGAAAGTGCCAGTTCTATTTGTACGCCTCGCTTGGTACCAATTAGCTCATGCCACTCATCGATGACGACTGTTTTTAAATTTTTAAAAAACTTGGAATATTCGGCACTTGCCAATAGCAGATGTAAACTTTCCGGTGTTGTAATCAATACCTCGGGTGGTTTCTTTTTTTGTTTGGTACGAGCGGATGCTTTGGTATCTCCCGAGCGAATTCCAAATTCCCAATTTAATCCCAACGCCTTCGCTGCCCGAGTACCCGCATTTTTTATTTCTTTTGCCAACGCCCGGATCGGCGTAATCCAAATAACTTGCAATCCATTATTTTTCGCCTCCGGATCATCTACCGAAGTCTGCTGCAAAAATTCCAATAGTATTGGTATCATCAACGAGTAGGTTTTCCCACTTCCTGTCGGTGCGTTCACCAATCCACTCTTTCCCGTTAAATATGCCTCCCAGGTTTGCTTCTGAAACGGAAACGGCTTCCACTCATTTTCCTTAAACCAGGTTAAGGCAGGTTGAAAGGCTTTTGCTTTGTTGAATTTCAATTTGTGAATTTAATTCTTGAACAGTTTATTCCTAAAAAGTAAAAATGACCACGCGGATCGCTTATTAAACCAAGAAATGGCGATAAAATAGATTGAGATAAAAGGCGAAAATTTTTTTCATCAATCAAGGCGCTGAAATGGGCCCTGCCCGACTGACGTCAGTCAGGCGGGGTTATGCACCGCATAATA
>ENA-ORXT01003046-ORXT01003046.1-marine-metagenome-genome-assembly--contig:-NODE-3046-length-19049-cov-4.264917_pt1 | contig 19049 bp, 19 predicted proteins | sample MGYA00237868_ERZ511482 | MGnify/ENA metagenome assembly ERZ511482 | reverse complement strand
TGCCTGTACTTGCACGTCGACTACCCCGAACTCGATCGGGAGCGTGAGATCGTGCTCGCCAAGGTCCCGGACATCACCGAGGCGCTGGCCGATCAGGTCGCTCGTGTGGTGCGTTCGATCCGTCAGCTCGATCTGAAGAAGGCACCGAGTGTCTCTGAGACCCTCGACTGGGCGCGCACCTTGATGATCCTGAACATCGACACGATCGACGAGCAGGTCGCCAAGGAGACACTCAACATCCTCCTCAAGTACCAAACCGACATCGCCAAGGCCACCAAGGAACTGTCGGTCGACGACGCCTGATCGGCTTTCATCATGCTGGAACTCCTGAACGGCTTCGTCGTCGAACTCCGCAACGCTGGCCTTCCGGTCAGCCTGACGGAGAACCTCGACGCAATGGAAGCCGTACGACACATCCCGATCGAAGATCGCGACGCGTTCAAGTACGCGCTCGGTGCCACGCTGATCAAGAACCATGCGCACTGGCGCAGCTTCGAGACCGTCTTCGAGGTGTACTTCAGCCTGCGCGGCCCGGAGTACAAGATCGGCGAGGGCGGCGACTCCGACATCGACGAGATGTGGCGCGAGATGCAGGAGCAACAGCAGCAGGGTGAAGGCCAGGGCCAGGGCGGCATGGAGGGCATGACGCCCGAAGAGATCGCCCAGATGCTGATGCAGGCACTGATGAACGGCGACCAGGGCATGATGCGCGCCATGGCCAAGCAGAGCGTGCAGCGCTTCGCCGGCATGGAGCCGGGTCGGCCGGTCGGCGGCACCTACTACCTGTACCGCACGCTCAGGAACCTCGACCTCGACGGCATGCTCGACAAGATGATGGAGCAGTCGCGCGAAGACGCTCCCGGCGAGCTCACGTCGCTCGAGGAGCGGTTGGAGAAAGAGGAGTACAACGACCGGATCGAGAAGTTCAAGGGCGAGATCGAAGCCGAGATCCGGCGCCGCTTGGTCGCTGACCGCGGTGCGGAGGCAATGGCCAAGACGCTGCGCAAGCCGCTGCCCGAAGACGTCGAGTTCATGCACGCATCGCGCGACGAGATGGTCGCATTGAAGAAGTCGCTCCAGCCACTCACCCGCAAGCTTGCAGCGCGCCTCGCTCGAAAGCGCAAACACGGTCGCAAAGGACCGCTCGACTTCCGCAACACGGTCCGGCACTCACTGAGCTACGGCGGCGTGCCGGCTGAGCCCAAGTTCAAGTACCCGCGTCCGTCCAAGCCCGAACTGATGGTCGTCGCCGACATCTCTGGCTCGGTGGCGGCATTCGCCCGATTCACGCTCATGCTCGTGTATGCGATTTCGGGGCAATTCAGCAAGGTGCGGTCGTTCGTGTTCATCGACGGTCTCGATGAGGTGACCGACTACTTCAAGGCCACTGAAGACATCACCGAAGCCATCCATCGTGTCAATACCGAAGCCGACGTGGTCTGGGTCGACGGGCACTCCGATTACGGCCATGCCTTCGAAGTGTTCTGGCAGAAGTACGGCAAAGACGTTGGTCCGAAGACCACTGTTCTGTTTCTCGGCGACGCCCGGAACAACTATCACGCCAGCCAGAGCTGGGTCGTGAAGGAGGTCCAGCAGAAGGCGCGTCACGTCTACTGGTTGAACCCCGAGCCGAAGAGCTACTGGAACACCGGCGACTCGATCGTCAGTGAGTACGGCACGTACACCGACGGCGTCTATGAGTGCCGCAACCTGCGCCAACTCGAGGGCTTCGTCGAGAAGCTCGCCTGAGTCAGCGCACGGTCAGCACGTCGTCGAGACCCTTGCGCAACAACCGCCGCACCTGGCAGCCCTCGACGGGGTAGCCAATGGGAAACAACACGTAGGGCCGCTCGTGTGCGCCGTTGCACTGTTGCACGTCGGGCTTGGCTGCCCGTTGGATCGGCTGCGTTACTGTCGGTGTCATGAATCGCATCAGCCATTGGATCGACGGACGCGTCGTTGCGTCGACTTCCGGCAATTCCGCCCCCGTGTACGACCCGGCCACCGGTGAGCAGACCGGTGCGGTCGACCTCGCGTCGATAGCCGAAGTCGACGCTGCAGTCGCATCCGCCGCCGCCGCCTTCCCGGCGTGGCGCGCCACGTCGCTGTCCAAGCGGGCCGAAGTGATGTTTCGGATGCGTGAGCTCGTTGACGCACATCGCAATGAGATCGCGGCGCTGCTCACTGCCGAGCACGGCAAAGTGCTGTCCGACTCGCTCGGCGAGGTCGCCCGCGGCCTCGAGAACATCGAGTTTGCCTGCGGCGTCCCACAGTTGATCAAGGGTGACTACTCCGAACAGGCGGCGACAGGGGTCGACGTCTTCTCGATGCGCCAACCGCTCGGCGTCGTGGCCGGCATCACGCCATTCAACTTCCCTGCGATGGTGCCGATGTGGATGTTCGCCAACGCCCTGGCGTGCGGCAACACCTTCGTCCTGAAGCCGAGCGAGAAGGACCCGTCGGTCACGATGTTCATCGCCGACCTGCTGTCGAAGGCGGGGCTGCCCGACGGTTGCTTCAACGTGGTGCAGGGCGACAAGGTCGCTGTGGACCGGCTCCTCGATCACGACGACATCGAAGCAGTGAGTTTCGTCGGTTCAACGCCGATCGCGAAGTACATCTACGAAACCGGTACCCGCAACGGCAAGCGCGTCCAGGCCTTGGGCGGAGCGAAGAATCACATGCTGGTGCTCGCCGATGCCGACATCGACATGGCAGCCGATGCTGCGGTCAGCGCAGCGTATGGCAGCGCAGGGGAGCGGTGCATGGCAATCAGTGTCGTGCTCGCCGCCGACAGCATCGCTGACGATCTCGTTGCAGCCATCGCCGACCGCATCCCGAAGATCGAGGTCGGCCCCGGCAACGATCCCGACAGCGAGATGGGCCCACTGGTCACCGCCGAGTCGCGCGACCGTGTGCTCGGCTACATCGACGGCGCCCCCGGCGATGGCGCCACGGTGATCGTCGACGGTCGTGAGGGGATTCCGACCGATGGCTTCTATGTGAACCCGACCCTCCTTGATCACGTCACCGTCGACATGGCGGCGTATCGCGACGAGATCTTCGGCCCGGTGCTCGGCGTGATGCGCGTGAGCGGTTTCGAGGAAGGGCTCGACATCATCAATGCCAACCCGTATGCGAACGGCACCGCGATCTTCACGCGTGACGGCGGCGCAGCCCGGCAGTTCCAGTTCGACGTCGAGGTCGGCATGGTCGGCATCAACGTGCCGGTGCCCGTACCGGTCAGCTACTACAGCTTCGGTGGTTGGAAGGCGAGTCTGTTCGGCGACACGCACATGTACGGGCCAGAGGGCATCAACTTCTACACACGTGGGAAGGTCGTCACGAGCCGCTGGCCTGATCCGGCCACCAGTTCAGTCGACCTGGGGTTCCCCGTCACCCGCTGACGTCGCAGAGGCGATGAAGCGCTTGACCTGTCTTGGTGAGGTGAGCCGGTGCACCGTGGCGTGGGCCCAGAAGTTGCCTTCGGCGAAAGTCGTGTAGCGCTGCGTATGAACAGCGTGGTGCGTCCATGCCCACAGGATGATGTTCTTCTCCGGGTCACGCTTCACGAAGTTGCGCCACCGTTCCCGATTTCCGTTCCACAGATCCTCGCGAGTCGCAGCGCGCCGAACGCTGCGCTTGATCACCCGCCACGTCACCAACCATCTCGCCATGTCCAGCCAGACGATCGTGTCGGCGCCGCCCTGGGTCAGGTCCATGACCACCGAGTAGTTGCCCGCCACGACCCACTTTGGTGTGTCGAGGGCCTCGGCGACCTCGGCTCGGAACTCCGGCGTGGGCGTGGGCGTCCAGTCGGGCTTGTGGAAGATGGCGTCGAGTTCGACGTGTCGTGCGTCGAGCTGCTTCGCGAGCTCTGCAGCGAGGGTGGACTTCCCCGAGCCTGACGCACCGACGATCGTCACCCGTTGCACGGCGCTCAGTCGAAGCGACCGGCGGCGCGTGCTGCGTCTTCGGCGGCGTCGAGTTGGCCGGCGACGATCTTGATGCCGTTGGCCCAGAAGTTCGGGTCGGCGAGGTCGCAGCCGACGATCTTGCCGAGCTCCTCGGGGGAGCGGCTGCCGCCGGCGCGGAGCAGGTCGAGGTAGGCGGGGACGAATGCATCGCCCTCCTCGATGTATCGGGCGTACACCGACAGAGCGAGGAGTTGGCCGTACGCGTACGCGTACACGTATCCGGGTGTGCCCATGAAGTGCGGGACGTAGCTCCACCAGCTGCGGTAGCCCTCGGTGACTTCGACCGAGTCGCCGAGCATGTCGTTCTGGCTGACTGCCCAGAGTTCGCCGAAGCGCTCGACCGACAACTCGCCCTCGGTACGCCGTGCAACGTGGCACGACTCCTCGAAGCGGTTCATCGCGACTTGGCGGAACACGGTGGCAATCGAGTCCTCGAGCGTGCTGGCGAGCAGGGCGAAGCGTTCGGTGGGGTCGGTGATCGTCTCGAGCAGGCGCGTGCTCGTGACCGTCTCGCCGAACACCGATGCCGTCTCGGCGACGGTCAGCGGCGTGGACTGGTGGAAGATGCCCTGCTCGCGTGCGAGATGGAAGTGGATGCCGTGGCCGAGTTCGTGGGCGAGTGTCGCAACGTCGCGCGAGGTGCCGGTCCAGTTGAGGAAGACATACGGATTGTGCGACGGCGTGACAGGGGCTGCGAATGCGCCACCACGCTTGCCGGGCCGGACCGGAGCGTCGATCCACTGCTCATCGAGGAAGCGACCGACGACGTCGGCCAGTTCTGGGGAGAACGAGGCGTATGCGTCGCGCACGATGCTGGTTCCCTGATCCCAGTCGAACTCCTGCTCGGCTTCGGCCACCGACGCCATGCGGTCGTAGTCCGCCAGTTTGTCGACGCCGAGGACCTGAGCTTTGAGCTTGTACCAGCGCTGGGGAAGGTCGTAGTTGCTGACCACCGCCTCGATGAGGGCATTGACGGATTCGTCGGACGCTTCGTTCGCCAGGTTGCGCGACGAGATCCAGGTGTCATAGCCACGCTGCCGGTCGGTGATCGACTTGTCGAGCAACAGGGTGTTGAACACATACGCGCGGGTGCGAAGACCCGGCGCAAGGCCGGCGGTCACGCCGTCGGCCGCCTGCTTGCGAACGTTGCGGTTTGGGTGCGACAGCAGCGAGAGGGCCTGCATCAGCGAGACGCCGTTGCCGCCATGCTCGGCGGGTACGTCCACTTCGATTGCCGAGGTCAGCTCGTCGAAGAGACGAACCCAGGCGGCGGCGCCGACCTGCGCCTTGTCGGCGAGCACGGTTTCTTCGGCTTCGCTCAGCAAGTGGGGACGTTCGAGGCGGACCTGTTCGAGGTGGTGGCGGCAGAAGTCGAGCTGCGAGTCGCCGATGATGCTGGCCACGTGGTCGTCGTCGGCGGCGGCCCATTCGAGATCGAAGAAGATCAACATCGTGTTGATCTGTGTCGCTCGCTGTTGTGAGTGCGCCACGGCGGCGCCGCGTGCCGGGTCGGCCGTGTCGGTGCTGAACGACAGCATCGGGTGGTATCCGGCTCGCGCCAGCAGGTCCATGAGTGACGCCATTTGATGCATGGCTGCAGCGAGTTCGGTTGCGTCGAGTTCGCCGACCCGGCCGCGCAGTTCGGCGAGCTCGGTTGCTGCTGACTCGGCGTCATCGAAGATCTCGTCAATGCTGCGCCCTTCGAGGATGGTGTCGATGTTCCAGGCAACGGTGTCGATATCGGTCATGCGTCGTTCCTTCGCTTGAAGACGGGTTCATCGGTTGTGGATTCTGCGGCGGCGTAGCGGTAGCCGTTGGCGTCGAAGTCGGTGAGGGCCTTGACCGAGGTGATGCGCTCGCGGACGATCCATCCAGCCATGGAGCCGCGTGCCTGCTTGGCGAAGAAGCTGACCATCTTGTGATCCCCGTCGCCCTTCGCGTCGAGGAAGCGCGGCGAGATGATTCGGCCATCGAAACGATCAGGTCGAACGGCTGAGAAGTACTCCTGCGACGCAAGGTTGACGAGCACCTTGGCGCCGGGTGAGTCAGCGAGTGAAGCGTTCAGCTCGTCGGTCACGGTGTCACCCCAGTAGCTGTACAGATCCTTGCCGTCGGGATGCTTCACTTTCGAGCCCATCTCGAGGCGGTATGGCTGGATCAGGTCGAGCGGGCGCAGGACACCGTGGAGGCCGGACAGGATGCGGAGCACCTTCTGAGCGTGGGTGTAGTCACGCTCGCTAAACGAAGCCGGTGCGTCGAGGCCGGTGTAGGTGTCGCCATCGAAAGCCAGAACGGCTGGCCGCGCGTTGTCGGTGGTGAACGGTGTCGTCCAGTCTTGGAAACGTTCGTGGTTCAGGTCGGCGAGCTTGGCCGAGATCGACATCATCTTCGACAGGTCGCTCGGCGACTTGCTCCGCATGATGCCGGCGAGCGCTTTGGACTGTTCGAGCATGACGGGCTGGCTGTGTTTCGACGTCGGCAACGGCGACTCGAAGTCCAGCGCCTTGGCAGGTGAGACCACGATCAACATGCCATTTGTCTATCTGAAGTCGGGCGGTCGTAGGACACTCAGACGAGGAAGGCACCGACAATCGCTGGGCGGAACCGCTGGTGCCGTTCAGCGCCGCAGCCATGAGCAAGCCGTGGTTCTCCATGCGCCTGAATTGACGTCAGCTGCTGAGAATCCGCTCGAGGGTGCGCGACATCACGTCGCCGAGTGGATGCGACCGGGGCATTAGTACAAGACGCCGCCGACAGCGTGTTCGAGTTCGAACGTGCGTCCCCTGAGCCACGAAGCATCGTCGGCGCCCACGGCGTCGCGAAACATGGGCCGTTCAGCTGCAGTGAGTACCGCCCACGCTGGCGCATAGTCCTGGGCAACGTCGCCCCAACCGGCTCCGCCCCAGTCGATGACGGCGGAGAGTCGATTGTCGTTCACGAGGAGGTTTCCGGGAATCAAGTCGCCGTGGACGAAGCCATCGAGCACAAGGTCGGTCGCCAGTGTCGCCAGAGCGTTCGCACCGATCCGAGCGAACCTTCGATCCGTTGGAGCACCGCCACTTCCTGCAGCACGCCGGCGGCAGCACCTGGTCGGCGAGGCAGCCGCACCACGAGGTCTGGCCCATGATCGACTCGGAGGCGCCACATAGCGTTGTCGGTGCCCGACGTGCGTAGGTACTCGATCGGTGCGTTAGCCCAATGCGGGCACTCGGCCTGCAGCAGACTTCTGACGACCGCCTCGCCGGTGTCGGGTTCGTTGTCGTGGATGCGCTCATTCACAGACTCAGGATGACAGGCGAGACTGCCAGGAGCGATCAGGGTTGATTCGATCGATGCTGATCTGATCGAGTTCGTCGCCTTCACGTCCTTGAGTACCGTCGGAGCGATGGGCACAGTGTCGTGGTATCGAGGGTTCGCCGAGCAAGAAGCCCGGGGGTCGTCGCCGCAATACGAAGCACTCGCCGGTGCGGTGGCCGACAGCGCGGCACTGGTGAAGTTGCTGGCGCAGCTGCCGGGACCGAAGCGGCAGCCGAATCTGCTCTTCGCGTCGGTCAGACTCCTCGGTGGGCCGGTCGCGTCGCCGAAGGAATTCATCGATTTCGTCCGGTCGAACGCGGATCAGGTCGTGGCGACGATGGCGTCGCGGTCGACCCAGACCAATGAGGTCGCACGGTGCGCTGCCTTCGTGCCCCTGCTCGCTGAGCTGAATGCTGACCTAGCCCTCATCGAGGTCGGCGCATCGGCCGGCCTGTGTCTGTTTCCGGATCGCTACGCCTACCGTTACGACGGGAAGCTGCTCGGTGACTCGCCACTGGCGATCGATGTCGACACCGTAAACAGCGTCCCGATTCCGGATTCCTTGCCAGTGGTCAATTGGCGCGCCGGATTGGATCTCAATCCACTCGATGTCAGCAACAATGAGGATCTCGCTTGGCTCCGTGCGTGCATCTGGCCCGAGCATGACGAGCGGCGTCGACGCTTCGACCTCGCTGCGGCAATCGTGGCGGAGGATCCACCGCACATCGATCGAGGCGACCTGCTCACTGCGACCGTCGAGCTGATCGATCAGGCGCCGCCCGACGCGATCAAGGTCGTGTTCCATTCCGCTGTACTGGCCTACGTCGACGAGGCTGGCCGAGCTGAGTTCGCCGCCACCATGCAACAACTCGTGAAGGACCGTGACGATGTCGTCTGGCTGTCGAACGAAGCGGCTTCGCTTGTCTCGGGCATCCCGGCTGGCGAAGGTAGAACCGGGGGCGCTCACTTCCACCTGGGCCGTAACGGCGACGAGCTGATCGCAACCACCGACCCCCACGGGTCTTGGATCAGTTGGCATGCCTGACCTGAACCTGGTGCGTGAGCACGAGCAGCGTTGAACGGTCAGACGGATGCGATCTCGGGTCGAGGCAGTGGTGGGGCGGCGCCGATCACTGGCGGGCGCATGTTGCGCTCGTCGTGGTCGGGTGTCGTGAGTGTGAAGTGGCCGGCCCGTGGGGCTTGATACTCCAATGCTGCTCGTGCAGCAGGTGGTGGTGATACCAGCACAACAGGATGAGGTTGTCGGGTTCGGTTTCGCCGCCATCGAGCCAGTGCTCCGCGTGGTGGGCGTCGCATCCTGCTGCGGGTATGGCGCATCCGGGCCAGCGACAGCCATGGTCGCGGATCAACAGAAGATCGAACTGAATGTCCGATACAAGACGCCGTCTGCGGCCGTAGTCGATGGTGTAGCCGGCGGGGTCGGCGATGTAACGGTGCAGGTTGCAGTCACATGCCAGACGCCTGACCGTTTCGATCGGCACGATGTCGCGTTCGCCGCCGGTGTCGACTGAGCCGCCGCCGGTCTGTTCGGTAAGGTCGTTGACCGTTGCGGTCGCGATGACGGTCGGCTTGCGGCGCTTCTTGCCGGGCACAGCCTCGAAGGATTCGAGGGCGATCTTGGCCATCTGGACGAGGGCGTCGTGTCGGCGTTGTGCTGCGGTGCGTGTTTCGTCGTCGACGGGCTGCGACAGGGCTCGGATGGCTTCGTTGAGGAGGCGGTAGCCATCGGGATCGAGAGTGCCATCGAGTCGGCCGACGCCGTCGAGAAGTTTGGAGAGGTGGATCGAGCGTTGGTCGAAACGATCTTGGGCTGTCGACGCTTCGCGGTCGGGGTCGACGTGCATGCGCCACGTGTCGAGCAGCATGGAGAGGTCCTTGGCGGGGAGTGTGGACGCCCAGCCGAGGAGCATGGCTTCGTCGCGTGCGAACTCGTTGGCAATTGCTGGTGCCCAGGTTTCAGCGAGAAGTCGAAGGCCGGTCTCGGCGAGGTCGCCCGCAGCAAACGCAGCATGTACGTGCGGCATCTCCGCAACCCGTTTGGCGAGGAAAATGGTGATGGTGCAGTGCCCGTAGCTTTCGCGGCTGGTCTCGCAAAGCCAGGCTGCGGGGGAGCGGTGGCCATCGGAGTAATAGGCGCCGGATTCGACAATATCGCATATGTGGTCGAGTTGAACAGCGCGGGCTTGACGCACGAGACGAGTCGCGACGTCGACGGCTGACGATGCATTGTCGTCGGCAGCAAGCTCAGCTGCGCATGCCTCGAGTTCGACGACCTCCATGGGTTCCACCATAGAGATTGGGTGTCACAGAGTTCGCCGCCCAGGCGCAGTTGGACCCATGGCTCAGGTGATGTTGTCGTCAGGCGTCGAAGACGATGGGTCGAGGGGCCCGACGAACACGATCTCTTCGAGGTGTAGGTCGGCCAGGTCGAAGCTGACTCGTGCGATCTCGGTCCAGCCCTGCGCTCGGTAGAGGGCGATTGCTGGGGCTGCGGTCGGAATGTCGACGACGTCGAGCACCGGAAGGTGGCCGATCGATGCAGCTGCTTTGCGGGCGTGTTCGAGAAGCGCCCGGCCAGCTCCGATACCGCGGGCACTTGGGTCGACCAGGAGGCGCGACACATAGATCGCACTCCGCCCGTCGTTCTGCTCGCTGACGGCGCGCATCACTGGACGAGGGCGTCGTGTCGGCCGTGCCGTTGCCCTATCCGTCGTCACCGAGGACCGCAGACGGGAGGTCTTCGAGCGAGGAAATCGTCACGGTCGGTCTGGTTGTCTTCTCAGTCCAGTCTCTGCCCCGGTCCAGCCACGCTGTGTGCGTTCCGCAGAGCGAGGCGCCGACGATGTCGTGAGTTGGCGAGTCGCCAACCATCCAGGCCCCGTCGAGCGTGGTTCCGGTGGCGGTCGCGGCAGCCTGGAACACCCGGGCGTCGGGCTTAGCGATACCGAGATCCCCAGAAACGATCGCGGAATCGACGCGTGAGCGAAGATCGAGGGCGTCGATCTTGCCGTGCTGTTGCCCACTCGACCCGTTGGACACGATGGCAATCTGGCAACCAGCACTGCGAAGCCGTTCGAGACACTGTGTCGCGCCGGGTGTCAAGGCCGAGAGTTCGATGATGCGCTGCCTGTAGGTCGTGAGGAGCGACTCGACCGATGAGCTGACCTCGAACCGCTGATGAATCATCTCGAAAACAGTCCGGCGATCGGCATAGCCATCTCGGTCCTGGGTCATGATCCACTCCGTCGCGCCAGTTGGAAGCTGCCATTCGAGAACGAATTCATTGATCCAAGCGGCGACGGCAGCGTGTCGATCCAGCAACGTGTTGTCGAGGTCGATCATCACAAGCATCAGACGATTTTGTCATGCCAGTCTGGTCCGAACGGCAGCGATTGATACGGAGCCAGCCTCAGGCTGGTGGCGGGCCGAGGAGATCCCATTTGTTGCCCTCGACGTCGAGGAACACGGCGAACTCGCCGTACGGCTCGGAGCGTGGTTCGGTGACGAACTCGACTCCGTGGTCGAGCATCCTCGTGCGGGCCTCATCGAAATCATCGACGCGCAGGACCAGGCCGACGCGACCTGCGAACTGTTCGCCTACGGCATCCTCCTGGCGTTCGCCATCAGCTTGGGCCAGCAGCAGTCCCGTCTGAGCGCGGGGTGGTCGTACGACAACCCAACGCTTCGGTCGGCCATCGTTGGTCGTGGCCGGTGAATCCTCGATGAGCTCGAAGCCCAAAGTATCGACGAAGAAGCGGATCGCCCTGTCGTAGTCCTGGACAATCAACGCAGCGCTCTCGATGTGCACGGCCTGACCATAGGCGTCGTTCAACCAAACGCCGTCAGAGGCTCTTCGGCGCTGCGAGCGGGTTCGTCCAGGCGACGTCGGCGTCGAGTGGGTGGACAGGTCGGGGGAGGTGCCGGAACGGCATGCGTTCGAGCATGGGCGAGGTGCGGCCGGGTGTGTCGACAAAGAGCATGTTGTCGGCACTGACGAACTCGTCGTAGGCGACAGGAAACGAACTCCGAACCTTCACGACGATCGTGCGGACCGTCGAGAGGTCGACGCCCAGTGCTTCGCTGAAGATCGGGTCGTTGCCGACGGCGGTGTAACTCGTCACGACGACCTGCACCCCGTCGACTTCGAGCAATGCCATCGCTCCGGGCGTCAACGTCTTGCCGGCAACGATCCCGCGGCGACCGACGAGTTGGCCGTCGTGGATCGAGCGAACGACGACACGGGCCTCGTAGTTGCCCCGCCCCTCGCGGCCCCAGTCGTCGCCGATGAAGGTGGCATCGAAGGAGTTGCCGATACCCGCAGTTTGCGAAGCGGCGACGAGGCGACGGTCACGGAAGTTGACGATGAGCACACCACGGGCTCCACCCTGATGGAGGGCCTCGAGCATCCACACCGTGTTGGCCGGGCCGCCCGCACCGCAGTTGTCGCCGAGGTCGGACAACACCATCGGCGGAAGCGACGGGTCGTCACCTGCAGCAACTGCGAGCTCGACAGCATCGTCGATCGAGATCGCCTCGGCCACGTAGCGGTGACGATCCGCCCAAGCTCGGTCGGCGAGATCGCGGGCGAGTCGGCGGGCGGCAACGTCGTTGTTGCGGCCGGTGACCAAGATTGCGAGACCGTTTTTGGCGGTGTCGGAGAAGGCGAAGCCTCCGAGGATCGACACGTTGCAGATGTCATCGGTGATGCCGTCTTGGCCAGCGCCGATGAGTTCAGCGAATGCTCCCTTGTCGGTGAACAATGCGACGTTCGGTGCAACGATCGGCAGCTTGACGAGCACAGGGCGCGGCACCATCCCGTCCCACACCTCGTGCAGGAGTGCAGCTGCTTCGCCCCCACGTTCGGGCTGGTCGACATGCGGGTCGGTCCGGTAGGCAACGGCGATGTCGAGCGAGTCGACCATCAGGTCTGACACGTTGCCGTGCGGGTCGAGGGTGCCGACGAGCGGAACGGCGGCGCCCACTGCAGCGCGCACCGCTGCGAAGAACACGCCGTCGCCATCTGGCTCCTCTGTCGTGATCATCGCGCCGTGGTTACACAGGTAGACGGCGTCGAGCGGACCGGCTGCGGCGAGCGCCGAGCGCGCCGTGTCGACGGTCGCAGCGAAGAAGCCGTGATCAGCAGCGCCGCCAGCCCCGGCGACCGTCACCAGAATCGGAACTGGCTCCCACGGCCCCAGTCGGTCCATCTCGGCGTAGAAGCCGACGACCTCGAGTGGAAGACGCGGATGATCTGATCGCGCATCGAGGTTGATCGCTCCACCTTCGAGATACAGGCCGCGAAAGCGCTGCTCGTCGACGATGCGCGCGAACGCATTGCTCTCCAGGAACATGCCGACCACACCGACACGCCGACGGGTCACTTCAGCACTGCTTCCGAGCTCACATACCACCGTGTCATTCGAGCGACCACGCAAACGAGTTGGTGATTCGACACCAGCCAACGTCGATCTGTAGAAGAATCCGGGAGTGCCGTCAACCACTCTTCATCTCGTGCGTCACGGCGAGGCGGAGCAGGTCGCAACAGCAGACCCGTCACTCACATCGTTGGGCCGACTGCAGGTCGAACGCGCAGCAATTGCACTCCGCCGGACCGGGGCGGACACGATTCTCCACGGGTGCCGCCGCCGTTCCATCGAAAGGACCTTGGTGCTCGTCAACTCACACGCGCCGTCGATGTAGTGATCCTGGGCCTCGACCGACACGAACCCGACGACCTCGTCGCCATGCACTGCGACCATGAGGACGCGCCCTTCAGTATCGCGATGCTCGAGAGCCGAATCGACCCAGCCCTTGATCGTTGCATCGACTTTGGCGGCGTCTCGCCAGGGGGCAAAGCCCTCGGACAGCCGTTGTGAGAGCGTTCGCACGACCTGCTCGTCGCTGCGTTTGAAGCGGCGGATCTCGACATCGTCCATCGGCGAAGCGTAGGTCAGGCCGACGCACGGTTCGGATCGACTCCGACGCGAGCAGATGTCGAAACACAGGCCGACCTGGGGAACCACGAGCAGTCGGGCATCGTCAAAGCAACATGCAACGATGGCTGCCGATGAAAACACGACCTGCTCACCTTCCGATGGTCATTGCCTCGGTATCTCTGCTGTGGTTTGCGGCGTGCAGCGATGACGTCAGTACGAGCGGGACCGACTCGTTACCAGATCCTGCCCTCGGAGAAATCGTCACCGAACAGAACCTCGACGCTGTGCGCAGCCAGTTCGAAGCCGGCGCGCAGACCTGGGATCAAGCGAGCCCCACCGACTACCGCCTCGACGTGGACATGGGGAACGTCGCCAGCGTCTCGATCGACTTCGTGGCGGGCTCTCCCGTCGCTGAAACCGTTGCGCCGCTCAACGGTGACTTTTTCGATCCGGACTTACTGCCACGAACGATCGACGACGTCTTCGACGAGATCGAGCGGACTCTGTCTGCACTCGAAGACGATCCGAGTCAGGTGCCGGAACTGGGTGAGTGCGGCTTTCACCTCAATGTGTCTTTTGATGCCGCCCTCGGCTACCCGACGTACTACGACTCGCTCGGCCCGTGCGACGACGGCGTCGGGATAAGCGTGAAGGTGACGGTCGACTGACCGAACCCTCGCGAAACCCCTACGGGTAGTGCTTCACGAGGACGTGCTCGTCGTAGCTGATGCCGTGCTCGTCGGTGTGGATCAGCCGGTCGGTCATGGTCCACCCTTTGTGCAGGTAGAAGGCGATCGCGTTGTGATTGTCGATCCTCGTGTGCAACTCGAGTTCGGTATGGCCCCGTTCGACGATCATCGCTTCACCCTGTTCGAGTAGCGAGCGGCCGAGGCCAGTGCCCTGATGGCCCGGCTCGACGAACAGGTGGACGAGCTGGTGTCCGTAGATCGTGAAGTGCCCAACCGGAACACCACCGTCGACAGCAACGTACGTCTCGAACTCTGACCCCGCCTGGAACCAGCCTTCGAGTTGCTGGCGGGTGCCGTCGAGGTCTGGCGCCTGCAGTTCACCGCTGGCGACCTCAGCTGCGTAGGTCTTCGCGAAGCAGCGGTCGTGATAGTCCGCAACCGCAGCGGCATCGTCGGGCACCGCCGCCCGCAGCTCGATTGCAAACATGCGCTGATACTGACATACCGCAGCGAGCGTGCGGGGCTGACGGAACTACGTTCGTGGTCATGGCAGCCGACGGAGCATTCGAACCCATCCGTACCGAACGCCTCATCTTGCGGCCGCCAGTACTCAGCGACGCCGACGCTGCTTACGAGCGGCGCAGCCTTCCCGAAGTCGGGCGCTATCAGGACTGGGAGATGCCGTACACCCGAGCGAACGCCGAGGAATCAACGGCCAAAGCAGCTGCCATCGACCGCATCAGTGAGTCGGGCTGGAACATCACCGTGGTCGACGCAGCCGCACCCGAACGTATTCTCGGCGACGTCTATGCCGAGCTTCGCTGGGGTGGTCGAGTCGGCTACATCGGATACACCTTCCACCCCGACCACTGGGGTCGGGGATACGCGACCGAGGCGTCGCAAGCACTGATTCGCCACCTGTTCACGGTGTGCGGAGTCGGAAGGATCGAGTCCTCACTCGACCCCGAGAACCCATCATCGGCGCGTGTTCTCGAGGCGTGCGGACTGGTGTGTGAGGGCTGGACCCGCGAGTCGTTCTGGGTCGGCGACGAATGTTCGGATGACATGTTCTACGGGATGCTTCGCGCCGACTGGGACGTCTGGGGCAACCGTCCCCGAAGCCGCCCGGAGCGCGTGGAGTTGGTACCGCTCACCGCCGACAATCAGCAGGCGGTCGGCGGCCTGGCGACGCACCACTCCCAGCAACGCTTGGTCACCCCGATGCTCGGCAACCTGCGCGATGCGCTCGCTCCTCCCCGCCGTGACGGCGCAGTGGTTGTGCCCTGGTACCGAGCGATCGAAGCCGATGGCACCATCGCCGGCTTTCTCCTCGCAACCGAGTCGACCGATGCCCACCCCAATCCGCTCCTGTGGCGTCTGCTGATCGACAGATTGCACCAGCGGCGAGGGATCGGTTCTGCCGTTCTCGAACTGTTCGAGGCTCACTGCCGAAGCGAAGGAGCGCAAGCCATCGAGATGACCTGGGGAGAGGGGCCAGGCTCGCCGGCACCGCTGTACCTGGCTCGCAGCTACGAGCCGACAGGCAAGATCATCGACGGCGAGGTCCACGCGATCAAACGCCTCGCCTGACACGACGGGTCGGTGCCAGGCCCCAACTCGTGCTGCTGCAAGGAAGCTCAGCGCACAGCCGCGAGCGCTTCGTCGAACGTGAACCGGCCCGCATACAACGCCCCGCCGACCACAGCGCCTTCCAGGCCCGTTCCGGTGGCAGCGAGGTGTGCCAGGGCGACAAGATCGTCGACCGATGAGACTCCACCCGAGGCGATGACCGCAGCAGGTGTCGCTGCGATGACCGCTTGATACAGATCGACGTTCGGACCGTTCAACATTCCGTCCCGGCTCACATCAGTCACGATGTACCGGGCGCACCCAGCTCGATCGAGTGCCGTCAGGGTCGGCCACAGTTCGCCGTCATCGTCCTGGCCGGCATCGTCCTGGCCGGCATCGTCATCTCGGGCTGACCCGCGGGCGGCAAGTCGGTGCAGAACGGATCCGTCAACCTGCTCGACGAGTCGGACATCGAGCGCGATGGCAATCCGCTCACCATGACGTTCAACGGCTCGTGCGCACCACGCTGGGTCGCGCACAGCACTCGTCGCAAGGACGATGCGGTTACTGCCGGAGGTCAGCGCTCGCGCAAGCGACGCATCGTCGTCGACACCTCCCGACAGTTCGACCGGAACGTCGAGTGACGAGATGACCGTTTCGAGCAGTTCAGCGTTGGGTCCTCGACCGTGAGCAGCATCGAGATCGACCAGGTGGATCCACTCGGCGCCCTGTGCCTGCCAGGCAAGCGCAGCCTCCAGCGGATCGAGGCTGTCCGGCTCATCACTTCCGTCCGGCTGGACCGGTCTCACTGCCCGGCCCGCAGCAACATCGACGGCCGGCAGCAGCGTGAAGGTCACCGAACTGACTGTACGCCTCCGAGGCCATTCGCTGAGCGCCAGATTCGAGAACACGATGACACCGAACATCAGCAGGCTCGCCTGGAGGCGGGGGGTGTGTCGGCCCGTCGCCACGCCGAGGGCCGTCGCTCATACCGGTTCGCTCGGGGTCGTGTCGGGCGCCGGAGTGGGCTTGGTCGGGACTTTGGCAGCGATGAACACGACGCCGACCAGGCCAACGGCGACCACAGCGACACGCAGCGCGATGTTCGCCAACACGAGCCCGGCGCTGAGTGAAACTGCGACGACCAGCATCGTGATGGCGAGTACCTTGGCGCGCATCGGCATGCCCAGGCCGGACCGATAGTCGGTAACAGATCGACCAATGCCAGGAAGGTCGAGAATCCATTGCTCGAAACGCGGGCTGCACCGGGCGAAGCAGGCTGCGGCCAGGATCATGAAGACCGTGGTCGGTAGGCCGGGGACGATGACACCGATCCCGCCGAGCGCGACGGCGAGCCAACCCAGACCAAACCACACGCCCCGAGCCAGACGCGACGAAGCGACGCGCTGCTCAGCGTCGGTGTCGACCATCCCGTCAGTGTGCGCCATGTCGGAGCAAACGACAAGCGACGTCTGACTCACACCCGGAACCGGCCCTGCCGACCGGCCGCATACAGAGCGGCTGACCTACATGCGCTGGTAGTTCGGGGCCTCTTTGGTGATCGTCACGTCGTGCGGGTGGCTTTCCTGACGCCCTGCCGTGGTCACGCGCATCATGCGTGCATTGCGGAGATGCGCCAGCGTTGCGGCACCGGCATAGCCCATGCCGGAACGGAGGCCGCCGACCAACTGGTAGGCGACATCGCCGAGCGGGCCGGCAAACGGCACCCGACCTTCGATCCCTTCGGGCACCAACTTCTGGCTGGCTGCGCCGACCGCCGTCTTGCCGCCGGAGGACGACTGGCCGGTGGCGTAGCGATCCTGGCTGTCGCCGGTCATGGCGCCCATCGAACCCATACCGCGATAACTCTTGTAACGGCGCCCTTCGAAGAGCTCCATTTCACCAGGGCTCTCCTCGACGCCGGCGAGCAGCGAGCCCAGCATCACCGTCTCGGCACCTGCCGTAATCGCCTTGACGATGTCGCCTGAGAACGTGATGCCCCCGTCGCCGATGACCGGGATGCCCATCTCCTTGGCCCGCTTCGAAGCGAAGTAGATCGCCGAGAGTTGCGGCATGCCAGCGCCGGACACGACGCGTGTCGTGCAGATCGACCCAGCGCCCACGCCCACCTTCACAGCGTCCGCGCCCGCCTTGGCGAGCGCTTCGACACCGTCTTCGGTGACCACGTTGCCAGCAGTGACCGCCAGCTCAGGCCACGAGCCTTTCACGCGCTCGATCGTCTTGATCACGTTCGCCGAGTGGCCGTGAGCGGTGTCGATCGAGACTGCATCGACACCCATCGCGACCAACGCCTCGACTCGTTCCTCGACGTCTGGGCCCACGCCGATCGCAGCAGCACAGCGCAGTCGGCCCTTGCCGTCGCGCGAAGCATTCGGGTAGTCCAACCGCTTTTGGATGTCCTTGACGGTGATCAACCCGGCGAGGCAGCCGACACCGTCGACGAGCGGCAGCTTCTCGATGCGGTACTGCTGCAACAGCAACTTGGCCTCGTCCAGCGTTGTGCCGACGGCGCCGGTGACGAGACCCTCCGACGTCATGAAATCAGTGACCGGACGATCGAAATCAGCGCCCTCACAGAAGCGGATGTCGCGGTTGGTCAAGATGCCGACCAAATGGCCCTCATCGTCGGTGATCGGCACACCGCTGAACTTGAATCGGTTCATCAAGGCCTCGGCCTCGTGCAGCAGCGCCGTGGGCGGAAGCGTGACGGGGTCGGTGATCATGCCGGACTGGCTCCGCTTGACCTTCTGCACTTCCGATGCTTGATCGGCGATCGACATGTTGCGATGGATCACACCGATGCCGCCGTAGCGCGCCATCGCGATGGCCATCCGGCCCTCGGTCACCTTGTCCATCGCTGCCGACACGAGCGGCACAGCCAACTCGATGTCGCCTGCAAAGGTGGCTGTCGTGTCGACAGCGTCGGGAAGCGTCTCGGAGAAGCCGGGGATGACGACGACGTCGTCGAACGTCAGCGCCTCGAATCGGTCGAAGAGATCGTCGTTGATGCTCATGAGTTGATCCTGTCTGAGTGACCGTCAGGTGGTCGGGGGAGTGGGGCTGGCTGGTTCCAGTGTGACAGCACGGTGCAAGTCGTCGATGTCGGCGAACCGGCGCGAGCACAGATTCGCCATCACACCGACGAGCAGGCGGTGCTCGACAGCGTGAACAGCGGCTTCGAACTGCTCGGCGCCGCCGGCAGTATCGATCGGTACGGCCTCGGTGGCCAGGAGCGGGCCGTCGTCGACGCCCTCGTCGGGCACGAAGTGCACCATCACGCCGGACTCGGTGCGCTGACCAGCAACTGCCTCTTCCCATGCCCGCTTGATGGCGTGCATTCCGGGCAGCTCGCCTGGCTTGGCGGGATGCAGGTTGACGACGCGGCCGGGGAACCAGCCCAGGAAGCTGAGTGTCAGGATCCGCAACCAGCCGGCCAACACGATGAAGTCTGGGTCGAAGCCGGCCACCAACTCCGTGAGGCGGGCGTCGTAGTCCGAGCGGTCCTCGTCGGTACGTCGCCCGATGTGAACGGCGGGCAC
>ENA-ORXT01003045-ORXT01003045.1-marine-metagenome-genome-assembly--contig:-NODE-3045-length-19049-cov-9.324109_pt1 | contig 19049 bp, 26 predicted proteins | sample MGYA00237868_ERZ511482 | MGnify/ENA metagenome assembly ERZ511482 | reverse complement strand
CGACAGGACTACCCGGCGACACGGTTTGGCTCGCCCTCCCCCCAACTGGGTGGGGTGGGCTGAGCGTGTTGTCACATCTAGGACTGAGCCATTCTGGCGTCTGCGATGCCAGAGGTACAGATGGTGCAGCACGGGCTGTCCAGCACGACTTGTGAGCTACCCAGGCGTTAACATAGGTCTCCAGAATGTCGCGCTGACGAGCGCATTTCTTCAGCTCTGGTTCCGGCCTCCATAAAGAGTCCGGTCCAACTAGCGGCGCTCAGCAAAAAGATGGCGTGATAGCCACACATCGGCAGGGTCGTTTTCAAAACAACCAGCGCTGAAGGGGCAGGCAGATACTAGGGACTTCCATCACAAACCGCTCTCACGGGTCAGACGGCAGCAATATCTATGTCCTGGTCTTTAGCCATTGTGCGACGGCCGGCCCAGGAAAGAACAGTGGACAGCACCATAATGACAACGTCTTTGACTGCACCATGATGGCGTCAACGGTTCCCACGGTACAAGCAGCGTCAGGAGCGGGGGTCGGCGCGACGCTTGCGCTGCGCAGGAGTCTAAACAGGTCTTCAGAACGTTGTTGTGCCTTGCGCGTCAGCTCAGGTCTTACTCAATCCACGAACTTCAGGCTGGTTCAATTGTCGGCACAGGGCGCTACGAATCCTGCTCGGTACGGTAGGCTTCAACCAGTGTCGATTCTACCACGCCCTGGGATCAGTCTATAACAGTGTTCTGGCTTGATCTCATCCAGATGTTGTCGATTCCGGCCAGCCTACATACAAAAGACGTCGTTACAGGGTGTCACCTGTGCTTCTCGAGGTCTCCAGGCACCCTCTACCGAATCAACCGGCCCACACTCCATATAAAGTCGATGGCACCGTTCACGAGAGCGGCACTACATGTGGTCTGGGACAAAAGTACATGACGAAGATCGGTCCTCGACTCCACGAACTGGACCGCCCCTAGTTGCTCAAGCACGCACCCCCTCCCGCCCACCCGCTTTTGCCATGTGCCGACTATCTGCACCAGACAACCGACGATTCCTTCCTGGACAGTTGGACTTGATGCGTCTTTGCAAGATGGAAACAGACACAGTGATGTACGGTATCGTCTACACCCATTTCTCCCTCTTCTCCCGCGGCGCCAGAAATATCTCAGACAGGCAGGACATCCAAGGAACGTCACAGCACTGAGTCGTGCACGGAAAGCACGTGAGATGCAAAGCACTAGGCCCGGTCTTGGATCTACAGACAAGCTTCTCGCCCCCGTCCCGGCGATTGCACGCGAAGCAGACGAGCGCGCGTGTCTGGGTGGTGCACACGTAACATCGGCGCTGCGCCAAAAAGCAACCCGGGACAACCCCGCTGATGGATGGAGCCGCTTGTTCGTCGGGGTGAAGTGCAGGCCGACATTGTACCTCGACAGAAGCTTGGGATCAATCACAATAGTTCGGGCACGCAGCCGCACGCCCGCTGAGTCGAAAATTCTGTCGATGAGACCGCATGCCAAGTCCTTGTATAACGTCGTCTGCTTGATGGAGGCCAGTCGTCCCGCCTTCGAGTGCAGCAGGCATGCGTTGACAATTAGAACACCATCAAGGAGAGTTTTACTCTCTTGGACCAGTGGTTTGTCCCAAGCTTGTGGTCAAAATATCAGGTTTACTTGACGACACCAGGGGTGGAGATACATCTGCGCACACCATCCGTCGTACATCTGAGCCACATACAGCTAGGGCACCGACGTTCCGACACGATAAGCCCCACCATCGAGGTCTCCACTGCTTGCACGCCGCTCATAACGGTAAGGGTCAGTCGCCGCAGAGCGTGAAGGTCAGTGGTGGCAGCAGACTTCCGTGAGGGAAACACTGCGCCATGGAATGGGGGGGGCGCCGCCTGGAGCCGCGAGCCACAGGGTAGATGAACGCAGCGGGGAGGTAGCGGCCTTGCCACAGCGGACAGGGCGGCAGCGGTGGCCGCCGTCAGCGCTGGCTGGCGACGGACGAAGTGGAAGGGGGGGCGGCGGCCACAGCCGCACGCAGCCGTGGTGGTCGATGGCATCAGGAGGGGTTGTATGCCGCAGCCAGCTGGGGAGGCGATGGTATGACGACAATACAGCGCAGTGGTAGAGGCCGCAGACGGTACGACCGAGATGTGGTCAGCAGGCGTGGCCGGGCTGCGGCGTCAGGCACAGCGCGAAGAGGGCCAACGCAGGCGAGTTGATTGATTCGTGAGAGTATGGAGCCGGAAAGCAGCAACGAGAGAAGGGCGGCGCGCGCTGATCGACAGCGGCGCCAGAACCCAGCCACATCTCGCGCTGAAGCGATCACGGCATGAAGAACAGCACCAGCGTTCATCTTCACCGGCCTTCGGCGTTGAGGGGAGCAACGTCACAAGAGGAGATGGAGTCACTGAGATAATCAGGGAGCGCCGGCCATAACCGCGGGCACCTCAAGCATCTGATCAGACGCTGCGGCATGGGCTTTCGCCGCGTCGTTTGCGGTAGCTGATAGAACGCGTCACGTGAGTCACGTGACCACAAGGATAATCCGTCCCTGCGGCAGCGGCGGGCGTGCCCGTGGCTCTACTCGCGGCAAGGTACCCCTTCGCAACACGCACCGCGGCATGTTATTGTCTGCTGTCAAAGGCGCCCGAAAACAAAGCTCGCATGACATCGGTGACAGCGTGACACCTGCCGTCGCACTGGGAAATTTCGGGGTCAAAAGCGAAGCCAGAGCGTGGTTCTGCACCGGCTTGTGCACGGAGCGCTTCGCGTCGACCGTTGCCACCTGCCCTGGTCAGCGGCGTTCTGCGCTAGGCTAGAAACGAAGCGTAGATCGTCGTGCGTCTGGGCGGAATTTACGGGCCCGTCTGGAATACAGTCGAGGACTGCAGCTCGCTGCACCAGATGCATCTGCAAGTATTCGTTGCCCACGCGGAAATTGGCCTCACATGCGGGCTTGACAAACTTTTCGACAACACGAAGTAGCGTCCCTCAGACAACAGCAAATGACAGCGGATGAGGTTTTATTCAAAGCCATCGTAGCCGCTGCTTTGAATTTAGCAGTGATTAGGACGAGCGCAGACAACAGGTGCCATGATTACTCGGGAGAGACCAGCCAAAGGGAAAACTGCATGATGTCCTCTGAGTCCCTTTTACTCTGGGTTACGTCGTTGTCGTACAGCATGGGAGAATCCAACTTTTCTGGCGCGTGTGTCGAGAACACGCGGTAGTCAGATAGTGACGGGATTGCACACTGTCTGGGACAGGGGGATGCCTGAATGGATGCACAAAGCACAGGCGTGGTGCGTGTGACAACCCAGGAAAGAACGGTTGACTCTTCCACGAGACAGCAATGTGACGCCTGATGGGTAGCTAGCTGCATATGTTGCACTACAAAGGGCGGAGAGCGCTGTTCGGTACAGAGCTTTCCACTTGGTTCTACAAGTACAGACTGCAACACATAAAGCTGCAATGGAGACAATCGTTCTGCGATAACAATCATATCGAGAACCTGATGCTCACGACCTCAAGCAGAAGTCCCTAACATCGGCCTTGACGGCAACTTTCCATCTTTTCTGGTTTCGTCTTCGGGCACTCGCAGAGCTGACGCCATGCTCGCTGGGAGACTTTCCGAAAAAGCGCCCGGCGGACATCGAGGTAGTGCCGGCACACGCCTCTGTCATTGCTGACCCTCCCCTTACGCGACCCCGCTCCATGATACCATCTCCACAAGTTGCTTTACATCTGTTCATTCGAAAAGAAAGTGGTCCACAGCAATCAAAAGAACATAATGGAACAGATAACGCAACCAGCAGACGGAAAGAAGGACACAAAAACGATGGACGACAGCAGCGGTCGTATCAGCACATGGAAAATGCAGCTTGAGAAGACGAACGGCGACAGCTGCACGACCTGCCAATATTCACCACACAACAAAGCTTGTCGAACCTGCTATTCTGTGACGCGGCAGCGGTCAAGCAGCTGCGCGCCGACTGCTGCGCCTTCGTCAATGTCCTCGTCGTTCCTTCCCCCTCCTTCGCGCCGTAGTGAGCTCACGATGAGCTTTGGGCGTAGTTTCGTGCAGCTGCGGATTGGACAGTGTATCTCAAAGCATCCAACAGCACACACCAGTTCGGAAAGCGCATCGAGAAAGCAGCTCACCAGCGACCGCGATGGGGGAGTGTGGCGGTGTTTGTGTCAGTGGCCGAACAAAAAAATCAACGAGAGGAGACGCTGGACCGGAGCCACCTCGGCTTCCTTTACTCGCCTGATCACGCAGATTGGCGTACCAGCCTGCTATAACAGCAGTCTCGACGTCGCCGCCGTCCACCGGCCGCATCTTTGAGGAACGTTTTTCTCGCCGTCATCTGTTGGCCCCACGCCGTATGAACATGACGGTGATGGTTCGATACGGCTGTTGCACAGCATTTCGTGTAAGAAAAGGAACCAGAGCATCAAAATTAACAGCACGGTACGCGGAGCAAGCAAAAGAAGAGGACGTGGGCACAACGGAGGACAGCGGTCGTCGCGTCAAAAACCGCAAAAGTCTGCTGGAGCAGTCGACGAGATGTAGCTACACTAAGGCCAAGTGTTCAACTCCACAGGCGACTTCGGCGTACCTGATGTTTTGAAACGCGGTGTGGCTGGCGCTGCCGCTTGCCGGCGACGGCGGCGCGGGCAAAGTTGCGATCGTCGTCCTCTTCCTCTGCGCCGTATCGAGGTGACGATGGCGGCGCGACCGTTTCTGGACACGCGCGGTGGAAAAGACAAGTACAAAGCATTCAAAAGCATGACGTGACAACAAAGCGCCAGGAGATAGTGCGAAAGCGTAAAGGCAGCGGTGGCTTTGTCAGAAAACACAAAGAGCACACGAGGACCATGAAACACGCGGTGTTCGGCGGTCTTAATGTTGGCGACGGGGAATGGCCGCATGGTGACGCAGAAATCATAAAGTACATCGTGCGACAGCTTTGTAGTGGGTGGGTGGTCGAGAAGACAATGGAGGCCCGGGAATGGGGACGGCAAATGTAGCGGACGCGACGGCACAGCCGCGGCGAACAGGGGTCGGCGATGGCGGCACGTCACTCTGTGCGATAATAAGCGACGATGGCGGTGACGAGGACTCCCCGACGATTCGAATGTTCTTACCCAATCGTCGGCGGGCACAAACTGAAGCCAGAAGTCGCTGCGCTCTTACTGTAACGAAGGACACAATCGTGCTTCCGATCAGGCCGCTCCACGACACGTGGATGGCTATGAGGGATGCGCACCACCAGTGCCTGAGGAATCCCCTGCGCGTCAAAAACTCTGCCAATTCTGATCCATGAGGGGGGGGGGCGACCTGTCGTGACCTGGCAGCCTTCTGCTGTTGAAAGACCGACACTACAGCGAGGCCGCGCGGCACCAAGCGGTCACCAGTCGACTTTGATAACAGCCGGCCACTCACGCGCAGTCCGTCATATTTTCGAGTGCCTGCGGCATTCGAACGCCGCAGCCACCCCCGGCGGTTTCAGCAGGGTGGTGGATGGCGACGATCGCATTCCGTTGCCAACCCGGGCTGAATAGCGACACGACGATCGATTCCACTATTGATCGTAATCTGTCCTGAATAATTGAGCACCGGTCCACGTTCCGGTCGGGGTCCATCACTGGATTGCACATGATTCCTGTTGACTTGATGTTCAGCTGTGCCATGGTCCTCAGCTGAATTCCAGCAATTCTTAAGTTGGTGATCGGTGTACAGTCGAATCTGTGTGACTCTGCTGCGGGCCTGGCCCAGGAGTAACCAATTTGTCCGCTCGTCCCAGAGCGGCGCGGCGTCGGCTCGTGCAAAGCAGACAGCGGCCGCATGACCCATGAACTGTTCTCGAAGAGAAAGGAAGTTCGTTCACAATACAGAGCCGTGGACTCCTGGTCCGCCTCTTTTGAGCCGGAGACAAGTGGAGCATCTATTAAGGGGCCCCTCCTGAGACGCGGTGCAGCAGAGCCCACTCATTGGTCGAACCTCTTGCTGAGAGGGCACTAAGAGCCTGCACCCACGTCAGAGGTCACCGCAGAGGCAACAATTCATGCAACAATTTCCGGCAATCCGCAATAGTGTCTTCCACGTGTGCGTGCGGTGGTCATTATGGTGCCACAGCCCCGACAAGGCTGCCACGAGTGTGAAAGTCCGGCACAAGTGAGCTGGCCATCACATTTTTCAACTGTAAATACCGACTGGCATCGAGCTTTCACCATCACCCTTCGGGGCCTAGAATCGCTGATCCGTCTGGTTCCGCTCGAGCGATGTTAGAGGTGTAGTCCGAATCGCAGAAGTGTCGAATGCCAATGTGGCACATGTGACATGTCGATGGTACTATTGGTCTCGGCCGAGTGCTATGTTTTTCGTGGAGCGACGGTACGACGACGTAATTCTGGACGACGGCGCTTGTTCTAATCCTCTGCTGCTCCACCAAATTTGACAGAATAAGCATCTGCTACTGTCAGCCGCCTGGAAGTTCTTGAAAGGTTGACATCGGAGAGTAAGGCGCGTCGCCGAAGAATGATCGAATCCAAGAAAGGCTCACAGCAAGTCACAGCAGTTTACAGCAGCTCAGAGCAAAACCTGCAGCGTCGGTTGCGAACCATCTGCGAACCGGTTAAGGGCGAAGCGTGTGTGCCGGTGAGCGGCCAAAATCGGTTGAGCAGCAATATGCGCAGGCTCTGCGAACCCGCTCCGCTCGGATCGAGAGTGCCTGTTTTTTTATGTCGGCAGATCGCAGTGTATGGGAAACGGAGAAGGTGACGTTGCTGGCTTGAGGACCTGCGAACTGGAGCTTGCGAACGGCTTCCGTGTGAGTTGTCCACATTCCGACCTTCCAATGCCAAAATTCAAGCAAACATACCATCGATCGACCTTGCGATCACGTTGATCTGGGCCGCAATTGTCAGTAAATAACACGGTCAAGTGAGACACGCAGCGAGATATGCCGTAAGGTTTTGCAATCGAGTAGACACAAAGACGTCAAACGCACAAATGTCGGAGACACGTTGGCAGTATCTCTCATCATCACGCGGCACGGTTGTATTTCACGACCGACTGCAGTGATATGTCGGTCTCTGATTGCTCCATTCCAGTTGGCATGCGTACATTGAGCGTGCAATCTGGTGACGCTTTCACCTCTAGCGAGACTGCATTGTGGAGCGCTTGTGAGGCGGCCGCGAGGTGTCTGCCGGTCACCGTGACTCATAGCGGGCTCCCACGCGGCCGCCTGAGGCGGTCGGACGGCCCGGCCTGCGAGTCTGCCGAGACGTGGCAGGGGCCACGTACGATTGCGTCTCTTGAAGGGCGGCAGAACTGTGCGACCCCCTCCGATTTTTGTGTCAGCGATCCGCATGCTCATTGGTCAGACGCACTCTCGCTGTGCACCACCCGGCCATATCCTCGATTGGCCGTCCACCGTGAACGGCTTATGAGTCGCAGGAGACTCTGTGGCGTTTTAATGAGACGCACGGGCCCGGCAGGCCACGTGTGGAGCGCAGCATCATGCTCGACATGGCCTGCTTGGCCCTGAGCGTGGCAGGAAAGAAAGGCGGCCGCCCGATTCTCTTCCAGCGAGGGGGTGATCAAGGGCTGCCGACTGTTTTGCGGGCGTACGCCGGGGTCGTGTCACCTGCGAGACCGTCGAGAACGGTCGCGGTGGAGCCCTCCAGGCCCCTCTGTGATCCTCTACGCAGTGGAAGGGTGGTGGCGCCGCGGGACCAACTTAAACGGTCGGTTGCGTTGTGGGAAGACTCTGTTTGTGGACCATTTGTGGGTGGGGTCGCAGCGCCGGGGGCAACCGCCCCGGCGCCGTGACCCGTTCGGCTCTGAGAGAGGAGCCGTGTGCATTTGCGTGCCTGCGTGTGGCCGCCATCGTCGCCAGTGGCCGCCGTTGCAGCGCGGGAGAGGAGACGTCGTGCGCGCGAGCTTCGTAGTGACCGCCATCTTTGTTTGCGGCCGCGTTGCAACACGGGAGGAAGGACGTGCATGTCCGCGCGCGTTTTCTCGGCGGCTGTTGTCGTTGGCGGCCGCAACGGCACCGTGTTCGCGTGCGCGCTGCTCTTGGCGGCCGTCTTTCTCTGTGGCCGCCTCCGGTACACGACCGTTCTTGGACGAGTGTGCGGCGGGAGGCGGGGTGCCTTACTTGTTTGGCAGCCGCTCTGTGCACAAGTGGCCGCCTTTCGCTCGCTTTCCACGAGGCGTCGGACTGTGCGAGGACCGGACTCTTCGGCAACATGGTTCTTCGCGCGCCGCGTTCGATCTCAAAAACGGAGCGCCGGCGCGGTCTGCGGGAGTTGTGCCGTGTGTGCCGATGCACGCTGAGCGTCGGTGACGATCATCCCCTGTGCGCGCCTTCCTTCCCGTTTCCGTGCGCGGCGCGCACTAGGCCCATTTCAGAGGCTCCGTCACGAGCAGCTGGGGCCGATGCACCACCACCTCGAGCTGTAAACCCTCCTTGCCTGGGTCCACTGCCGTCACGACCGCCGAGCCCTCAGTGTCAAGACCCGCGTCCCTTCGCGTGGCGGCCGCCGCCGACGTGGCCGCCCAGCCCATTTCGGCAAGGCCCAGGTCTTCACGACAGGCGGCCGGGACCGTGCCGGCCGCCGAGCCCGCCCTGCCAAGGCTCGCGCTCTTCCGAATGGCGGCTGCTGCTGCAGCGGCCGCCGAGCGCGCTTCATCAAGGCTTTCGTTCCCCCGATTGGCGGCCGGGAACGTGTCGACCGCCAAGCTCGCCCCGTCAAGGCCTGCGTCCCCCCGATTGGCGTCCGGGACCGTGTCGGCCGCCAAGCCGTCCCCGTCAAGGCTTGCGTCCCCCCGCTCAGCGGCCGGGCCCGTGTCGGCCGCCGAGCCCGCCCCTTAAAGTCCTGCATTCTTTCGACTGGCAGCCGCCGCCGCAGCGGCCGCCGAGCCCGCTTCGTCAAGGCCTGGGTCCCCCTCATTGGCGGCCGGCGCCCGCGTGGCTGTGAAGCCGCACTCGCGCATGCCAGCCGTCGCGAAGTCGTCAGCCACCGGCGAGCTCACCTCGGGAAAGCGCGCCCCGTACCCACGCCCGGCCGTCAAAATCAGGTCCGGAAAGCTCCCCTCATCAAGGCGCATCTGGGTCCACCTAGCGGCCGCCCGCGGCGCGACCGCCAAGCCCACTTGGCAAAGGTGTACTCTCTGCAACCCGGCGGCCGTCGCCCCAACGGCCGCCAAGACCCCGAGCCCTCCGCGTCAAGGACCTCCTGAGCCGACGTGGCCATCTGTCGGACCGTCTCGTCCCGCAAGTCTCTCGGAACGAGCGCGGCCACCAACTCAACCAGGAGCTGCAGGAAAGCTGCGGGAGCTGCAGGAGCGTGCCCGCAGAGCCCACATCGGGGACCGGACGGCGCAATGGCTGCTTCGAGAGGGCATTCCGGACTCCCTGGAGAAGAGCAATGGGTGAGACACGCGGCGACACGGGCAGCAGCAGATTATCCAAGGTCACCTGTCGCCGCCTCGGACGCGGCCGGCGTGGGCGCCGATCGGGCAGCCCCCGACGCCGGCGCCATGGCCGCAGACTGACGCGCTGACGGTCATGTTGAGGCCCCTCCAAGCCGCAGCGTCACACGACGCACATACAACCTCGTCGCGGGGCGGTCAACAGGGCTTGGGCGAGACCTCGGACGTGAACATGCACTTGGCGGCCCAATCGGCGCCGGCGGACGCGGTGAAGGCGGCGTCTGAGATGCTCCCCTCGACACCGATTCCGGGCTTGCAGTCCACGGCTGCGGGGCGGGCAGGCGCGGAGCACTTGGAGGGCGCTGCCCTCCCGGTCGCCGCGGTGCAGAGGTTGCAGGGGTGCGAGGCGCTGAACAGGCTGTCACTGCAGCCGCCACCGGTCTCTCGGCCCCTGACGCTGCAAGAGGCGAAGGCGGCGCAGCACAGTCTCGCAGCGCCGCGTGGCTCAGCCGATCAGGCCACGAAGCGGACGCGTTAGCGGCGGCTTACGCGACTGGATCTGCAGCACAGCCGGAGGCGCGGCCGCCGACGGCGGCCGCGGCGGCGGAAGCGGGGTCGGCGATAGAGGGGGTGCAGCACCCGCCGACCCAGGCGGGTTCATACACGGAGGGGGTGCAGCGGCTCCCGGTGGAGGCGTGGACAGTTGCGGGTCCCCTTCCTCCTCAGCAACCGCTGCCACAGCCGACGCCGTCGCCGCCGGCGACAAGGAGTCCCCCACAGCCAGGGGCAGAAGACGCGGCTGCGTATGGACCGCGCCAGAGCAAGTGGCACTCCGCCAGGTCTGGTTTGCGGTGACGCAAGACCCGGTGGTCGACCCCGACCAGAGCCGAGCAACCTTTGCCGCTGCAATGGTCAACAGGTATAAGTCACATTGCCTGATGGGCCCTGTACGCAGGGCGCGCACGGACACCGCCATCGTCCGCGAACTGCGGTATTCAGTTTTTGAGAACGTTCAACGCTTTTGATTCTCTATGGTGGCCGTTGGACGGCGCCAGATGACGGGCAATTTGACCGACGAGGACCTGATACGCATGGCCACCGCGCACTTTTACGCTGAGAACCTGTATGAGGCCGTGCAGGTGGACGTCAACGACGAGGACGCGCTTGTGCTGGTGGTGAAGACGGGCGGCGAAAGAGGAGCCGATTGGGTCAAGTGTTGGAAGGTCATGCGTAAGTTAGACAAATTCAGCGGCGCGTCGGGGGCGGCCGCCACGGCGGTCGCCACTCGCGGCGGCCGTCCTGTGCCAGACGGAAGCGTCGAGGCCATTTAGGAGTACGACTCGGGCTCCACGGTCGGCAGGCGGCGCGGCCTGTTCCAAGACGAGCCTATCGGTACGAAGGCCGCCAAAGCGGCGGCCTCGACTGACATTGCTATCCAAAAGGAAGGCCGCCACGACAGCGGCCGCCCTCAAGTCCTTGTCTCAGACAGCCATCAAGCGCGCCGGCATCGACTTTGAGAAGGCCAAGTACGTACCTTAGACGGATGAGTCGGAGCAGTGGCGCAAGAACAAGACGAATCGGCGGCTTTTGCTCTCCAACGCAAGACTGTGCAAGGTCAAGCCAGCGGAGTCACGGCTCGTTTCCCGCTCGACAACAACGGCGCCGTCTATGTCGGGCACCTCTGCGGCGGCTACCGGGGCCGCTGAGGCGGCGGCGGGTGCGGCCGCAGGTAGGGCTCCAAGTGCGGCCGCATCGCCAGAATATGCAGTTTCTCCAAGAAGCGGTGTGGCCGCGTCTCTCGGGTCTGGTAGAGCGCCCGCTACTTTCGGCGGCGTGGCTGCGAACGGCGGCGAAGCGGCCGCGCTGGCGCCGGCCGCTGACCTCACGGTCGGGTGCCCGGTGTCTGGCGCGGCCGCGAGTGCGGCCGCATTGCCTCCGTCTGCATCTTCCCCGAGTGGCGGCGTCGACGCGTCGCCGCGTACCAGCGCATCACCAGCCCCGGCCGCAAGCGCGGCCGTTGCGTGCCGCGCTGCGGCCTCGGCCGGTGTCGGCGCGGTCAAGCGGAGGAAGTGGCGAGGCTGAAGCTCGATGCATACCAAGCAGGCCCGCTTCACGGCGGCCAGGAACACCGTCTCGGGTCCAGGCCGTTTCATGACGCCGCGGCCGCATAATGTGGCCGCTGGCGAGTAGGGCGACGACGAGAAGGATGCTGCCTGTGGTACCTGTGGCAGCGATTGCGCGGATGGTGACTTGGCCTTAGTTGCATCTCTGTTGACATTTGTGACGGTGGCGTCTCTTCGCGTGTGGAGTGCACGACTACTGCATCGAATATTGCACGACAATCATACACGGTTTTTTTTTCCCCTTCGCTGGGTTTTTTTTTTCCTACAAGCCGACTCTGTCCGACCCTGTGACTCTGTCCAAGAGGCAAGCACGGCGCGATCCCCTTACTTGTACACCATTCATACTGCAGCATGAAAAAATAAGACACTCGCGGACATCCGCCTGCGCCAGACGGAGCGGCGGCCTTGTCCGTCTTCCTAGATAAAGCGGAGGCCTTCCGAGAGTCTTTGCTATCCCGGTTCGGCGTAGTGGCCGCTGTAGACGTGCAAATGTGTGGAGAAAAACAAAAGCGCAATGATGGCAAAAAAAAATCTGTGCACGCTACAGATACGGCTCCAGAAAGGAACCGCGATGAAGAAAGATATGAGCAGCCAGACCGTCGCGGAGACAGAAGAACTCAGATCTATCCGTGGCGATCTGCCGCGCCCACAACTGGAACAGAACAGGAACCGGAGGGGGGTACGCGCCGCCCAAAACCACGAGAGCATGCGGCAAAGGCGCCAAACGCGGAGCTGCGGCGGCTGCGGCGGCCGCATCAGCGGCCGTTCCTGCGGCCGTGGGGCCACCCCCCGCAGCCGCAAGCGGATTGACAAGACCGGCGGCCACGGTGGCGGCACCTGAAACATCAGCGCCTACTTCGCCACCCACGCCCGGAGGCGAGCCACCGCCGGCGACGGCCGCCGAGCAATTAAAGTCGGCGGCCGCGGCGGCGGCGCCCGCACCACTAGCTCCTCCGCCGCCCATCACGCCTGCTGGCGAGCCACCGCCGGCGGCGGCCGCCGATCAACCAAAGGCGGCGGCCGCGGCGCCGGCGCCCGCACCGTCATCACCTCGTCCGCCACCCACGCCTGCTGGCGAGCAACTGCCTGCGACGGCCGCCGAGCCACCAAAATTGGCGGCCGCGGCGGCGGCGCCCGCACGCAAAGCGCCTCCTCCAATACCCACGTGTGCTGCGGAGCCACCTCCCGCAGCCGCAGGCGGACCGACAAAGCCGGTGGCCGCAGCGGCGGCGCCCGACCCATCAGAACCTCCGCCGCACGCCACGCCCGCTGACAAGGCACCGCCGGTGGCGGCCGCCGAGCCACCAAAAGCGTCGGCCGCGGCAGCGGCGCCCGCACCAACAGCTTCTCGGCAGCCCATCACGCCTGCTACCCTGCCTCCACCAGCGGCGGCCGCCGAGCCACAAACTTCGGCGGCCGCAGCGGCGGCGCCCGCACCGTCACCGCGTCCTTCGCAACCCACGCCTGCTGGCGAGCCACCGCCGGCGCTGGCCACAGAGCAACCAAAGTCGGCGGCCGCGGCGGCGGCGCCCGCACCACCAGTTCTTCCGCCGCCCATCACGCCTGCTGGCGAGCCACCGCCGGCAGCGGCCGCCGAGCCACCAGAAGGGGCGGCCGCGGCGGCGGCGCCCGCTCCTTGAACTCCTCCACCGCCCCCCACGAGTGCTGGCGAGCCACCGCCGGAAGCAGCCGCTGAGCCAACGAGACCGGCGGCGGCGGCGGGGGCGCCCGCACCATCAGCTCCTCTGCCACCGCCGACGCCCTCTGACGATCGATCGCCGGCGGCCGCCGCCGCAGCGGCAAGGCCGGCGGCCGCGGCAGCCGCGCCATCGGCACGAGCTCGTCGCGGCCAAACGGCGCTTGTGAAGGGGTCTCCGCCGGCGGCCGCCACCGGGGCGACATCGCCGGCGGCCGCCGCACCAGATCCCGCATCGCCATTCCAGCCGACGTTGTCTGCGCTCCCGGCATGGCCAAAGCGGGCGGCGGCCGCAAGTTCCAAAACCCTTGCGGCCGCCGCCGCCGCGATATGCTCATGAGCAACATACCCGCCACGCCTCTGCTCAACGACCATGTTGTGCAGAATGTCGGCCGCATTTCCGGCAAGCATCATCTGATAAACAGAGCCAAAGCGGCCAGGGTGCAGAAGAGTGTGGAACCTCGCGGTCAGAACTCCGTATATCCGCTCGACATCCTTGCGCAGCGCTTCCTAGAGCCGGCTGAAACTTTTTTCTGCGGGTGTGATGGGGTTGGGGTACGGAGAAGCGAAAAATGGATACTTCGGATACACACCGTCAGTACGTTAATACAACAAACGACGTGAAAGACCATAAACACAGAAAGAGAAAGACTTCGGCAGCCACGCACCCTCCACCACATCAACATACAACGGTGAGATGCGGAACACGATGAGGTCATTGAGGCTCCCCGGCGCCCCGATACAGAAATGTCAAATGTCAATGTCCTCATCACAAACCGTCTCCATGACAATGGAGCGCCACTTCTTGCGGTTCTGATACTGCCCAGCAAGCCCCTTTGGGCACGCGGCCCACTCCCAGTGCGAGCAATCGAGGCTGCCGATGCATCCCGGCATACTCCGTGCTGCGTTGCGCTCCAGCATGCGTTTGACCCTCTCGTCGTTAGGATGCCGCAGGTAGACGGGCTCCCACTCCTCAACAATAAACTCAATCAGCTTCTTCGTGGCCACCTCAATTGTAGACTGGGACAGGCGGACATACTCAGCCGCACGATCATACGACTCCTCGTACGCGAGAACACGGAAGGCGGCCAGCAGCTTCTGCAGAGACTAAGCTTGTGACTGCCTCGTTGCATTGGTGCTCTGCCGCCGAAATGGCCGGTCGCGGATGGCGTCGTCAATGCGCATAAAAACAGACCGTGGCACACGGAAGCGACGCTCAAACGTCTCTTCTCCATGCACAGGCGGCTGCCCATCCACACCAAAATAATCCGGCATGATGCCGCGCATACCCTCGTCGAAATCACGTGGCCGGTTGGCACGCCGCCCGGCCACAGACCCGACAAAACGCCGTCTGAGCGCTCGCTGCGCCGCATTCCTGCGATGAAGGCGCATCAGGAACAGAGATCGCGCTCCGATGACGGCCGCAAGCAGCTCGTCCGCGGAGCCCTCCGACTGACCGCGGCCGTCATCGCTCGACGACCCAGACCCATCATCAGTGAACGCGTCCATCTCCATCCACCAGTACAGCCGACGTCAGAAGGACCAGAGCGGCCGCAGAAGCGGCCAAAAATGCGGCCGTCAACACGGCCGCTCACGGCCGCTCACGGCCGCTGCGCCGGCGAAGGAGACGGGCAGAACGAGGAAACGGAATGGACGACGCCGACGACGGCGGTGCCGCAGTCGCGCTCCCCCCGACGACGACGGTGTGATCGACGCGCCGCTGGTGGCGGGCGCACTGCGTCGATCTGTATCTCCGCGCCCCCCCCCCCACAGAAAGCGCAATTGGCAGGTCCCGTGATCGTGCTGCCATTTTCGGTGGCGGCCGCGTAACCAAAATGGTGGGCTGCGCGGCGCTGCCTGAAAACCCTCATGCAGGGCCCATTCGCACGGGTGCGGCTGCGCACGGACAGTCACATGCCTGCCACACAATGCTGCGCTGCGCGGAACCCCCCCCCGATTGGCTCCCAGCGCAGGTTGGTGGCACCAGCACTGCGTGAACTGGGGGCCACCCCGCCAAAGATGTCCGCTGCACGACCGCATTGCGGCCGCGCGCCCACCCATCGTCACGGCTGGCAGAATCCCCAGCCAAAAGGGTTTTAGATGGGCCTTGGATGTTGTCTCGTCACTCTTTGGTTGTTGACGGATGGGCTTCTCCCGCTCATCCAGGCCCATCCAACAGAGTTTTCGATGGGATGCCGCTGGGCTTTGGATGGGCTTCGGATGGTCATTTCCAGCCAATGGCGTGGTCCCCAGTTCCTCCCGGGAGTCCGTCGTGTCGAGGTGGCCCGCTCGAGAGACACCATGTGATCCTCCGCAGGCTTCGCCGTTTCGTATTCAGAAACCCGGTGTGAAACCAAAAGCCCATGTCATTGGCTACCAGTCGCACGTGGTTTGGCCACACCGCGCAGCAGTTTGGGCCGATCCAATTGGTCTGCTGCAAGTATAAGTAATCTGTTAGAAAGAATGCCAGTTGCACCGGCCGCGGTTGGAGCCGGCTGTCCTCACGACCGACTCCGAATCCGACCATGTGAAGTCGCGGCGCAAGCAGAGCTACAGCGTTTGTGAATCAGGTGCCGCGTTGCATGTGCGGTTGTCCTCGTGGGGGGTCAGCGAGTTCAGCTGTGTCACAACACACTGTGCAAGTGACGGAATTTTCGCACTCTCAAAGCGAATAGCGGAGCGCAGCGTGGAGCACGGCGTTTCGCGATGTCACCGACTCATCGCAATTTTGAAGGCCAAGTCATCTTTTGTCGCTGTCTGTCGGCGTGAACAAGACGACCGTCGGTCTGGTCGTGACGTCGACGGGGTGCACACAATCTTCAAGATTTGAATGTCAAGTACTGAGAAATATGGGAGTTGTATCGCAGAAACGCGAGGGTCGACCTCGTGCCGCGGACGCCGCTGAGCAGACGGACCAGATGGGAGCAGTACGAGGGGCTACAGTTAGCAAGGGCCCGGCACAAGAGTAGAAATGATGCTGGCCCAATGATATGGCGTGAGTTTTCCGCGGACGTAACGAGGGCCGGAAAGAAAAGGCTGTGCTGCACGAAAGTGCGGTGACTTTTGACTGGCCTCGGTCGAGGAAGCCCATCCCAGTAACTCTTTGGATGGGGAATCGGGGGGCGCTCACAGACGTCAAAAAAGCCCGTCCATCAGAGTTTTGGATACGGATAGGCTTTGGATGGGGGCGGATGGGGATTCTGCCGGCCGTGACGATCTTCCCAACTGCGGCAGGGGGGGCTGGCGGATAGCTCCCCTCAGAGAAGGGATCACCTGCCCACACCGATGTGCATGGGCCAATCATATCTATTACCTGTGAAGGTTACTTGACGGCCGTCAAGGCTGCGATTACAGTACCCGTCTTGTGCCGAGCCACCATTCTTCCGTCTGCAGTCCCAACCCGCCACCTCGCCGGCACCCCCCGTCCGTCCACCCGCAACACCGCCCCCGTCTCCTGGCTCCTGCTCCGCTGCCATTGCCGACGGCACGCCATGAGCGCCACCACCGCCGCCACCTCCGGCGATGCCGTTGCTGCCGCCCCCACCGACGAGGAGACCGCGATCATCCAGACGCTCGCCGCTGCCGCGCCCCCCTCGGACCAGAAGGATGCCGCCGTTCAAGCAAAGAATGATCTAGAGGTCAATCATGCGCATGGGGGCAACTACTGGCTTGAAGCTGAGGCGCTCGGTGCCGCCAGAGAGGCGAAGATTAGAAATCGGCAAGACGGCACGTCTGCCGCCAAGGAGGACGAGTTGCGGGACGAACTGCTGCTCTACCTGCACGGCCTCGCTCAGGCGGCGAAGTACCTGACGGAGGCCGAGGAGACGGTTGAGGCGGCCGAGGACCCGCTACCGAGCTTTTTGTCAAACGGGTTTGCGCCCAGCATATCCGACGATGACGAGCTCTGTGACGTCCACCTCGCGCTGCCCGCATGCGCGTTGGTGCGTCTCCTGAAGTGCGATGCGGCCAAGCTAGAGAATGGCGACATCGCGGCGTGGGAACCAGTCACAGAGCAGCTTGCCCGCGAGTCGCCGCTCCGCGGCGGTACCTACAAGGTGGTGTGGGGCACCGCCGTGGCCGCCTGTCCTATGATGCTGCTGCACTACGAGAGCACCGACATGAGGCGCAGTGTGCTTATTGTCGTCGTCAAGTCGACGGCTAACGCAGTCGCGTGGCTCCGAAACCTGTGCATCGAACTCGTGGACGTACCGCTGGAGTGGCACATCCCCTCTGACGAGCCGCACGGGGCGCAAAAGCAGAAGGTGCACGCCGGCTTCCGCGCAGTCGTCAACGGCTTCAAGCTCTCCTGCCTCGACAAGGAAATCCAGGGGAAGCTGGTCGACCACGAGGAGAACGGCCTCGTCGGCACGCAGATGAAGGTGGTTTTTGCGGGGCACTCCCTTGGTGCGGCGGTCGCGACGCTCCTCGCAGCGCGCCACGGCACGAGGGACAATCCCGCCAGGCTGGTGACATTCGGCGGCCCGCGGGTGGGCAACGACGCCCTGCAAACCGCCATCCAGCGCCTAACGGTTCACACGAGGGTAGCCACGCCTGGGGACCCAGTGCCGGGCCTGCCGTGCTGGTGGAGGCACAACTACTACGCGCCGGCGCTGGCTAACGCGCACTGGGCGCTGCACCCGCCGGCTGACGACGACGTATCGGCTGCGGCCGTGATGAAGACGTTCGGGACGGACGCGACGGCCTCGCTTACCAACGTTCTGAGCTGCTCCCAGCTCCGACGTTTTCTGGTCGAGCACCCGATGCACTACTACCTGGAACGGATGCTTCTCTACTACAACCGTCTGTAAAACGTGTTGGTCAGCAACGCTGCGCGAGGAGCCGCCAGGGATGCCCCATGTGCTATATGTATGCTGTTTTCTTGGGCTGAGTTCGTCTGCTTGTCTGTTTTTTTGCTGACCGCTCAAGGAATGGAGACAGTAGGGGAGTTTCAGGCGGCTGTCGCAGTGGTGAGCACCCACGACCATGCTGCTGGGGGCGCCCCCTTCAACAAAGATGCTGGTGGCGGCGTCAACGGGAGCGATATGAATAGGATAGGTGCAGTGGGCAGCGGGGTGAGGTTATGCAAGGAAATGGGGGGGTTGCAGCCACGCAGAGCCGTCAGTATGTTTCCTTCTTGTTTGAGCTCCAGGACGCGACGCCCGACCCGCTGCGACCCTCCTGACAGTTACATACGCCGGCGCTGGGCGGCGACACCACCACCGACGCACTGTGGCTGGAACGCATTAATGAGGGAGCGAAGCGTAACGAACAGCCTTGGCATATGCTTGTGGGAAGAAGAGCGAAACTGAACGCATGAAACACGCCGCGAGGCAGCCAACGTCGGGGGTGGCAAGGCCGACTGGGGGGGGAGCGGTTGCCCCCGCCCGTGCACCCGTCGGTGCGGCTACGTGCGGGGGGGAGCCGATGGGTTGGTGCTTGGCGGATGCCAACCGGCGGGGTGCCCGCAACAGGGCGGGCGGGAGCCCGCCGTGCGACGGGGGCGACGGCCGGTGAGGACGGTCAGGGGAGCGCGTCCGTGGGGGGGCGAGGCCGCTGGGCAGCGCACCCCGTCCTTAGATGGGGGCGCCCACAGACCATGCACGGGGCGGGTGCCGCCATCGCCAAAAAAAGGAGGAAGACAAAAAAAAGAGCGGGCCCGCGAAATGCGAGGGGCGCGCGGCCATCGAGAGTCACCGGCCACCCCGGCGCGCCCTCCCCCCCGCGGAAAGGAGTCACTGCCCACCCCGGCGGCCCCACCCCCCCCCCCCACCGTGTCAAGTCGGTGACCACA
>ENA-ORXT01003044-ORXT01003044.1-marine-metagenome-genome-assembly--contig:-NODE-3044-length-19050-cov-6.106467_pt1 | contig 19050 bp, 12 predicted proteins | sample MGYA00237868_ERZ511482 | MGnify/ENA metagenome assembly ERZ511482 | reverse complement strand
CTAACCCGTCAATCTTCTTCGTTGGCAGGTCAGCACCGATCAGGCTTGCCACCGTAGGTAGAATATCTATCGTTGAACAGAGTTGGTCACAAACGGAGTCTGGTTTGATCTTTCCCGTCCACCGCATCAGTGTGGGCACGCGGTAACCGCCTTCGAACATGGTCTGCTTGCCTTCTCTTAAAGGAGCGGCGCTGCCAGCGTGGTCTCCGTACGTTAACCAAGGCCCATTGTCAGACGTGAAAATAATCAATGTGTTCTCACCCAAGCCGCATTCATCAATCGTCTTGGTGATTTGCCCAACGGACCAATCGACCTCCATCATGACGTCGCCGAATAAACCAGCGTTGCTTTTCCCCTTGAATTTTTCCGACACGTACAGCGGAACATGAACCATCGTATGGGGTAAGTACAAGAAGAACGGTTCGGCTTTGTTGTCCCTGATAAACGCAACGGATTTTTCAGTGTACTGAACTGTCAATTCCGCTTGGTCTTTCCCATCGACATCGGCGTCAATAATTTCATTGTCTTCAAACAAAGGTAGCGGCGGTAGATTTACTCTCCAGTCTTTCTTTGTACCTTCAGGAAGATATTCAGGCTGATGGGGCCACATGTCATTGGAATATGGCAAACCAAAATAATGATCAAAGCCATGTTGCAGCGGCAAGAAAGGACGTTCGTGGCCAAGATGCCATTTGCCAAAACAAGCCGTCGCATATCCCTTTGACTTGCAGACCTCCGCCAACGTCGTTTCGTCTTGATTGAGTCCCTTCTTGGCATCTGGAAATAAAGCCCCCGAAATTCCGACGCGCCGGTGATAACATCCGGTCAACAATGCGGCGCGCGAAGCGGAACACACCGCCGATGACGTTACGAAATCAGTAAACTTTCGGCCCTGTTTCGCCAGACGATCCAAGTTCGGCGTTTCATAGGTAGTCGCACCGAAAGAACCAATGTCAGCGTAACCCAAGTCGTCCATGAAAATGAGCACGATATTGGGGGGCGTGTTCGGCTGGTCCGCGACGGCGCTGGCAGAGTACAAAAACGCGCAGAGTGCGAACGAAATATACAGCCCGATCCATAGGAAACGACAGTGAGGCTGGATTGTGTTTTTATTCATGGTTCTGTCGTGAAGTAGAAGGTTAAACATTCGGTGGAAGTGCCAGCTTGCCTACGGTTGATCTTCTGGCAGTTTGACTTGGGAAGGTTGCATCAAATAGTTGATTAGGTTGGCAATCTGATCCTCCGAAAGATTGTCCAACATGCCATCAGGCATCGGCGACATCGTTGAACGCTTCGTTTGTTCGACGTCCTCCAACAGAATCGTTTTAAGTTCGTTCTGCGTTTGCAGCGATAGCGTTTTATCTGTTTTTGCTGCGACCAGTCCGTTCAGCGTTTGCCCGTCTGTCGTCACTACGATCGTCATTCCAAAGTCCTTGCTAACCACGGCGCTGGGATCCACAATGTTCTCTAGTAGGTAGTCGATGTTATTGCGGTTGGCTCCGGTAAGTTCGGGCCCGATCTTTTCGCCCTGGCCAAACAAACGGTGACACTTGGCGCAGTTGCTGTTAAAAATTGCACGTCCCTTGGCCGAAGACGCCGATGCAAGACGATCTGCTGTCAACAACTCCTTTAGGCTGGCGATCCTTTGTATCTTTTCGGCCGATGAATCTCGGATTTCTCCCCATACGTCAGTGACTCGCTTCGTTAGTTCCGTGTCACCAAGCGAACGAATTTGTCGCACGTCGAATGCCGATAGATCATTGAGGGGGATCTTGCCTGATTCGATCGCTGACAATAATTCATTCGCAAATTTTGTGCGTGAGGCAAGCGTTTGAATCACCAGCGGTCGTTTGGGAGCGCGGAACCGTCGATAGTGTTTTATTAAAGCCCTGGCAACTTTGATGTCATCACTGGCGGCGACACCTCGAAGAGCAACTGCATTAATTCTTGCGTCACGCAACAAGGGTAAGCAGATGTCGACAATGCCTTCGGATTTGCTGGTCACCAGCGTCTCCAAGGCCGTTCGGCGAATGCTGATGTCTTCATTTTTGTCTGATACGATCTTACGGACGTCCTCCAACGCACGACCGTCACCGAACAGCACACTCAATTTACGGACGTGATCGGCGATCTTGGATTCGGTATCGCCTTTGACAACCGAAACGACGTCAGGCCAGTTCTCGGGCTGGGCAACGCGACTCCATCCTTTGAACCCATTACATAGTCCCAACAGCAGGTTCGCGCGAACATCTGGTGATGCGGAAGCAATACTTTTGACGATCCTGTTAACCGGTTGGGGCGAAGATTCGATGTCCTGTACCAACCTGCGAGTGATCAATCGCTGCGTTTTGGACCACTTCGATTTAGTCGCTACATCAGCCAAGGCAACTGGATCAGCATCAGCAACCGGAATCAGACCGTACCAAACCAGCAGAGGCAAATTGTGATCCTGAGCGTCTTCGCCGCGCGACATCAAGGATGACGCAAGCGCACACCGGTGGTTGACCGGTAATCGCTGGATCGTGGAAGCAAGCGTCAGACGCACCAACGCGCTGGGATCGCTGGTCGCCATTTCGCAAAACACTGCCTTCCACTTCAAATACTCATTGGCAACGCGCGATTGGCTTTGCTCTGATAGAAAGTTGGGACCAAACACGTCGTCGATCGGCCAATGATCAGAGATCAGCCGAATCGCCCAGGATCGGATGTGTTCGTCGGCGTGAGACAAATGTGAACGTAGCAAATGTTCATCCGTCAAATCCATCGCACTTAGTGTCGTGATCGCTCGATAGCCCCATTCGGGCGTGCCATCGCTGAGCGTCTTTTTTAACTCGGCGACTGCGAATTGAAAGTCCTTCGTAGATTTGATTTCAGCGTCTGCAGCGCGAGCGCTGAGGATGACGCGCGCCTGACGAACAAACCAGACGTTTTTATGCTTCATCAGTTGTGCCAGTTCGAGACTCGTCATCGCATTTAGGTCTTCCGGCGGCAGCTTATTGAAGGCCGTCTCAGTGCTCGGTTGATATGACAACCTATAAATTCGACCGCTTGTACGATGAACACCGGTCGATTCATGGCACTCGCCGGTATCACTCCAGTCCAGCACAAACATGTTACCGTCGGGACCGTAGCCAATCTCCATGCCTCGAAAAAATGGATCGGCCGCGATAAGCGTGTCTGGCCCATGTTCGCCAACGTAGCCGCTGCCTTGTCTGACCAGCAATTCCTGATTGGCACGCCTACCGTGAAAGTTCAACGTAAAAAGTCTGCCGCGATATTCCTCAGGCCAAAGGCCGCCCAGGTAGATTGACATTCCGCAATGCGCGTGCCCCCCACCAAAATCATTCGCCGCTCCGTCGCGCGAATCTGTCCATTTGCCTTTTGTATCAAAATGCCAATGGTCGGCATGCATGTCAATCAACTCGTAGGCGTGCGGGTTGGGATCCAACGTGAAAGGACGATCGAAATGGGCGCCCGGAATCAAGTGCCAAAGATGACCGTTGACGGTGTTGATAAAGAACCCATCACCAAATTCATTCCAGTCATGGCCCCAAGGATTCGTTGTCCCGTGTGAAAGTACTTCAATATGTTTGGTGAGCGGATGAAACCGCCAGATACCTCCTTCCAGTGCGACACGTTGGTCAATGTTTGTGCCGGGCACTCCAATGCGCCCCGGGCAGGACCCTCCACAGCGCCCGTATAACCAACCATCCGGCCCCCACTTCAGACCGTTAGCAAAGTTATGGTGGTTCTGTTTGGCGACTTTAAATCCATCGAGCACCGTCACCGCGGGGCCATCGGGTTTATCGTCGTTGTCTTTGTCAGCGATGAACAATAGTTTTGAAGGGCACATTAACCAGACACCACCGTGCCCAATTTCGATGCTGGTCAACATTTGAACGTCGTCGGTGAACACGGACCGCTTATCTGCCACACCATCTCCGTCGGTGTCTTCGAAAATTAACACGCGATCACGCAGCGCCATATCAAATCGCTGCGATCGTTCCGCGTAAGTAAAGTTTTCAGCGACCCACAATCTTCCCCGCGCATCCCACGCCATCGCGATCGGATTTTGGACGTCGGGTTCGCTGGCAAATACGTTGACACCGAAACCAGCGGGCACTTTGAAACCAGTGGCCGCCTCAAACGGTGGCATAGGTTGGGCTTGTTTGTCTGATTCGCTGTTGTAGATTTCTGGGAAGTCTTGTCCCTCGGCGGTGCCAGAGAACATCGTGATAGATAATGCTGCCAGAAGAAAAAAAACGGCAGCAATACTGCGATAGCTGGTTTGAATAAGTTTTCCTTGCACGTGTTTTCCTAGTCGATCAAATGGACAGACGCGGTAATTTTATTGCGTCCATGTTAACACTCGCCGGAGTGTGATTGTAGCAAACCAATCGCAACAACCGTCTTTTTCCACCGACCACGCAACGATCACGGGGTTGCCTCGACAGCAGTAGGGATTTGAGGCTGCAACTGGTTTGTTCCATTCTCAATAGCCGGATACTGAGCCGAATGTTGTTCCAAACTGGCGTTGAGACGGACCATCATCGCCCGCAGTTTTTTCGGATGTTTGTCGGCCAAATTGGTCTGTTCAAACGGGTCCTCGGCGAGATTGAAGAGTTGATAGGTCGCGCCCTCTGCGTCGGACTGTTTAAGGTATTGGTAAACCACCTTCCAATCGCCATGGCGAAACAGGGTGTAGTAAGAGCTCCGATGTTCGTGCGGAAAATGCATCAGGAATTGTTGAGAATGTGCTGCGTCGCTGTCACCGCCAAACAACTGGCGCAGCGATTGACCGTCAGAAATGTGACCCTCGGGAATCTCAGCTGACGTCAATTCGCAAATCGTTAGCAGCAGATCACAAACGTTCCCGATTTGTGTCTGCGTTTTTCCAGCTGCGATGGTCCAGGTCTCTTGCATCGTTGATTGTTCATCTGGCGTTGCCCAAGCGGCGATAAAGGGAACGCGCACACCACCCTCGTAGTGTGATCCTTTCTTGCCACGCAGCGGTGCGGCGCATGAAACAGCGTGTTCGTGTCCGATCGGCGCGTCGCTGCCATTGTCTCCTAAAAACAAAATCAGCGTGTTTTCGCCAACGCCAAGTGCGTTGACACCGTCCATCACATCACCCAGAGACTTGTCCATGCCTTCAACCAGCGTTGCAAAATTCTGTGTGCGTTTGTTCCGATTAGAATTTGCATAATTGCCAGCAAACCGCGGATCAGATTGATGCGGCGAATGAACAGCATAGTGCGCCAGATACAAAAAGAACGGCTGCTTTTTTTTCACGGCGGCAGTGACGTGGTCGAGTGCTTCGCTGGTTAGCGCGTCGGTCAGATGCGTTTTCGATCCGTGATACTTTTCCAGATGGGGCACCGCGCGGTCTTTCTTTCGCGGTTTCTGTCCTTGAATCGGGTTACCAAAATGGTCTTTGCCAAAATATGATCCAGGTGCACCAATGGATCGTCCACCAACGTTGATATCAAAACCAAGATTGAGCGGATCTGCACCAGCGCTTTCCCGCGGGCCAAAATGGCCTTTACCGACATGAATGGTTCGGTAGCCACTGGATTGAAGCAATCGCGGAAGTGTGACCGTGTTTGCATTTGGCCCATGCCAATTCCAATCTCGCGGCCCAAATTCGCCATGGTTATTCTGTTCGGGCGAAATCCATTGCGTCGTGTGATGTCGCGCCGCGTTTTGCCCGGTCATGATCGACACACGCGTTGGCGAACAAACGCTCATCGCGTAGAACTGGCTAAACCGTATCCCCTGCCCTGCTAAACGCTTCATGTTGGGCGTGCGATAAAAATCATTCAGCGGATAACGTTTGGGATTGCCATCGGCATCGGTCAAAAAAGGCACTGACGTATCCATCACGCCCATGTCATCGACCAGGAAAACGATAACGTTTGGGCGATCATCAGCCAGTGCCGGTTGGCAGTTGGCAACCAAGACCAAAAAATAAATAAGTAAACGGATCACGATTTATTGCTTTACCTGTATCCAAATGTTTCGGAACTGAACTGGGTTGCCGTGCTTTTGAAAGTAAATTGGACCGGTCCCGACTTCCGCGCGAGGCCCACCGAGGCCGCCACCGGTGCCGCTCGGAAGTTTGACGTGATCTTGTACTAAAACGCCATTGTGATGAACCGTCATCTCCGCGTCGCAGGTCTTGGTCTGGCTTTGGGCGTCAAAACGCGCAGCCGTAAACTCAACGTCAAACGTCTGCCAAGCCAGCGGAGGTGAGCAAACGTTGATCAACGGAGGAGCAATGCCGTAGATGCTTCCACACCACGTATCGGCTTTCTTGATGATCTTGGTTTCCTTCCATGCCTCGGGAATTAGGTCTAAGGCAAACGTGTCGATGATCTGGACTTCATAAGCGCCAACCGCAAAGACGCCACTATTTCCTCGTCGTGGATCACTCAACGGCAACGATGGTTTGTACGGCGTCATGCACTCGAAGTGAAGTTTAAAGTCTGTGAAGTTCTCACGTGTGGCTGCGCCAGCTTGTAATATTCCGTCGGTTACCGTGGCGAACTCCCAATGCTTGTTCTTGGTCCCATCGAACAGGACGATCGCATCGGACGGTGGCTTGGTGAATTCAAGCGATGCAGCGCGATCGTATTTAGTAAATCCAACCAGGCGATCAGCAATGGCGTCGGCGTCAATCCACTCGTGCTGGATCTGGCCTCCATTCCATCCAGCGCCTGGCAGACCACCTTGGTAAATCGAAAGGTAAAATCGTTCTTCGGCGGGAACGACTTGGATCGCGGTATCGTCATGGGTGTACTCGCCCAAGAATTGAAAGCTGGGATTTTCCTGCGCGGCGGCCTCGGCATCGGTCCATGTTGGAACTGGCGTTTTTTCGCTTGTCTTTTGCGTTTGCTTTGGCGGATTTGGTTTAGCACTATCGGCGACCTTGATAACGAAGTTGTCGAATCCGATCTTCGAACCATTGACAGTAAATCCCAGCGTCGTCTTGGTCGGATGATCAAAGCCGGGTGACTTCAAACTGGTTTTTAGTTCGCCATTGAGAAACGCCTTCATGATGTCTCCCTTGATCCGCACTCTCAGGTTATGCCATTGGTTAGGTTGGATCTTAGTTGCCACCGAGGACCGAGTTTCTTCCATGATCTTGGCAAGCTTTATTGAGTCCTCTGTTGAAAGATTCTTGTTTTTTCGCTGCTTGCGCACTTTGAGATTCATACCGCCGGTTTTGTCGTCGCTGATCGTGAGTCGTTTGGGTGAAACGGTAACACGGCAGATGTGACCTGCGTGAACGGATTTATCATTCTTGTCATCGATCACTAAGTTAAAATTCTTCCCACCCATAAATTGGAAATCGAATTGGATATCCACATCATCAAAGTCTCGGTCGACCCGGATGACGGCACCATGATCGACATTGGTTTGCTCGCCAAGTAAAACTCCGTCTGTGACTACCCAAGCATCTTCCATGCCCCGAGCTGTTGAGTACTCTGGCCCAATGTTCGTTCGTCCTTCATAGTTGTCTTTGAAGACGGTCTCCCAAGCGTTGGAAGTCTTGGTCGCCGAGCCAACTTGGCCCTGAGATTTGACTGGCTTCGCTTTCGCGTTTTTGCTTTTCCTTTTGTTCTTATTCACCGGTCGTGGCAGATTTACGCCCGGTGCATCGGGTTCGGTGTCGAAGAGATCAAAGCGCGGTAGCACTTCGTTAAGCATTTCACGTTCGGTGTGATGTTCATGGGAAACGTCATCCCAGTTGGTGATTTTGGGGAAGCTAATCAAGTCGCCGGGATCCGCAGTGACATCCCACCACCTGTCAAATCCGTCCTTCATTACCTTGCTGCCGCGAATGAGTTGCTGTCCTTCTTTATAACCGTAGATCCAATCACGGTGCTTCGGTTTGTCGGTATAGAGAAACGGCACCAGACTCTGCCCGTTAATCTCGTAGTCGTCTGGAATAGAAACGCCAGCCAGTTCAGCGACCGTTGGTAACATGTCGGACATGTTAACCAGCACATCTTGTTCACCGTGTTTGGTCATCCCCGGTGCATAAATTATCAGTGGAACGTGGACGCCTTTTTGTCGATCAACGCTGCTTTTCCCGTAACCAGAAGTTCCGTTGTCAGAGCAGAAAATCACCACCGTGTTGTCGGCGATACCCAGCTCTTGAAGCTTGTTCCGATACTGCCACATCTGGTAATCGAGATATTCGATGTGAGTATGCATTCCGTTTGCAGTCACCGTCCCGTGGGAGTCGTACTGTCCATTGTCGCCGGTAATGTTTGGTTCGGTACGCGTGTAGCCTTTTGCGTCCCACTTAATCACGGGCGTGCCAGGCCAGCACTGGCCATTTTTTGGATTCAACCAATCGAAGGCGCCATGGCCAAGGTGAGTCGTGTGATAGACGAGAAACGGCTGCTTCTTTTCGTGTTGGCGATCCATGAAATCGAAGATGTATTCCAGCTCTACGTCCGGACCGTACGTGCCGACGCCGAATGATTCGATCGTCTCGGGAGTGTTGGGCCACCATTGGAAATCTTTGCCACCATGATTCATCAACCGAACGTGCGGATGGAAGTACCAACCGTGTTGCGGGTAAGTGTCGTACGGCTTGTTTGTGTCGGTGTTGACCACGACCATCTCCCCGTCCACTTTTTGTTGGACCATTTTGAAATCGGCGAACGGGTTGTCGGTGTCAGACAGGTTGCCAGGCGTGAAGCAACCTTGCTGAAATCCATACTCGCGCAAATCACCAGCCACCTGCGTCTTGCCTGCCCAGTACGTGGCGTAGCCGCCTTGCTGAGCAAAGTGCCCCATCAATTGGGGACAGCTTTTATAGAATGGCCATGGGGCCGGTTTTCCAGATTCCTCAATGTAACGCCCGCGGTAGGAGTTGGCCCACCATTTGTGTCGGTGAGCGTAACGGCCGGTCATCATCATCGCCCGGCTTGGCGAACAGACGACCGAAGCCCATGCTGTTTTGACCCAGCAGCCCTCTTGGGCCATTTGATTCAACACGGGTGTCCTGGCAAGAAATTGCTTGTCCGATGTGTCGCCGCGCTGGGGAGGAGTCCAAGTCGACGAACCATAGATTGGCAGTTCACGCGCACTTATGTCGTCAGTGTAGACGATAATAATGTTGGGGCGATCAGCTGCTTGAGCAACGCTGACACATGCGAGCAAGAGACTTACAAGAACTAGGGATTTGGATTTCATATTCAGATCTTTGTAGACCAGTGGAAGTGCTGGGACTGATTGTTGAACGCGCATCGGCGCCAATGGTTTCGCCCCGATCTCAGGTGCTTACAGCGAATAGTACTGTTCCCAACCTTTGCGCGGGGTGTCGGCTAAAAGAGCGTTGGCCGTTTCGTTGTTGGTGATCTGTTTTGTTTCTCTATCGAATTCAAGTTCACCACCGAGCCGCTGGGCCATACAACCTAAGGCCAGCACTTGCGAAAGCGGGCCCGAGACAGAAAACGGCGAACGTGTTTCTTCATCGCCGCGGCAGGCGAGCAAAAAGTTTTTGTAGTGGTCGGAGTTCTCACCAAACTTTTCGAAATCGCCAGACGCAGCGAGTGCTTTGGCTCTGTCTTCGTTCAACTCTTGCAGCGTCGCGCCATGGCTACCGCCCTGAAAAACGTTCTCGCCGGCAAAAATAAACTTGCCAGGCGATTTTGGGTCCAACGTGCGGCCAGCAAAATCATCCGGCAGTGGGGGTAGATTTTCGGCTCCGTCGTACCAGTCAATGTCCATCGCCGGCATGCCGTCGCGCTGTGGGAATTGGAAGTTAATCGTTGAAGCCAGCGGAAAGATCAAGTCGTTAGGCAACACACGTTTGGTTGCCTTGATTTTTTCTGGTAAGCCCAGTTCTAAGAAGCGGTGGATCGTGTCGAGGATGTGTGCGCCCCAATCACCGAAGCAACCCGTGCCATGCTGATGCCAGCCACGCCAATTTCCGGGATGAAATTTCTTGCTAAAGCCATGCAGCGGAGTAGCGCTATGCCACAGGTCCCAATCCAAGGATGCGTGGGCGGTTTCCCCAGTAGGCATGGCTTGTAAGTCTCCCCACGGATGCCAGCGCCTCCACTTGTTCATGTAGGCGTCGACATGCGTGACACTGTTCATTACGCCCGCTTCTTTGAGCGCCTTGAACTGAAAGTAGTTACCGCCTGAGTGACCTTGGTTACCCATTTGCGTTACCACGCCATGTCGTTCAGCCGCCGCCATCAACAGCTCGATTTCCTGAAACGTTCGCGCCAACGGTTTCTCAGTGTAGACGTGCTTGCCCGCAGCCATCGCCGCCATGGTAATCGGGAAATGAGAATGGTCGGGGACCAGTACAACAACGGCGTCGATGTCTTTGTCCATGTCGTCGAGCATTTTCCGCCAGTCTTGGAAGATTTTTGCTTTGGGGAATTTCTCTTTGGTCGCATTGATGTTCTTGTTTTCTGGATCGACGTCACAGAACGCAACGAAGTTGGCGATGTCGGCCTTCTCAAAGTTCTCAATGATCCTTGGGCCGCGATTGCCAACCCCGCACCATGCTACGTTTACTTTTTCATTGGCACCGGCGACATCGCTCCAGGAACGTTTAGGAAGCAGGGCTGCAGTCGCAGCAGCACCGGCTGATATGATTAATTTTCGACGTGAGAATTTCATGTTGGCTGGTACTTTCAAGGGGCTTCACCTGTTAATCATTTCCAAATAATTGTAAATTGCAGCAGGTCGAGATGGAGTCGATCAACCGAAAATGTTGTCCGAATATTCGAAAGTTATTGGTGCGTGTAGATGAAGTTAAGAGGATGTAAATTTGGTTTGCTTACCAATAAAATTATACGGTGGAACGAGCATGTTGAATGATCAAGTCGCGCGAAACGATTCAATTTACATTGGGCCAGTCTTCGCTCGGTTCGATGCTTGTAGCCGCAACCTGCATTGGCGTATGTGCGATCGCGCTGTGGGGATTGCTAAGATGAGTTATGGAAGGAATCTCGAACTCAGTTCTTCAATGCAACGCTCCTCAAGGGAGATGGTGACATTGAGCACTATGTTGCCCAAGTGGTTGGGTTGATTGAGTCGCCTTCGACGCCGGCGACGCTGCCGCTGGATGTTCGACGCATTTAAACATCACAAATTATTGTTAATAATTGGCGACTGAGACATAATCGTTTTATGTTGGTCATGCGAATATCAGAATATCGAATTTGAACGTGATTGAGAAAATGAAACTAAGCACACGCGTCGCGCTTATTGTTTGTAGCGTGGTACTCGCTCTGGTGGGCGACCGTTCGTTGGCCGATTCGCCATGGACTCGCAGCAATCGAATTGCCATCAGCGCAGACGGCAATCCTGACGCGGACGCCGATGACGTTGGAGCAACTCCGTTTGCGCTGGCAGTGCTGGCGAAGGCCGGGTTGCAGAACAATCTGGTGCATTATGACTTCAACAACTTTTTTGGAATACAAAATCATCCATCGGCGCGATAACCGAATGTGGTTGGGTGCCATGGGCGGACAAGCTCGTTGGGGTTTTGACAACGGCCGCTTTTTTGATGCAGCCAACGATCCTGATGGGGCCACTGAGCATCTGACTTCGGAAATCAATAAATCAACAGTCGATGATCCGTTGTACCTCATTGCGGCGGGTCCAATGGAATTAATTTACCGGGCGTTAGAGGCCGCTGAAAGCAGCGCGCGAAAACACGTAACCATTGTCTCTCATCACAATTACAACGAGTATTTCAAACCGCGTCTTTGGCAACGCAATTGCAACGACGTAAAAGCTCTGGTTCCCGACATTGGATATCTCAGGATTAAAGACCAGAACGGTAGCAAAAGCAGTGGCTTGAAGGGTGCCGCCAATTCAGACTTTCACTGGCTGCGTGACCATGCGGATCCAAATCTAAATTGGGTCTTTGAAAGAATCGCAGCCGGCAAACCAGATGTTTCAGATGCGGGAATGCTCACATGGTTGATCGGCATTAACGGAAGTGATGAAGTGGTAACGATTCCGGAAATGCAGGCTTGGTTTGGAGATGAACTGATTGACATCAAAGGCGGTTCGTCCGCCGATGCCGCCGCGCCCGAGGGGTGTGCTCCCCAAGTCGTTCCCCCAGCTGCCAGTAGTATCTTCAAGGAGGTCGAGGGAAAGATCGTCATTGAAGCAGAAAGCGTTCCGCGTACCGACGACTGGGTTCTGGAGAAAACGGAACCAGATTTTAGTGGTGATGGTTACATTCGCTGGATGCCTTCTTGGATCAACAAGATCAGTCATCAACATGAAGGCGTATTGATGTACAAACTGCGCGTCACCAATCCAGGCCGGTACCGGATGGCACTCAGGTCCTCGCACAAAGGAGCTCCCCAAAGAGACAAGTGGAATGACTGCTGGACGCTGATGGGGCTCAACCCAGTGCATCCCTATGGTAATACGCGTAAAACCTATCACGCAATCAATCAAAAAACGTTCGACGGTGGCGTCGGTTTTACGTGGCATACCACGCATGACAACTACGGATCGGTTGCAAAAACGGACGGCCACTTTTCGACTCCGGTTTATGACCTGACCAAGGGCGATCACTACTTTTGGATCTGCGGGCGTTCAGGTGGTTTTCGGATTGATAAAATTCATTTCTTTAAAGCTGGTGTTGCCGGTTTCAAGAGTGACAATGTGCCTGCAACAACAATTCTGCTCGGCGCGGATGACACGAAGACAAAACTCAATCATTGAAGGATTTCCCCTTGTTGAACCAATTTCATCTGACCGTTTTCATTGTCGCGATTATCTGCAGCAACCCAACGTGCGCTGCGCAGGATGCTTTTCCGTTTCAGATACCGGCAGAAAAGCCAGACCGGCCGTTGAGTGCTGCGGTCGAGCGGAATTTCGACGCCTACCTCTCCATTCGCCCCGAAGAGAACGAACTGTACTCGCAGTTCAAGTACACCAAGCTAAAAGGTTTTGACTACAACGATGGCGATGGCACGATCACTCGCCGAGACCCGTCCAAGGTGATCTATGCCAACGGAAAGTATTACGTCTGGTACACCCATCGAGATACGGGGTTCAAGTCCGTTGGCATGAGCAAGGCCGATCAGGCAACCGACGAGATTCCTTCGGCCGATTGGGACCTCTCTGATATTTATTACGCCACCTCCAAAGATGGATTTACGTGGGCAGAGCAAGGCGTCGCGGTTGCTCGTCCACCCAAACCTCAAGCCGGTTGGCGCAGCGTAACGACGACGGACATTCTTGTTTGGGAAGGAAAGTACTATCTTTACTACCAAGCTTTCATGGAGGCCAGCGGAACCCGAGGAGATTTTTGCCCTGTCGCAGTTTCCTACGCGGATTCTCCGGACGGACCTTGGACGTCTGCCAACAAGGTAGTCATCCCTAACGGAGCCGAAGGCGAATGGGATCAATATTCCATTCACGATCCGTATCCGCTGGTTCACGATGGAAGAATCTATCTCTATTACAAAGGAGATTTTGATGAACGACCCGAAATGAAACCTTCAAAAGTTCGCATGCATGGTCTCGCGATCGCAGAACATCCGCTGGGACCATTTAAAAAGCATTCACTCAATCCCGTGCTCAATTCGGGACACGAGACGACGTTGTTCCCCTTTGGCAAAGGTGTCGCGGCCATCATTCAACGAGACGGAATGAAACGCAACACTATTCAGTACGCGGAAGATTGGGTGAACTTTGAGATTGCTTCCATTACGGACATGTTACCCGTTGCGGGCGGCCCGTTTGTTCCCGACGCATTCACCAATACGACCGACGGTCAAGGCATCACGTGGGGCCTTTCGCATTTTACGAATGCCACAGGCGACTGGGAAAATAACCACACCGTTTTGGTCAGGTTTGATTGCGACCTTAGCAAACAAATCCACGACGATCGAATGAAGGGCCACTATCTATCCCTATCGCCAGAGTTCCACTACCAACATGGCCTCAATGCTGAACAACGCAAACGCATCGCTCAGGAAACATCTGAACTGATGGCTCCGCGCGAGTAGCCGTTGGTGATTGAAAAATTCTATATGCGTGCAACGGATGCCGCGTATATGGATTTAAAATGACAGCGGAGTCTATTTCAGTATTCGTAATGGGATTCGCCGGAATTCCTTGTTTCATGCTGAGGGAATTCTGGCGTAACCCATTACAAAAGCCAGACACTGAAAGCGTTTTTTTTGAAAGTAAGTTCAATTGGTCGCCAGCCGCGGGTATTGCTTAAAAAGCTAATCTGTGAGCGTGTTAAGGCCTCTAGCCCGGATATTGCAGGCGGTCTTTTGTTTTTTAGTCTATCGTTGACCGTCAACGTTTTAATCCGAAAGTCGACAATTACGTTCTCTATCAGCCGTCAACGGAAAAGCGTCCGGTTCCGCCCGATATCTGTAGCAACCGGTGGCTATCGCCATGCGGCTGATACAATATCCGGGCTAGCCGGCTCGTTTTTCTCAAATTTGCGAAAAATTCGCGGGGCATAGGGTCACCCACCGCGACTATTTAGTCGACAGCTTGAGACGATTTATCAATTCCCTCATCATTATCCGAAGATCATGTCTATTCATCAGCAAATCGAAGAAGTATCCGAGAAAGTCAAATTGGCCAGCGAGCCCTTGCGTCAGATCATTGGCGAAGTTAATCGAGTTCTCGTCGGCCAGGAACGGCTCGTCCACCGGATGTTGATCGGACTTTTGACCGGAGGTCACTTGTTGATCGAAGGCGTACCCGGGTTGGCGAAAACGACGGCGGTGGCCAGTCTGGCCAAGGCGATCAATACGGGCTTTCAAAGGATTCAATTCACGCCTGATTTGCTGCCGGCGGATTTGATTGGAACCCAAGTCTATCGTCCCCAAGATCAAGTTTTTGTTGTGCAGAAAGGCCCAATTTTCTCGAATTTAATTCTTGCAGACGAAATTAATCGCGCTCCGGCCAAAGTCCAAAGTGCATTACTTGAGGCGATGCAGGAGAAACAAGTCACGATCGGTGCTGAGACGTTTAAGCTCGAAGCACCGTTTTTAGTGATGGCGACTCAGAATCCGGTTGAGCAGGAAGGGACTTATCCGCTGCCTGAAGCTCAGATGGATCGTTTTATGCTCAAGGTCGTTGTCGAGTATCCAAATCGGGATGAGGAGTTGCAGATCCTTCGTCGGATGAGCAAGACGTCAACTAAGTTTGACATCCAGGCCGTCACCTCTCCGGAACAAATTCTTGCCGCCAGAGCGCTTGTTGATGAAATTCATGTCGATGAAAAAGTCGAAGGTTACATCGTTGATTTGGTGATGGCGACGCGCTCGCCAGAATCCTACGGTATGAATCTGTCACCGATGATTCAGTACGGTGGTTCTCCACGGGCGACGATCAATCTGGCCCTAGCATCCCGGGCCAATGCATTTTTGGCGGGGCGCGGATATGTAACACCCAGTGACGTACGTGAGTTGGCGTTGGATATCTTGCGGCACCGTGTGGCAGTGACTTACGAAGCCGAAGCGGAAGAGATTTCGTCGGAGTCGATCGTTTCTCAGATCCTCGATCGCATTCCCATGCCGTAGCTTGGGGCCTGTTGACTTATTAGCCGTTTGGGCGCTAGCCCCGGTTTCGTCACCGCAGAACCGGGGCTAGTGTAAAAACGACTGATGTTTAAAACCGAAATCAGACTAATTTAACAATTCTCTTGCTTCAAAATATTCTGCTGGCGTAACTTTGTAACCGCATGTTCGCAAAACCCAATGATTGATAATGACACCTAAAGAAGTCTTTCAAAAAATCCGACGAATTCAAATTCGCAGTGCGCACCAAGTTGACGAGTTGTTGGCCGGTTCATGGAATTCGGCTTTCAAGGGACGAGGTATCGAGTTTGAAGAGGTACGCCCCTATCAAGTCGGCGACGATGTACGCTCGATCGATTGGAACGTTACTGCCCGTAGTGACCAGCCATTTATAAAGCTGTTTCGTGAAGAGCGCGAGATGTCCGTCATGCTGCTGGTTGACTTGAGCCGTTCGATTGACTTCGGAACTCAAACGCAAACCAAACGGGAACTGATTGCCGAACTTGGAGCGACATTAGCGATGTCAGCAATCAAGAATAATGACAAGGTCGGCGTGACACTGTTTAGTGACGACGTTGAGAAGTCAATTCCGCCTCGAAAGGGTGCGCGGCATGTGTTGCGAATTATCCGCGAATTACTTTATTGCGATCCCGTTGGGTCCGGGACGAACATCCGTAACGCGATCGAGCATTTGAACCGAACTTGTAAACGGCGGAGCGTCGTTTTTCTCATCAGCGATTTCTTCGACCAAGGGTTTGATTCGGTTTTAAAAGTCGCCAAGCGGCGTCACGACATCATTCCCATCGTTGTGAGTGATCCGCTTGAACAGGAACTGCCGAATGTTGGGCTAATTCGGCTGCGCGACAGTGAGTCCGGAAGGATCGTTTCAGTCGATACTTCCAGTCGCCCAAACCGAGAGAAGTATAAAGCGATATTTCGCCGAAAAGATGAAATGCGAACCCGTATGTTTCGCAAACTGCAAATGGATCCCATACGGTTCACGACCGGAACGGATATTACAGAACCGCTGCGACGATACTTTCACAGTCGGGAGCAGCGATGAACTACTTTACTAATCGACAGGTTATCAGTTGGATCAGTTTCTGTATCGGGATGTTGCTTCTAAGCAGCCCGATCCGAGTGAACGCCAACGATGTCGAGGCCAGCAATGTCAGGTTCAGCGCCAAAGTCAGCCGGTCCGCGATTCAAATCGCTGACCCGTTTGATCTGACCATCGGACTGATTGCTCCGGCAGGAACACAAGTTTCGTTTCCCGAGATGCCCCAATTGTTGGGGCCGTTTGAAGTCTTAGAAACCGACCAAATATTAGACGTTCCACTTGCAACTCAGGAGAATAAAAATTCTGACCGGCGTCTATGGCAGCGAAGGATGTCGTTGGAGACGCTCGAAACAGGACGACTGGAGATTCCGCCCATTGAAGTCGCCATCAAACTCCTTGGCGGGAAATCACAAATCCGCCGTACCAAACCTATCACAATCAACGTTGCGAGCGTCGTTGAGCCGGCAGCGGAATTGACTCAATTCCAAGGCATCGCAGACGTTCATGATGTCGAACTGCCCACGCCGACATCGAACCGATGGATTTGGTTGGCATCAAGCGCGGCGGCGATCGCTTTGGGGTTGGCTGGCGGTGCGTTTTTTTTAGCCCAGCGCAGAAACGCAACTGTGGCTGTGAAAGCCTGGGCTCTAAAAATGCTAGAAGATGCTTCCGATTTGAATCACACCGAGTCAATCGTTCGCCAATTTATGGAAGAGCGGTTTGATTTTCCAGCGACCAGTTTGCCAGTAGCCGATGTTCTCGCGGAACTTCGGGCTCACGGCGCTAAAGAGTCACTGCCGGCGGTGAAAGAGTTGTTGGAGACCTCCGAAAGAGCCAAGTTTGGCGGCCTGGAGCTATCAGGCACCGATACCAGTCGACTGATCGGTCTAGCGACGCAAGTGGTTGAAGAACTTGACCAATCTGGAGGGCCTCAATAATGTTGCACTCACCTTGGTGGCTACTACTTTTGCTTATATTACCGATTCTGCTTTGGCGTTTTCTCTCGAACAGGCATCGCTTGGGGATCTCGTTTAGTAATACGGCGTTCGCTGACGAAATGACTCCAACCTTACGGCAACGTTTGCTGTGGTTGCCTCGAGCATTGTTTCTGCTGGCGTTGTTGTTTCTCATCATCAGTCTGGCTAGGCCGCGCGAAGGCCGCCAGCAAACGGTCACCCAAAGCGAAGGAATCGCCATTGAGATGGTTGTCGATCGAAGCGGTAGCATGCAGGCATTGGACTTCAGAATCGAAGGCCAGCACGTGGACCGGCTGACAGCAGTCAAAAATGTTGCCGGGAAATTTGTGACCGGTGACCAATCGCTCGACGGACGTGTAGGTGATCTGGTCGGTTTGGTCACGTTCGCCGGTTACGCTGACGGGATCACTCCCCCAACTCTCGACCACGGGTTCTTGACTTCAAGTTTGAATCAAACCGAAATCGTGACCGCGCGAAGCGAAGACGGAACAGCGATTGGCGATGCGATCGCATTGGCCGTCGAAAAGCTGACGGCTTTGGACGAAAACCGAGATGAGAAAGTTAAAAGTAAAATCATCATTCTGTTGACCGACGGAGAGAACACTGCGGGTGAGCTTGAGCCGTTGGCGGCCGCGGAATTGGCTCGATCACTTGGGATCAAGATTTACACCATTGGCGTTGGAACGAAAGGGCAGGCTCCGATTCCGGTACGCGATCCGTTTTCTGGTCGTCAAAGGATACGCATGATGCCAGTAAACATCGACGAAGTGACTTTGAAGAAAGTCGCAGAGGTCACCGACGGAAAGTTCTTTCGCGCCGTGGACACTGACTCGTTGGCCGGAATTTACAAAGAGATCGATTTGCTGGAAAAAACAAATGTCGAAACTGAAAATTTCGTCGACTACCGCGAGCTTGCCGTCCAATCGTACCGCAGTGGCGCTATTTCCTTGTGGCCGATGCTTTTGATCTCGTTCTTGTTTCTCACGGCGAGTGTCGTATTAGAGAATTCTTGGCTAAAAGAGACCGCATAGGAGAATTCAAATGGAATACGAAATCGGAAACCCAGGAATGGCTTGGCTGCTGCTATTGGTGCCTATTGTTTTGATCTTGATCGGGTTTAGCGGCTGGAGAAATCGAACCGCACTCGCGCAGTTCGGCGCTCATCCGACGGCACGCAGATCGATACGCGGCGTCGTTTCGGCGGTTTCATTGGTTTGTGCAATGGCACTGCTGGCGTTGGCCTGCATGGACATTCGCTGGGGCAAGACGACTCGCTCGGTTCCCCAGAAGGGGTTGGAGGTCGTTTTCGCGTTGGATGTTTCTCGAAGTATGCTGGCCGAAGATGCACGGCCCAATCGGCTAGCGCGGGCGAAGCAACAAATTAATGATATGGTCGGCGAGATGGCCGGCGATCGAATTGGGCTGATTGTGTTTGCAGGAGAATCCAAACAAGCCGTCCCGC
>ENA-ORXT01003043-ORXT01003043.1-marine-metagenome-genome-assembly--contig:-NODE-3043-length-19059-cov-4.467337_pt1 | contig 19059 bp, 14 predicted proteins | sample MGYA00237868_ERZ511482 | MGnify/ENA metagenome assembly ERZ511482 | reverse complement strand
CACCTCCGCACCCTGCTCCCGCTCAATGCGTAGCAGGTAAAGACCGGGCTTTAAGTGATTGACATTTGCGGCAGTATTCAGGTTTAATACTTCCAGCAGTTGCCCGTTGGCGGCCATCAGGCTGACGTGCTGTACACCTTCCAGATTACCGCGCAACCGGATTTCATTATTGACCGGATTAGGATAAACGCTGATTCCGGAAGCCGTAAAGCTGGCGGCTACCGGGCCAAAGAACGTAGCCGTTCCGTCAATATCCAGTTGGCGCAAGCGGTACAGATTCGTGCCATGCAGCGGGTTATCATCAGTAAACAGGTAACCGTTTGCGGTTTCCTGACCGGCGGCTATCTCGCCTATTTTCTGCCATTCAGCACCGTTCCCGCTGCGTTCCAGGTCGAAGCGATCATTGTCCAGTTCGTTGGCGGTAGACCAACTGATGTCAACGGCTTTATCGCCCGCCGTAGCCGTAAATGAAATCAGCTCGATGGGCAGGGCCATGGTTTCGTCCTCATTGTCAAAACACGGGGAAGACAAGATGGAGCCATCACCGATGGTCCCGTGAAGTTGAAAATCGCCCGCCGGGTCACGATCCGGCACCCTGGCCTGTGACTGTCCGGTAACAACCTGACCGGCGGTGTAGGTATACTGCGCAACGACCTGACCGGCAGGGTTTCTGAGAATCAGATCATCTCCGGAATCGTTCAGCGCCACGCCGAAAATGATCTCCACAATACAATCGTTGGAAGATGGCGTTCCGGATCCCAGAAAGAGGACGACGCCCGCTCCTGGCTGCAGCGTAACTGCCGGCAGGTCCTTAGCATTGCCGGTTCTGTCTTCAAAGGTGTATCCCGTCAGGTCAAGTGGCCCGGTGGCGATACTGACGATTTCAACGAATTCATCGGCCGTAGGAGAGGCCAGAAACTCATTAAACAACAACACGCCTTCTGCGCATTGGTTAGCGGATGGCTCCAGGGGGACAGTGATCATACAATCACCTCCGTTGATCATCAGCGTGTAAGTCATGCCTTCGGTGAGGCCGCTAACGGTGATTTCACCGTCCTGTACGCTCGCCGGGTTATCCCCGCCTACCGTACCCGCAGAGGCGGTAACAACGGCTCCTACTTCTGCTCCGGTATAGGGAATCACCGCCGTTACCATGTCCGCTCCCGCCGTTAGGGCAGCACAGTTGAAAGTAACGTTGGCGGGGTTGATGTTGATGCCGCAGACCGGCGTGCAGCTGCCATTGGTTCCGGTAGCCAGCAGTCTGACGTTGTCGATACCAAAAGACTGCGGACCGTTCTGGATAACATAAATATCCAATCTGGCAGTATTGGCCGTTCCGGGGATACTCACGCTTTGTGTTTCCCATCCAGTAGTGGGCGTTTTATCTAGTACTAATACATCGCCCTGAGACAGTCCGTCCAGGTAAAGAGTGTACCCCAAAAAGTCACCCGAATTAAAACCATCGGCGTTATAATCAAAAGAGAAACTGGCGCTCGTCAGGTTACAAATAACACCGGCGTCAAAAGACAGGATACTTTTTTCTCCGGCACTTAAACCACTTGTTGGATTTAATAAGTCCGTCCCTCCCCAGAAAGAGCTCCCGTCAGTGGTCATAGTGATGTTGCCAATGCTCATGGTTACGTTCCAGAAGTCATCCTGTCCGCTTACCGGTCCGTAAGCTGCCGGACTGGGAGAAAACGCGAAATTGTCCGTCGCGGCTCCTTCAAAGCTTTGGAGCATTTGAGTGGTCTGGGCGCTGACGCAGGTGCAAAGAAGTAACAGCAGCAAGGTGAGTGCGCTGGCGGCGGAGTAGCATTTATTCATCAGTTGGCTTGTTTCTGTTGGTAAGAGGTAGATATTCAAAGCAGGGAAGAGGTTGACCAGTGCTTACTACAAAACCCTGTTGTATAAAGCGGCCAACTGTGTTGGCAAAGTTAACAGATGCAATGTAAAGTAAAGTTTACCTTTTCGACTGGCAATCAGGGGAATAGTACAATTTCCGGCCTGGTGCAACGAAACCTGCCACTGGAAACCTCTTTATGGTAATGAATAATTCCCACTCCGGACGGAACCAGCTTTCCGGAAATCAGCTATCTTCGCCCTTCGATATGATTTTTCAGATTCGCGACAACGAACGCAAAATTTTTGAGCTCATCAGTACTGCCGCCGCTGAGTTGGGCTACCCGACCTATGTGGTGGGTGGCTACGTCCGTGACCGGCTGCTGGCCCGGCCCAGCAAAGATCTTGACATCGTTTGTGTGGGCAACGGCATCGAGCTGGCCAAACGGGTGGGCAACAGCCTGCACCCCCGCAGCCGCGTAACGGTCTATAAAAGATTCGGCACTGCGGCCCTGAAGCACCGTGATCTGGAGATTGAATTCGTCGGTGCCCGAAAAGAAAGCTACCGGTCTGACAGCCGCAAACCCACCGTTGAATCCGGTAGCCTGAGCGACGACCAAAACCGGCGTGACTTTACGATCAACGCCCTGGCCATCAGCCTCAATGAGCACGACTACGGCAACATCATCGATCCCTTCAACGGGCTTGAAGACCTGGAAGCCAAAAAAATCCTCACCCCGCTGGAACCGGGAAAAACCTTCAGTGATGACCCCCTGCGCATGATGCGGGGCATTCGGTTTGCCTGTCAGCTGGGCTTTACCATCGACCCCGCCACGCTGCAGGGCATCAGGGAAAACAGTGAGCGGATAAAGATCATCAGCTGGGAGCGCATCGCTACGGAGATGCACAAGATCATGCTCTCGCAAAAACCCAGCATCGGCCTTCGCCTATTGAATGACACGGGCTTGCTGGACTACGTCTTGCCGGAGCTCTCCGCCCTGCGCGGCGTGGAAAGCCGCAACGGGCGTAAGCACAAAGACAATTTCTTCCATACCATAAAGGTGGTGGACAACCTCGCTGACCGCAGCAACGAACTCTGGCTGCGCTGGGCGGCACTCCTGCACGACATTGGTAAAGCCCGCACGAAGCGCTGGGAAACCAACATTGGCTGGACCTTTCACGCCCACGACGCCGTTGGTGCAAACATGGTGCCCCGGATTTTCCGCAGGCTGCGTTTGCCTAATGACAAACTGAAGTACGTACAAAAGCTCGTTGCCCTCCACCAGCGCCCCATTTCTCTCACGCAGGAAGAGATCAGTGACTCTGCCGTTCGGCGCATCCTCTACGAAGCGGGAGATGACATCGATGACCTGATGACCCTCTGCGAAAGCGACATTACCAGCAAGAACCCCCAAAAGGTAAAGCGGTACCTCGAAAACTATGAGGTGCTCAGGGGCCGGATGGCTGCCATCGAGAAGAGTGACCACCTGCGTAACTGGCAACCACCCATCAGCGGCGAACTGATTATGGAAACCTTCGGCATCAAACCCAGCAGACAGGTAGGAATGATTAAAGCTGCCGTGAGGGAAGCCATCCTCGACGGAGACATCCCCAACGAACTCAATGCTGCCAAAGGCAAAATGATCGAAGTCGCCGCAGCGCTCTCCCTTTATCCGGTTTAGCGCAAAAAAAGGCCGGAAAACGGGTAAAATGCACCGTTCTTAACTCATTTTAACACACTTTCGCCCCTTCACCCCATCAATATGGGGTGGCTCTCCCCCCCACCCTCTACTACCTTTGTATCAACGAAAGAGGTGGTGCAACATCTCTTTTTGGTTTTTCCAAAAAAGCGTGTTTAATTATTTAGACGATAGATTGTTGGTTTTCTATCGTCATCTGAAAGGTTTTTTGTTTTGGCGCAGAGCGCCCTAGATTCCAGTTATTATCAGGTAGTTTGAAAGCTACAATACAAGGTCCTCGACGGTGCAACGTCTGAGGATCTTTTTTTTGTGGATGAATTACCCGGAAGCATCCATAACCCTCCCCTCCACCAGCACGTACACCTGGTCTCCCATACGGGCTTTCACCTCGGCACAGCCGGTAAATTCGCCGAAGGCGGGAAGAATTCCGCCGTGTTCACCAAAATAGAAAGCGGGAAGTCTGAATCCGCTGCCGGTAGCATCCAGCAGGCGGACGCAGGGGTGAATGTGACCACAAATGTTGTAAGTGCCAGCTGGTTGCGCTTCTTTCTTAAGCGGATGATGGCTCAGGGCCAGGTTACCCACTACCAAAATTTCCGGTTGCCTGAGCATCCGTGCTTCTGCATAGGCCGCTTCGGGCAGGATATCGTGGTTGCCAGGAACGAGCTCGAAGTTGATGTCCTGATGCTGGTAAGTGAAATCGCAGAAAGTCTGCCAGATATGATTGTAGTCACTATGAAATAAGTCTCCCAAAAAGAGAACACGGTCCGGAGCAAATACCTTTAGAAGAGTAAGAAGTCTTCGGAAGTTGGCATCGCTCACCGCCCGGGGCACAGGAATGCCGGCCCGGCGGAAGTGCGCCCCCTTCCCCAGGTGAAGGTCCGACAGCAATAAAGCTTTTTCCTCCGGCCAGTAGGCAGCCTTCTCAGGATGGAGGATCAGCTCGTTTCCGTAAATCGTGGTGGTGATCATATATCAGGAGGGCAAAAGTAATAAGTCACCGTTGAAAACCAACCGTAATAAAGCGCCCTTGCCACCGTTAATGGATCATCTCCTCCCCCCCCAGCAGGCGTAAAATGTTTCATCCTGCACCTCGCACCTCGTAGTCTTACAACCTAAAAACAAACTTGTCTTAATTCCCCGGGCCTACCGTAAACTTAGTACATGATACAGTTTTTTCTTCCCCTTTTGTTTTTGTCCGCTACCGTGCTGAGTGCCCAGCAAGCTCCCATGGGCTATGACCTTTCCTCTCCAAAACTGGTGGGGGAGATGCCAAAAGAACTGGACGAAATTTCGGGACTGTCGCTTACCGAAGACAGCCACAACGAACTGTTAGCCATTCAGGACGAGTCAGGAAAGGTCTTCCGCGTGAACATCCGTACGGGTAAAATGACCTCATCGATCACCTTTTGGAAGGATGGCGATTATGAAGGAGTTGAAGCTGTGGGCAATGATGTCTGGGTACTGAAAAGTACCGGTACGCTGTACCAGATAAAAAACATTGGCCAAGCCGACCAGGAAGTTGAGAAGTACAATACGAAGCTCAACTCGGATAATAACGTGGAAGGCTTAACCTATGACCAAAGCCGGAATCGCCTGCTACTGGCCTGTAAAGAGGATGCCCCCGATGATGGTAATAACAAAAACGGCCGCTACGTATTCGCCTTTGACCTGGCCACCAAAAAACTGGGCAAAAACCCCGTGTACGCCATTGAGCGGGAAGCGGTTCAGAAGTATCTGCAATCGTGCGAAAAGTCAGCGTCTCATGAAAAGCTTTGTGACTTTTTTATGGCCAAAGACGAGTTTGACCTCGCTCCATCCGCTATTGCTATCCACCCGGTCACGGGGCAACTGTTTATTACGTCCTCGGTCGGCAAGGTACTCATGATACTTAGTGCCAGCGGCACCATTGAAGGGCTCTATAAACTGGATAAGAAGTTCTTCCCCCAGCCCGAAGGACTGGCCTTTGCCCCGGACGGCACGCTCTACATCAGCACGGAGGCGAAGAAAAATAATCCGGCCAGGGTGTACCGGTTGGCCTATCGGGCGAAGTCTTAGATTGGCAGGAGCGAAAAGCACACTGCTCCAACATCCTCCCGTTGCACCCGCGTATGCGCCCAAAAAATGCCGCTGGTTTAATTTTCACTTTTCACTGAAAATTAGCGCCTCACCCACTACCTTTACACTTCTTCGCCACAACTCTTTCCATGGGTAGCAAACTGGAAGACATCAAGCGCCCGATCGCCGCTGAACTGGACGCTTTTGAAAAGCGATTCCGCGAGACGATGCGTTCCCACGTAGCACTGATGGACCGCATCACCTACTACATCGTCAGGCGCAAGGGCAAACAGATGCGCCCCATGTTCGTTTTCCTGGCGGCAAAAGCCTGTGGAGATATCAACGACAACAGCTACGTAGCGGCTTCCCTGATTGAGATTCTGCACACGGCCAGCCTGGTGCATGACGATGTCGTCGATGAGTCCTACGAAAGGCGGGGCTTTTTCTCCATCAATGCCCTGTGGAAAAATAAAATTGCGGTGCTGGTTGGCGACTACTTCCTCTCCAAAGGGCTCTTGATTGCGCTGAAACACAAACAATACCGCATTCTGGAAATCACCTCTACCGCCGTTCAGGCACTGGCGGAAGGGGAACTGCTTCAGATTGAGAAAGCGCGTCGGCTGGACATCGACGAGGAAATCTATTTCGAGGTCATCCGTCAGAAAACGGCCAGCCTGATCGCCGCCTCCTGCGAGGCAGGCGCCGCTTCCACCTCTTCCGAGGAAGACAGCCTGCTGCTCATGCGCAGCTTTGGCGAAAAAATCGGTATCGCCTTCCAAATCCGTGACGATCTTTTCGATTTCGGGACGGATGACGTTGGCAAACCCCGGGGCATTGACATAAAGGAAAAGAAGATGACCCTGCCACTGATTCATGCCCTGAACCAGGCGAGTTCCTCCGAGCGTCGCCACATCATCCGGCTCATCAAGAAGTACAGCGACCAACCGGAAAAAGTAGCGGAGGTCATCCGGTTCGTTCACGAAAGTGAAGGGCTGGCCTACGCCGAAAAAGCGATGTACCGCTACCGGGACGAAGCCTTCGGGCTCCTCCACCAACTCCCCGAAAGCGAAGCCAGAACAGCACTGGAGGCACTGGTTAACTATGTGGTGGACCGGAAATATTAGTTGATGGTATTCTTGTTTGTCGGTACTTTGGGCTACCGCCGTTCTTTGGGTCATTATCTGACCATTCCTATATGAACTCTAAACTGCGGTAGTCTCCAAAATACCAACGAACTAAAAATTACCACTTAATGCGCTACCCCATCGGTCCCTTTTCTCTGCCAGACCACGATACCGCCGCCGCCAATCGCCTGGCCTACGTAAAAACCATCGGCGGGCTGCCGGAGGAGTTTGCTGAGGCAGCTATGGAACTCAAAGCGCGCGGTCTGCTTGATGAGAGCTACCGCGAAGGCGGCTGGACGGCAAGGCAGGTGATTCATCACGTTGCGGACAGCCACACCAATGCCTATGTTCGCCACAAGCGAACGCTTACGGAAGACCAACCCACCATCACTCCCTACGACGAAACCCGCTGGGCCGAGTTGCCCGACGTTACGGCCGTGCCGATCGAGGTAAGCCTTGACATCATACGGGGTCTGCATCTCCGCTGGGCGACCATGCTGGCCACCTGCTCCGATAAGCAGTGGGAGCGCACGGCCTTTCATGCGGGCTCCGGCTGGACTTACCGCCTGGACACACTTGCCGCACACTACAGCTGGCACGGCCAGCATCATCTCGGGCATTTGCGCATAATTTTAGCGAAATAAGCCACAGCTGAGCGACAAAATGGGCCTTATTACCCCAAACTGAATCTTTTGACGTGACGTCAGGCCTATATTTAAGTCCTACTTCGTGAAAAAAAGCTACTCGTGAAAAGACTTCTGTGTTTCCTCGTCCCCCTCCTCTTTTTATATGCGGACGCCACCGGCCAACAAGCCGTTAACATGAGCCTGTTGGGCACCTGGGACGATCCAAATTTAATCAGTTCCGGCAACCGGCGCTACAGCGACGTCTGGGGCTACGCCGCCAATGGCCGGGAATACGCCTTGCTCGGCTCCCGGGAGTTCGTCATTATCCTCGACGTAACCGACCCGGCGAACATCACGGAAATAGACCGGCTCAACACTTTCGCCAATTCGGCCACCACCTGGCGGGACATTAAGGTGTATGGCAATCATGCCTATTGTGTAACGGACGTAATTGTGGGAGAAGGCCTCCAGATCATCGACCTCAGTGACCTGCCCAATTCCGCCAGCATTATTTCCCAAAGTTCGGTCGACTTCGAATTCTGTCACAACTTAATGATTGACACTACCGCCAGCCCCGTTCGTCTCTACGCATTCGGCACCAACGCCGGCGCACAGCAAAACGGATACATGGTTTTCAGTCTGGCCGATCCAACCACTCCTACCCTAATCGCTTCTGTCAACCTCATTGCCGGAAACTTCACCGGAGGCTACATCCACGACGGCTATGCCATAAACGACACCCTTTATGCCAACAGTGAGGACAGAGGTATGTACGTATACGACGTAGCTGATCCGGCAGCTCCCGTTGAGCTGGGCATCTTCACCAATTATGCCAATATGGGCTACAACCACAGTAACTGGCGAACGGCAGACGGTAAACACGTAGTGGTGTGCGACGAATCAGACAACCGCCCCGTAAGGATCGTCAACGTCGAAGATCTTTCGGATATGTCCATCACCAGCACGTTCCAGTCACAACTTCGCCTGCCTGGCAACCCCAACCACCTGGCCCACAACCCCTACGTTCTTGGAGACAGCATGGTAGTGATGAGTTACTACGTTGACGGGGTCCAGGTATGGGACATCCGGGACCGCGCCAACCCCGAACGGCTGGCTTACTATGATACGTCTCCTGGCACGTCCAACCCATCAGACGGCGTCTGGGGTGCCTACCCCTTCCTTCCTTCGGGGAACATTCTGGCCAGTGACATGAGAAACGGACTCTTCATCGTTAAGGTCGACGATTTAAACGCCCTGCCCGTCACTTACAATAGCTGGGAAGCAAGCAACGACGGCAAAAACGCCCTGCTCTCCTGGAGTACCAGTAACGAAACGGACAACGCCGGATGGGAAGTGGAGCACGCTACCTTAGGCGGCCAGTTCACTTCGGTCAGCTTCGTGGCGGCTACGGCTGATGGCGAGTATACCTTCACCCACGCTGCACCGGGCACCGGCCTGCATTACTACCGGCTACGGCAGCGTGACTTCGACGGAACGGAGCAGCTCTCCGACGTCAGAACCGTCCTGTTCAACGAGGCCAATACGACACTCCGGGCTTACCCCAACCCGGTGGCTGAAGGCGCCACAGTTTCCCTCACGGGCGTAGCAACCAACGAAAACTGGACGCTGCTTGACCTGCGGGGACGAAGGGTAATGAATGGCCGGGGACAACAACTTAACACCGCCTTACCCGCAGGCGTGTATCTGCTGAAAACGGTGGATCAGGTGGTTAAGCTGGTGGTGGAGTAGATTGATAGTAGCTGCCCTGTAACGTGCGGTAGCTACTATCAAACTATCATTTACCATCAATCTATCATACTACTCCTTCTCCGTCAAATACTTCCAATACCGCTTTGGCACGTGTTGCAGGTGCAATTTCATGTTGCGCCGTTCGGGGATGTCGACGGCTTTGAAGTAGAGTTTCCACAGGTCCTGGTAGTCGGTCTCGGCGCTGGTGAGCATCTCTTCTGAGAGGTGGCGGAGCTTGCCGTCGTTGCTGCCATCGAGGGTGATGAAGGCCGCTTTTTTTACCTCAGGATCCCAGTGCAGTCCGAAGTGGCGTTTCGTATCGTAGATGAGCCAGTGCATGGCCGGGTAGCGGGCGGAGAAGTGCGGGCCAAGCAGCGGAAGGCAATTAAAGTCTGGGTTTACCAGGGAGACGAACATCCCGTCCGGCGTCTCCTGAAAGCGCACGAAGGCGTGCATCCGGTGTACTTCCCGGCCCATCTGCTGGTCCAGTCGCTGCAGGCGACGGATCTTCTCGTCGGAGGCGTCCTGGCGGACATCCTTTTCGCTCTCCATCTGCCGGCGCACGAAATGGTAGATGAGGCGCTCCGTCCCCGCCTGCTCCGTCAGGAAGGTACGCCGCAGCCAGGTGATGACGCCCTTGCCGCTGCGGGTACGCAGCCCTTTCATCACGCGGCGGGCATTTTCCTCGTTCGTCTCGACGTGGATTGCATCAGCGAACAGCTGTTGCTGGTATACGTCTTCGGCTACGATGTCTTCCACCTCCGCCTTGAGGCGGTAGGCTTCGAAGATGGCGGAGAAGAGGCCGGGGAAGGTAGCGTCGTAGGTGAAAGTCATAGTGGGCGGGTAAAGATATGGTGCTATGCGAGGATTACTTCGTCTGCTAGAATTCTTGGTGGGGGTGATGTGTTCGTATTTACTCGGAAATTTCGGCGTGGTTCGCTTTCCAGGTAAGGCTCTACCAGCCGGCCGACGGCCTCCGCTACGCTTCGAGCCGGCGGACGACATGCCCCGCTAAGCCGTCAGCCCGATTCCCGAAAAACGAGAGTCGATCCGACGGCTGGGTGGACATTTTCAATCCCTGAGACGTACGCTCCTCCAACTCCTCTTCTCCTCCACTCCTTCGGAAAAATATGCCGCGCAGCGGCTGAATGCCTGCACGTAGTGCTATAGCTTTCCGAAGGAGCAGGAGGAGAAGAGGAGCTGGGAGAGATTATGAAAGGGGTCTTGGCGGAAAATTAGTCTGGAGGTCTGGTAGACTGCCCCACATGGAGGCTTACGTACTTCGGCGGAGAAGGTATACACCACAAACTTCTATCGCATCGTTTACATATCATCCAGTCTGTCATCAATTCGATTCAACACCTTCAAGGTTTGACCTCTGACATTCTTTAGTGAACTAATGCTATACATCCGTATTCCTGTTAATTTATGTAAAATATTGGAATAGATTTGATTATGTTTCAAGGCTTCGTAATCATTGGGGACAGATATTCCAGCGGTTGATGTCTCCTTAAAATGTTGAACATGAAATTTGGTAATAATTTCCTGATAGTATTGGCGTTCGTTTTCCGATATCGTATTCTCTAAAAATGAGAATTCTTCTTCGTATAATTTTGAAATGGATAGCCTTAAACTATCTGGACCTATTGAGTTAAGACCTATATTTTTAATTGTTTCATATGTAGTGAAGTTCAGGTCGGGTAAAGCGAAGTATTGATAAATATAGAACGAAGTATCTAATGACGATGAATAGGCAGAATTTTCATCTATATTTTTTAATATTTTTTCGGCATGTTCCAATGTAAGTTCATTAAATTTAAGAGACTGATCCAACCTTGTCAAAGACTCGCCAATTTCGTTTTTCAGGTTCGTTAAATACTGTTTTTCCAGACGTATACTTTTTCGATCCTCATTGCAGGAATTAATTTGCAGGGCAATTAAGATTCCCAACACCACAAGAACAATTTCACCAACTGCGTAGCTGAAGTATTTTTTCATGTTACCGTCGTTTGAAAATCTTCGCCTTAACGATCTGAATATTCTCATTTTTCTTGTAATTCTGGTTATTCCCTTACGCCCAAAAATTAGATAATGTCGTTCCATATTGATCGGAATCGCCAGAGGTTTTTGCAAATCCTACTAAAAGAACTAAAGTTCATACGCCACCTTATCCGCCCTTACCCAGGGAAAATTTATCCTAATATACTGCACATGGAGTGAGCGGAGATTAGAATTGAGTAGATTTGGATTCTTAGGATGTTAAAAAGCCTACCCGGACGCCATGTTGAAGCAGGTTTCGTAAATTTGCAACAATTCTTAGCAAATCCCTCCATTGCCCCTACTAGACCAAACCGATCTCCCCTCCGCCGGCACCATTTACGCCGACGTCATCCTGCCGCTGGCGTTGCGGCAGACCTATACCTTTTCGGTGCCCGAAGAGATGGTCCGCCAGCTGAAGCCGGGGCTGCGGGTGGAGGTGCAATTCGGCAAAGCCAAGCACTACACCGGCATCGTGCGGGGGCTGCACGGCAAGAACCCCGGGCATAAAACGAAGCCGATCCTGAGCGTCATCGATCTGGAGCCGCTAGTGACCGAAGACCAGCTGAAACTCTGGACCTGGATGGCGAGCTACTACGCCTGCACCCTCGGCGAGGTGATGAACGCCGGACTGCCCAGTCACCTGAAACTGACGAGCGAGACGACCATCACGCTCGGCCCCCTTTTCAGCGACGACGCCACCCAGCTCGACGAGCAGGAATACATGATCGTCGAGGCCCTCACGCTACAGCACGAACTGACGCTAAAGGACATCCGCGACATCCTGCAGAAGAAAACGGTCTACCCCGTCATCCGGCGGCTGCTCGACCGGCGCATCATTTTCCTGAAGGAGGAATTGCAGGAACGCTACAAGCCGAAGGTGGTGCGCTGCGTACAGTTTAGCCCCGCTTATAAGACGGAAGAGGAGCGCATTGGTGCCTTTGAGTTGGTCTCCAGATCGGAGAAACAGACGGCCGTTTTACTCGAGTATTTGCAGGTATCCCGCGAGTTGCCCTTCGTGCGGCGCGTCGACCTGACCAAGCGGACGGGCGCGAGCGACGCCGTGATCAAAGCCATGGTCAAGAAGGGCATTTTTGAGTTCTACGAGCGGGAGGTGAGCCGCATCGGCAGCGGGGAAGAAGATACGATGGAGGCCAAGGAGATGAGCGAGCAGCAGGTGACGGCGCTGACGCAGGTGCAAAGTATTCATGCCTCCGGAAAGCCGGCTTTGATCCACGGCGTCACGGGCAGCGGTAAAACGCGCGTCTACATGGAACTGATGCAAAAAGCTATCAATGGCGGCGGACAAGTCCTCTACCTGCTACCAGAAATTGCCCTGACCGGGCAGATCGTCAAGCGCCTACAACGCGTCCTCGGCGACAAGATCACCGTCTACCACAGCCGCCTCAACAATATGGAGCGGGTCGAAATCTGGAAGGCCGTGCTGGCGGGTAAGACCTCCATCGTCGGGCCGCGCTCTGCGATGTTCCTCCCCTTCACGAAGCTGGATCTGGTGGTCATTGACGAAGAGCACGACCCCAGCTACAAACAACAGGAACCCAACCCGCGCTACAACGGCCGCGACGTCGCCGTCTACCTCGCCTGGCAGCATCAGGCTAAGACCATTCTCGGCACCGCCACCCCCAGCCTCGAAAGCTGGGAGAACGCGAAGCGCGGCAAGTACGGCCTCGTCTCCATGCCCAAGCGCTTTGGCGACATCGCCATGCCGGAGATCGTCATCGCCGACGCCCGGGAGGATGACGGCAAGGGCAATCGACACCCTTTCTTTACCCCTACCCTGATCAACGAGATCAAGGCCACCCTCGAGCGCGGCGAACAGGTAATCCTCTTCCAGAATCGCAGAGGCTTCGCCCCCGTCTACTTCTGCCCCACCTGCGACCACACTGTCCAGTGCGTTAACTGCGACATCAGCCTCACCTACCACAAATTTCAGAACCGCCTGCGCTGCCACTGCTGCGGCTACGCCACCTCCACGCCGGAGAGCTGCCCCGCCTGCGGAGAGCCCGAGATGAAACTCGGCGGCACCGGCACCGAAAAAATTGAGGACGAGCTAAAAATCTTCCTCCCCGACGCCCGCATCGGGCGGATGGACCTGGACACCGTCCGCGGCAAAAACGCCCTCGCCGCCCTGCTGGGCCGCTTCGAGGCCGGGCAGCTGGACATCCTCGTCGGCACGCAGATGGTCACCAAGGGCCTCGACTTCGAGCGCGTCGGCCTCGTCGGCGTCATCAACGCCGACCAGCTGCTGCGCTTCCCCGACTTCCGCGCGGATGAGCGCGCCTTCCACCTCATGACCCAGGTGGCCGGCCGCGCCGGCCGGAAACACCGGCAGGGCAAGGTCATCATTCAGGCCTTCGACCGCAGCCACCCCGTCTTAACCGATGTCTTCAACGGCGACTGGGATCGCTTCATCGAACGCGAAAGCAAGCACCGGGCCGAGACCAACTTCCCGCCCTACGTCAAGATGATCCACCTGCAGCTCAAGCACACCCGCCGCAACACCGTCGAGGAAGGTGCCAAGCTCCTCGGCAGCTGGCTGGCGCACGCCCTGGGCGGGCAGGTGACCCCGCCCTTTGAGCCGGGCGTTGCCCGGATTCGGACTTATTACTTACAGGAAATGGTCATCCGTATGAGCGCGGACCCGAAGGAAATTTCCCGGGTGAAGAATATTGTGAATCGGGCGGTGGGGAAGTTGAAGGTTACGGAAGGATTGACGGGGGTTCGGGTGGGGGTGGATGTGGATCCTTATTAAAGGATGGCAGTTCCTTATTGTTAACGAAGTTCACGTATTTGGCAAGAGAAAATTAAAAGCACACTATGTCAGGAGGAGATTGGAAAGAAATGTTCGCGGCCTGCCAGAATGGAAACATCGAATTGGTACGGTACCATATTGAAACAGGCGTTGATCCTAATTATACGCACCCCGAATTCCTAACCACCGCTTTGATGGAAAGCGTAAGATGTAAACGTTTAAAATCATTAAGTATTTAATAGAAAATGGCGCAGATCCCAGCATCAAAGATGCGTGGACTTCAGAAACAGCGATTTCCATTGCCGAAGCCATGAAGGAAAAGGAAATAATTGAAATGCTTAAATCTTAGTGCTAGCCAGGTGGAAATGGCTTGGAGTTTTATATAGCACCTTTGGACTAACGTGACAGCTCGCAGGTGCTATGTAAAGAACCAAGCAAATTGGAGATTTTTTCCTAAGTTTACCTTGCAAAGGAGCGCTTGCTTAGCAAGATGCATCCACTGCAGGTCGGCCTTGAGTCGGCCTGTCTTTGTTTATGCCACTAGCTGACGTTCTTTGTGATAGTTGACCTGGTACTCCTCCCCGTTCTTGACCAAGGCGTACATCGTGATGAGCAGCTTACGCTGAACGGCGACGAGAGCTTTCATTTTACACATTATCCTGCGGCACATTCCCACCATACCTCATATTAACAACCTCCAATACTATCCCATTCCGAATAATCTCGCCATCCGAAACCTTTACAAACCCACATTTCTGATAAAACGCAACGGCGTTTGGCGTTGCTTCTAGAATCAGGTCCGAGGAATTGTTCAGGGCAATGGGTAAGGCATAGCTTAAGAGCCCTTTTCCTATCCCAAGCTGCTGGAAGTCAGGATGGACAAATATGGCCAGAATCACTCCTGGATTGGCGTGTCCAAACCCAACGACTAGCCCATCCACTTCAGCAACAAACATCTCTTTTTTGTTGATGCCTTCGTAGTATCCTGCTGGTTTTCGTTTTTTTATCCATACGTCGATTTGAGCTTTTGAATAGGACTCCGCACAGGTAATCCTTGCGGCTTGCGTGTGAATGTCATGGATGATATCAGCATCTTCAATAGTTGCCGTCCTGATGTTGAACTTGTCCATATTGCTATTTTATTTTAATACCGCTTGGCGTTTGCACAGACGGCGTTCGACCAAATGGGAGCTTGATCATAAGTACTTATTATCACCTCGTCCCCGCTCCTTTTCATCAAGCCCTGTTCTTCACAAACTCCCGAAACCCTTCTATCGTACCTTTTATGCACTCACATGGTGTTGGCCCTCCATCCCATATACCTTCGCATTGTTTAACGACTAGCTCTGGCCTGTTGATTTTTACCCACTTTTTTGCCTCGTAATAGATGTCGGGGTCATCGGAAGAATTCGCTACTGATTGAATCTTCCCCTCGATGATGGTGAGTTGAAATACATCCGTCACCTTATAATCTATATTCACCAGCATGTGGCGCACGCCGCTGGGGAATCCTTACGCACTCGCCATCTTCAGCGGATTCTCAACTCTATCCGCCTCCTCCTTCTTCTTCAAATAGTCGGTCCTAATGCTATACTCCAACTCCCTTGAATAGACTCTCCACCAATAAAAAGCAGGAATCTCCTTACCACTATGTTCTTCCAGGCGGTACATTAGGTCAATGTTGGGGCTTTCTTTTCCGTTGACGATTCGACTGAGCTTAGTCTTGTGGATGTCCAGATTTTCCGCGATGTCTTTGTTACTCCTGTTTGAAATCTGAATGTACTTTTTCAGCTGCTTCGCAAAGCTGAATTCACCATCAAACTTGTCTTGCTTAAAATATTCTAAAAGATTTAGTTTGAATGCAAATAGCTTGGCACTAACCAACTCTTCTTCAGACATGGCATTCAGGTGCTCAAATCTGAGCTTAAGAAATTCTTCTTTTGCTTGCTGCTGTTCATCGCCTTCAAGTTCAACACTGAAGAGGAAGGAATCGGCAATTTCTTCGTCGCTGTACTTCTTCTTCAGGTCCTGATAAACCTCTTCACGCTTCTTCATCTAACAAGAATTTTGCGATTAACAATTTTGAAGATTGCCCCTTAACTGCCAGTAATCTACCAAACTGTCGAAATCCATATTTATTCTGGTATAAATCAATCAAGGTAGTTTTTGGTTGAAGAGGCAGGAAACCTAAGTAACCTCTGGCGAAGGCCACCTGGTAAGCAAATGCCAATAAGCATCCGGCGATATGCTCACCAATTGCAAGTTTACATCCCCCTTAGCCGCGTAGCAGCCCCGGAGGCAAAGGCATTCAGCGATTTCGCCCGGCTCAATAGTTGACTTTCGAGGTCCTTAGATGGTGACCAAGATCCTCGAAGCGCCTCGAAAACGCGCTTAGCGCCTTTTTTTTTAAGTCCTTTGAGCGTCCGGAACCGGGCCAGCTAAGCTGAAGGTCACGGAAGGTGTTACGGATAGGAAGCCTCATTAACGTGACGGCTCGCAAGAGCTTCGTAACGCAGCACCGGCTTCAGCCGGAAGCGTCCCGGTGTTTTGCGAGTGTTTCAGACCATATCGAAAGCCATAGGTGGGTTTTCTAATCTTTTAATCACCCTACCTGCGAGCGCCCCGGTGTTTTACGAGTGCTTTCTAGGGCGTACTAAGTCACCGTTCTTCCCCATACAGATCGACGCACAGCGTCTCAACCAACGCGATTTCCATAATTGGTGAGGCCCGATAATCCCCCTCCCCACCACAAACGTCCAAAACCCTACCACTCACTACCGGAAATTCGGAAAGGGGCTTCTTATTGCGTATATTTGGTAAGTCTCAATAATTGAAACCCAAGTGTTATGAAGAAAACTATCCTCTTTTTCGCCTTACTATTTCTTACTGTTGGCATCTCTGCTACAGATTACTACGTCGCCAAAGATGGCAACGATACTAACGACGGTTCAGAAAGCACACCCTTCCTTACCATCTCCAAAGCAGCCAGCCTGATGGTGGCCGGAGACGTTTGTTACATCCGGGAAGGCACCTACCGGGAAGTCCTCCGCCCCGCCAACGGCGGCAGCGCCGGCGCGCCCATCACCTTCCAGGCTTTTGACGGAGATAAAGTAACCATCTCCGCCACCGAGCCCATCAGCAGCTGGACGGCGGCGGAGGGCTCCGTTTTCAAGGCGGACATCGACATGGACCTCGGTCGGCAGACCATGCTTTACTTCGACGGGGAAGCCATGGATTACGCTCGTTGGCCCAACAATATCGATGGCGACCCGTACACCATTGACGCGATGACCGTTTCCTCCGGAACGGCGAATACCGTCGTCGCTGACGATCTCCCGCAGGGAATCAACCTCACCGACGGCTTTATCTGGTACCTCGGGGCCCACTCCGGCGCCAGCTGGACGCAGCCCATCAGCAGTACCAACGGCAAGACGATTAATCATACCGCCAACGACATTACCCGCTGGCCCTTTGACCCGCACAACCCAACGATTTTGCGGAACAACAATCGCGGACGCTTCTATGTCTTCGGCGATCGGGACCTGCTGGACTTTCCCAAAGAGTGGTATTTCGACGATACCAACAACGAGCTTTTCTTCATTGCTCCCGGAGAAGTTGATCCTGGCAGCCGGGCGGAATACGCAGCGCGTACGCATACCATCATGATCGAGAAGCCCTTTACAATTATTGAGAACATCGGTACACTCGGCGGCATCATCGAAATCAATGGCGGCAACACGACCATCCGGAATTGTGAAATTCGCCAGGGCTATCAGGCCCTGGACGAAATGGGCAACTCTGACGCTCAGGTGAGTCAGGGTTCCGTTTGGGTTCGGGCCAGTAACGTGCTGATCGAAGACAACCTTATCGAAGGTGGATCAATGAACGGCATCTCTGTACAGGGCTGGGGCGGCGTGAGCAACGTTACCATCAGCGGTAATGAGATCCTGGAATTTAATACCGTCGGCAACCACTCTTCCCCAATCCGCTGCCGGGCAGCGAGTTCCGACATCATTAGCAATACCATTATCGGTGGCGGCAGAGACGGTATTTTCATTCCCTCTGACAACAGTGAAGTAGCCTGGAACGACGTCTCGGACGTGATGCGCATCAACAACGACGGCGGACTTTTCTACGTCGTCGGTAACGACGACGACAAGAACACTTCCATCCACCACAACTGGTTTCACGATAGCTTCGGGCCGGAATACGCTGATGGCCGCTGCGCGGGCATTTATCTGGACAATGACTCGAAAGGCTACGACGTACACCACAACGTGATCTGGAACATCAGCTGGTCTGCCGTACAGATGAACTGGGACGCCTGGAACAACGACATCTTCAACAATACCTTCTGGAACGTCCAGCAGGCGATGGGCATCTGGCTTAACGGCCGCGTTCATAAAGACAACCGTATCTGGAACAACTACGCACCCATCGGTCCCTGGGAAGGGCAGGATGTGGCCGATAATGTGATTAACGCCGCCGACCCGTTTCTTGATCTGGCAGCAATGGACTTTCGCCCAGCGGACGACAGTCCGCTGATCAACGCCGGACGCATTATTGCCGGCATTACGGACGGCTACGAGGGCACAGCTCCGGAGGTGGGCGCCTACGAAGCCAACCAACCCGGTTGGATTCCCGGCGCGGCACGCGCCGGTGGTGGTGGCAGCACTGCTGTTTTTAACTTGCCCGGCACCCGCGTTCGCGCCCAGGTCTTCCCTAACCCGGCAATCGATCGGGCATTCGTCAATTTTGAAGCTGAGGAAAGTGGCCAGATAAACTGGCAGCTACTTGCCGCCGACGGCAGACCCGTCCGATCCGCCCAACGTTCGATTACCACAGGTATACAGCGTATTTCTGTAGAGCTCCACGGCCTGCCAGCGGGTACCTATTACTTTAGTGGAATGCTGCGTAATGCTTACATCGGGCAGCCGATCATTGTCCGGTAATCCAGGACGAAAAAAGCCCGATCCGCTACCGGATCGGGCTTCTAAAGTCATCCCTATGATACTCTAAACGAGTAATTCTTCCCCAATATAGGGGCGCGGATGACTTATTTTCAGCATTTCATCGGGTGGTTTAGGAACCGGCCCTACTTTGGAAGAAAGTGGTAGATATGGGTCATTGCAGCTTCCCGATCCGGCAATTCA
>ENA-ORXT01003040-ORXT01003040.1-marine-metagenome-genome-assembly--contig:-NODE-3040-length-19075-cov-82.025424_pt1 | contig 19075 bp, 17 predicted proteins | sample MGYA00237868_ERZ511482 | MGnify/ENA metagenome assembly ERZ511482 | reverse complement strand
ACTTATAGACTTTGCGCCCATAGTCTCGGTCAATTTTACGCATATCCACGTCGCCATTGAGCCTCACAAAGTTTGCCACGGCGCGCCGCTTTACCTTCTCATATGTAGCGCGCTGCTCTGGTGATTTTCCCGCGACCTCATCCAAGGCGATCTCGGTTAGGTATAAGTCGAGCGCCTTCGATATAGTAACCTTATCAGGCTTCACGGTGCCTATGAGCACAGGCGCCGCGCGCTCTATATCTACGCGCTGTCGTGTTTGTAGCGCCTCTAGGTGTAAGAGGCGGTGAGCAAGCTCTTCGTAATTATGCGGCTGTGTAAGCTCTTCTACGGGCTTGTAAGTGAAGCCCATAGCACTTGCATCCTTACGGGCTTGCCGCAGGGAACGGTCAACGTTTGGCTGCCCAAAAGTGCTGGGCATAAGCTTGTGCCAGCGGGCATCGTCTGCGCCCGCGCACATATCGCGACGTTTGCGAGCAATACTGACACTGTCGGTTTCAAGTGACCGACTAATCATGCTGCGTCCTATTTCTTTAACAATAAGGCTGGGCACGCGGCGGGCATAATACCAAACCTCCCCGCGTAGCTGGAGGTATTGGTTTGGGCGACGTATCGTTTTCACAGGTGTTTCTCCTATGGCCACACCTTCGGGTGAAAGGTTAGGTGCACTCATTTGTGCTACAGATTGTGTAGCAATTTGTGCATCAGGACACGTAAATTAGTAAAAGTAGTTACAAGTTTCAGAAGGAAACTTAAGCAATTACAGAGACTTACGCGTCCAGTATCAGAAGAAATTTGGTGCGGCCGAGAAGACTCGAACTTCCACGGGTGTTACCCCACAGCGACCTCAACGCTGCGCGTCTACCAATTCCGCCACGGCCGCACATTAAGGTTCGCGGTCTATAGGGGCGCGGGAGGCGCTTGTGAAGCCTAAACATATACGAAATTCACCCTGTTTTCAGACAGAGAGACGGGTTATAATTCGGTAAATTGACGTAGGAGCCTTATCATGAAGATATTCGCCATTAGCCTGATTTCCGTAAGTATGCTGACACTCTCGGCCTGCGGCGATGCAGATCCGAGCGCCTCAAGTCCTGAGGCGATTGACGCCAAGGCAGAACGCATAGAAGCCCAAACGACTGTTGACCTGTCCAAGATGGAACTGCCTGATATCATCGAGTTCGTTGACAGCGAGGCGTCGCAAATGACCGAACTTTTGAAAGGGGTCACGGACGGGCCAACCGCAGAGGCCGCGGTTGAAGATATTCGTATAATCGTGCCTCGCCTCAATGCAGCGATAAAATCATTAGAAAATAATAACCCCGAAGACATTACCCTGAGCATCGGAAACATGCGGAAAATGATGAAAGTGGCAAAGTCACAAGTAGGACTGATCAATGAAGTCACTAGGATTAGCCAAATTCCCGAAGCCCGAGCTGTTCTAGAAAAAGAATTCGACAAAATCGAGATCACGAATAACTAGCAAACTTTACAGCCAAGAGCCGGTTGAGTGGGAGATTGCGAGTGAGCCCATTCCCTATGCGCTCGCGCATGAGCGCATGAAATCGAGGGCCGCCGCGATTGCTGCGGGTAATGCCCGAGAGCTTGTTTGGCTATTGGAACATCCGCCGCTTTATACGGCGGGGACGTCTGCCAACCCGGCTGATCTGGTCGCGCCAGATAAATTTGAGGTCCATCAAACGGGACGCGGCGGTCAATACACCTATCATGGGCCTGGCCAGCGTGTCGGCTATGCGATGCTGGATCTGCGCACCCGCGGGCGAGATGTCTCCGCTTTTGTGCGCGGCTTGGAACAATGGATAATTGACGCCCTTGCGAGTTTCGATGTGACGGCGGAGCGGCGCTGTGGTCGAGTTGGCGTTTGGGTCGTGCGAGACACTGGCGAGGAAGAGAAAATCGCTGCCATTGGCGTGCGATTGAAAAAATGGGTTAGCTTTCACGGCATCAGTATAAATGTAGATCCGGACCTGTCGCATTTCAGCGGTATTGTGCCGTGCGGTATTCGGGAGCATGGGGTGGCGAGCCTGGCGTCGCTTGGGAAAACAGCTTCAATTGCGGATGTGGACGCGGCTCTAAAATCAAGTTTCGAAGCGATCTTCGGTTCAACGACCAGCGCATCAAAAAGCCCGCCTCGCGCACTGCATGAGGCGGGTTTAGAATTCTTAATCTAAGATGCTTAGATTTATAATGTTCCGGCTTCCGGACCATACTGGTTATCATGCGCATCATGTTTGATCATGCCGTTAAAGACTACAGCCACAAGGTAAGACACAGCCGCTCCAACACCGACGTTAATGAGTTGACCTGTTTTTGTCATCCCACCACCCATTGAGGCTTTGAAAATTCCGCCAAAATCGCCAGCTTCAGTTGCTGCTAAAAGTGCCTCAGCTGCTGCAGGATCTGCGAACATTTTCGCCAAAACCTGACTAACAATAACGCCAATGACGATCCAAACAACAATTGGTATCAAACTCATCCATCCGGATTTCCCGCCATCATGATAGCGTTTGACCCAAATCACAATCCAGCACCAAATCATCACAAATCCAACAATTCCCAAAATTGCTAAAGCCGGTACAAAAATTGGTAGCAACCCCAGCACAGCACCGACCAAGACTAATATCGTGACAGCGCTCATAAATTGCCCGGGTCCAATGCGGCCTGACGGTGAAAATAGTAAGTTACCCATAAGAATTTCTCTCTCTTGTTGTTTAACGATAAGACTTTGCCGAAATTTCGTAAAAATGCAAGTGAAATAGAAGACTAATGCGTCGTCGGCGCGCCGTAAGCATTTGGTCCAACTTGCGGTTTGGCGAGTGCGAGCCAGAGCGTAAAGCCGCCGAGCAATGCTAAAATTATAGCGCTTAGCGCTGTGACGCCTTGAGACTGACGCTCTTTGAACTCAGCATTTATTCGGTCAATAACCTCAGCAGACGGTGAACCTTCCCGGCTGACTTCCATGTGAGCCGTTAGATATTCTTCCCCGCCATAAACCAACATGACGACGATCATCGCGGCCAGCATGGCGCAGATCAGCCCCGTCAACGGCCAGAGCGTGCGGCCAATATCGTGAAGACGTTTCCCATAAACACTATAGGCGATCTGCAAAATGACGAAGGGGAAAGCCAGCACAGCGAAAAATCCGAACATCGATCCACCCAGCGCATTCAGCAGCAAGCCGTAAAGCGTGAATATAATAACCAAACCGACCAAGCCGATCAGGTAATCACGCCGTCCGATACGGCCGGATGGGGACAGAAGGAGTTTGAGCATATTTGGCATACCCGCCATTTAACGCGCCCGGCGGTGGGCGCAAGACCATAGGGCCCATATGCCGCGCTTTACGTCACTCTGAAATGGGTTAGACCACAGTCTTCAGTACCGACCCTAAGATTGAAGTTTCCTCGCGCAAAGCAGCCGTAATCTTCGCTTGTTCCTCGTCTTCTCCCCACAATTCGATCTGGTAAACTGCGTCCACACGGGAAATGTCAAAGGCGTCAATCGCAGTGAGTTCACCTTGCATCACCGCCATGGCAAGGACGACAGAACCGAACACAGCCACAAGATGGACGAAAAGTGTGAGATGAAGGTCGTCCAGAGACGCCGCAAACCGTTCCACTTCGGTGAGACTTTGCTCCGGTTGCTTTATGGCGTGCAGGCTTTCCGTCGTCTGCAACGCCAAGCCCTGCTCCGCGCCCCAAGCCTGCCACTTATCCCACGCCGCCGACTGACGTTCTCTTAGGATGCGCGGCTGCGGCGCGCGGTAACAGATGAGGTCTGTCTCCGCATATCGCCGCGCTTCTGCTATTAAGTCTTCACGGCGATCAGGGGTCTGCTCCACAGCAACATTCAACAATCGCGTGACGGGCATCAGCGAAGGATTGATTGTCTCGGTTTGAGCCTCCCATTCCCCCGCAATCATCTCGGCCAGTGATTTTGTTCCCACGCTCAGTTTGATTTTGCCCGGTGTACGAAGCTGCTTGCCGTCCAGCAATATTTGCCACTGCGCGCCAGAGCCCTCAACGGTAACGGATTTGTAAAAGCGTTTCGCCATGCGCTTGGCCATTACGCAGGCACCACATCAAATGGTAAGGTCAAGCGGGTCTCGCGCCCTCTGAACGGAACTGTTCCGTGCCACATATAAGATGGAAATAACACAAGCCGACCGGATACAGGCTGCACATAATGTTCTGCTGCTTGGTCCACATCGAGGTCAGGCTCTCCAAATTTGATCCACCCATCCCGGCTACTTTTATTCACAGAGGTGGGAACTTTCACATAATATGCCGAACTCAACCAGCCCATCGGATGGACGTGATTAACGTGGTGCCCGTTCTCTTTCAGATTGACAGACCAAGCGCCGCTTATTCGATATTCATTTGTATTTCGTCGACGCAAAGGATGCCCGGCGTCCCAACCTAATCGCGCCATGCAATCTCGTATCGGCGCGTCCACGGCCTTAAAAAAGGCCTTTAGAACGGGGTCATCCATTTGACTCAAATCCATTTCTGTCTGCGTTCCGGTTCGCAAAGACTGATTGAGAGGCGCGTTCTGATAGACATGCAGATTAGCTAACCGAGATGCGAGCGCATCATTAAACGCGGTCATATCTGAATAACCATCCGGCGTAGAGATATCGTAAGCGCGGACAAATCTTCCATAATCATATAGCCGCGTATGATCCTGACCCATCTCGCGAAGTAATGTGCTGACCATTGCCAATAGAAATTGATTGTTGGGAGATTGCGCTAAAGCGCCTTGCAAAATGGTTTGGGCCTCACCAAATCGTTTTGCCGAAAGCGCAGCTTTTGCAAAACCGCATAACATAAGAAAATTGCCCGGCTCGGCCGATAGCGCCTGTTTGTAGAGTTCACAACTCTTATCGACCTGTTTTTCAAGCCTCGCTGTATCGGCACGTTCACCCAAAACCTCATGATCATCGGGATAGAGTTTCGCGAGTTTATCAAGCTCAACTTTGGCCTTATCCTCCTCTCCCATCCGTCGAAGCAGCTGAATCGCTTGCACATTCACGGCCCTGGAATCCGCATTTAGCCCCTTTTGAAGAAGAGCCAGCGACTGTTCTTTTTGACCTCGCATAGCATAACTATTCACAACAATGCCCAGCGCGCTCGCGCGCAGAGTAGAGCCGCTCGGCAAGGACTTATAGGCCGCCATCATGTTTTCGATTTGGCCGTTGGCCGCGGAGCATTTGATCTGCTGAAAAATAATGTCGTCTTTGTAGGTTTCTGAATTAAGATTTTTCAAAACTGTCATAGCTTCGTCGTAGCGGCCCAAATCTGTCAACGCCCGGGAGCGTGCTATTTCGCCTATTTCACCAAAATCATGACCTGTTTCCAACTCTTCCAAAACGCGCTTGGGTTGGTCAGACACCGAAAACAAATTCAGGCGATTAAGCCTCGCCTGCTTGAAATCTGGGTCGAGTTTTTGAGACAGATTATATGCGGCTTCTGCGGCGGCCCAATCTCCTGACGCTTTGTGAACCCGGCCTTTGAGGTTTGCGAGTTCTGCTGTCATAGTCATTCGAACAATCGCTCTGTCCATACGCTGGTGCGCAGTCACGACCTGATTGATGCCGAGGGCCGTCAACGCCCCCAATTGAAGCAAATTGGTGTCGTCCGGCCATTTCAATAAGGCCTCCTTGATCCCAAGTTCTGCCTGATAATAGTCCCCTGACGCATAGGCTTGATGCAACTTACGAAGCGTTTCCGACAGGCTGATCACTTCAATTCGTCCCAATCGACGGCGTCATTTTTGGGGTTGAAGCCTAGCAGTTTGAAGGCCGTATTCATATGCTCCGGTAATTCCGCAACCAGCTTCAAGGACGGCTTTCCCTCGCGCGGCAACTCCAATGACCGGGCGTGTAAATGCAAAACATTATCTAGCGTCGTGGGTTGCGGACGGTCCGTCATATATTTGGGGTCGCCTGCAATAGGCGCGCCGAGCAGCTGCATATGAAGCCGTAGTTGATGGGTCCGTCCCGTCAGCGGCATCATGGACACCCATGCGGCCTTTTGCCCGGCCTGACTGCGCACATCATAGAGCGTGCGGGCATGTTTCCCGCCCTCGTGACCGTGTCGCACAGCCATCATGACTTCTTTGCCTTCATTAATATTCCCAAAGCGGTTATCCAAACGTCCTTTGGCCATATAGCCTTTGATCTCGCCCGAGATTGGACGCGGCACGCCATTGGTGATCCCCCAATATATTTTCTCAGCCCGGCGGCTCTGAAAAGCGCGCCCTGCCCATTTTGCGGCAGCTGCTGTTTTCGCGATCAACAAGACGCCCGAGGTATCCCGGTCTAGGCGATGCACAAGACGGCAGCCCTCACCCAGCGCCGGCAACATTCCATCGATGTGCCGCGTGGTTTTCGTGCCACCCTGCACGGCGATTCCGCAAGGTTTGTTCAACGCGATCAACTCATCATCTTCATAAATGACTAGTTTGCGAATAAACGCCGCATCCGCATCTGAGACGGGTTTCGGTCCGGACATATCAGATGGATCCGGCAATGGCGGAACGCGAACCATCTGCCCGCCTTCAATTCTCGCATTCCCCTTTGCACGTTTCCCGTCGAGACGGATTTCGCCTTTGCGCAAAAGCTTTTCGACTTTGCCGTGCGGGATATGTGGGAATTGCCGTTTGAACCAGCGGTCCAATCTCTGCCCGGCATCATGGTCCGGAATCGTTAGCTTTTGCACACCACTCATGGGGCCGCTCTCATGAGAAATAAGCCCAAAGCGACCGCCGCAATTGACAGAATGACGGATGCGCCGACATAGCCGATAAAGGCGCTATATGCTTTCGTTTCCAACATCCGCATGGCGTCTAAGGAAAAGGCTGAAAAAGTCGTGAAACCGCCGAGCACGCCGACACCCGCGAAGAGGCGGATTGTGTTGGCGTTTGACGGCATTTCACGGACCAGCCACCCGACCAACAACCCCATCAACACTCCGCCAATAACATTTGCCAACAAAGTCCCAATGGGGAAACCCGGGCCAAATATGCGTAGCGTTATCATGCCGAGGCCGTGACGGGCGCTTGCGCCTATGGCCCCGCCTAGCGCAACTGTTAGAAAACTTGTCATGCGCGCCTCCTAACCCCGAGCCGTCATAAGGCCAACAAAAAAGCGGGGCCCTGCCGCCTATACAAACAGCAGGACCCCGTTCAGGTGTCAGATGTGATTTCGCCTATGGTTGGCAAGCATACATGAAATTGCCACAGCGTTTCATAAAGTGGACGTCCGTCCCATTTGCTGACTGTACCTTAAAGGCTTCCAAATCAGTTTGCTTGCTAACGTTCAAAGCCGAGAATTGTAGCGCGTGTTGTGCTCCAAAACCCAGCAAGCCGGTCGTGCCTTTGGGCAAAGTATCATCACTAAACATTGACGCATCCATCTCCGAAAAAGCACCATAGCCTAAAGACCGTGCCATGAGATCCAAGAAGGATTTGTCACGCGGGCTCGTGCGGTATTTCACTTGAAGACGGCGGAAAAATTCATCCGGTGTGTAAGTTAAGGAATTACCAAATTGTGGGTTGGTCCCAAGACGCCCGACGCTAACGGGCGCTAGTCCGCTAACATTAAACAGAGGGTTAGACGACGGTCCGCAAATACGCTCAAATACTGACGGGGCCGACATCTTGATATTTGTTCGACCGGATGTTGCATTTGCGACCGTTGTTTGAGTCGGCGCAGCACTTATTGTCGTCCCTGCGGTAGTGTTCCCTGTCGCAACAGGTTTGGCCGGACATGCGGCCAGATCGACCGCTTTCGACCCGTCCCAACAGTTGTAGTCTTTCGCAACGGGCTGGACCGGACATGCCGATAAGCTGGTTGCGAAGCTGTCATCCCAACAAGAGATTTTCGCCGGGCACGCTTGCTCATTTTTGGCTTTCGTATCGTTCCAACATGTTACCATCGCTGCCGGGGTTGCCGCCGGAGTTGGCGTGACAGCCGTTGCGGATTTACCATCGTCTCCGCCAACGCAAGACTTCATTAAAAACAGGATGGCAATCAATGCGATGAGCGCCATAAGCACCCATTTGAGCCAACCCCAAATTCCGCCGCCCTCTGCAACAGCGGCAGGAGCAGCAGTGGCAGCGACGGGGGCGGCCACTACAGGTTCAGGCTTGGGCGCTGCGGCTTTTGCTGCCGCTCCGGCGACCGCTGCTGTGCCCGCTACCGCAGCGGCGACCGGAGCCGCAACAGGAACGGATTTAAATGCGCCGGCTTTGACAGGTACTGCTGCCTTTTTGACGGTATTCGCTTTAGCGGTTGCTGCGCTTGCGCCTATAGCTGCAACGGCAACGCTACCGGCTGCCAAGGCAGGTTTCGTTTTCTTTTTGACGGGTTTTGCTGTTGGTTTTGGTTTCGAGGCAACAGTTCTGGCAGCCAATGCAGCCGCTGTAGGTTTAGTTTTACTGCGGTCCATGCGGCGGCGCGTGCCGAGGAGATAGGCCGCTCCGGCAGTCGCGGCAGCAGCAGATCCGTACCAACGCGATGTCGCGATTTCTTGATGATTACCGGCATTAAGATCGAAATAATGTTTGCCGTTCTTATGCTTGTGATATTGGTAAGCGCCCTTCCGTTTTATATTTTTCTTCACCGATGCAATACCGTTATCGCGTCCGGCTTTGGAGGTGTAGCTTTCTGAGATCAGAACAATCTCTCCACCTTCATTATAGTGGAAATAATGACCGCCATTTTCTTCGAAACTATTGAAACCGTCGGCCTTGCCGCCATGCTTTTTATAAAAATCGAGCGGTTTGTAATTTTCGACTCTTTGATCGGCTGACGTAAAGGCTGCTGCAGTCACTACGGCTTTCTTGGCCTTCGGTTTTGATGTTGCCTTTTTTGCAGCAGCTTTTTTGGTTTTGCCTGTCAAACGGCCAGAAACCTGTTCGGCTTTAGCTAAACTCGTATAATCGGGGCTGATGGCGATTTCTTGGCCATTTCCGGCTTTCAAAACAAACCCATGCGCTTTTGCTCTACGTGTTTCAAAAACGTATCTTTTGCCCAATTTCTCATTTTTCTTGACGGATTCAATACCATTGTCTCGACCCGCAGCGCTTGTGTAAGTTTGGCTGAGCATGGCTATCTTGCCGTCAATATAGCGGCAAAAATAGAAGTGTTCTTCGTGGCTGAATTTCGAAAATCCGGCCTGTTTAGCCTTAGTGTTCTCAGCGTAAAATTTGAGGTTTTTGTACTCGTCCAGTTTGCGATCAGCCATGCTTGGTGTCCCTTAGTCAGCTCAGTTGGTGCTATGGGGAAATCTAACCAAAAGTAAATGAATACTCCATGAGGAAGACACCTTAGGGTCGTTTGACGGCCCTCCCGGGCGAAAACCAGTGTGGCGGGTTTAGTTTTGCGGGGGCAAATATCGAATAGGTAGCGCGCCGATTCGCCCGTCGCGATCAATTTGGACATCCCAAACCACATCTACTGGCTCTGACAAAAGAACGGATTCCAACTGACGCGACGATGTAATCGCCGTGTCATTGACATCGAGAATAAAGTCCCCAGGACGCACGCGATTATAGTTCGCGGCGGAACCACGCCGAACCTGTAAAACCATCACGCCTTCAAGATAAGGATCAAACCCGAGTTCCTCGCCCAGCGCAGGGCTCATATTCACAATGACCGCGCCGTTGAAAGGATGCAGCCCGTCAAGCTCGCGCTCATCCCGCGCAGGGCTTTCCTTTGGGGTGTCGACCCGGACCCGCGCACTACGCTTTTTCCCGTCCCGAACATAGGACACGTTGACTGTCTCGCGCGGCCTCAGCGTTGCCAATTTAAACCGCAGGCCGCTATCATCATTGATATCGGTGCCGCCGACGCTCAGAATGACATCGCCTTTATCCAATCCCGCCTTGTCAGCAGGCCCACCGTCAAGGAGCTCATTGATCACAGCGCCCTTCGCCCGATCAAGTCCGAGTGCAGCTGCCATGGTCGCATCGACACTATTCGTGCGCGCCCCAATCCAAGGGCGGACAATGCGGCCTTCGGACAAGGCCGAATCGATCGCGCGTTCGACCAGCTCTGCCGGAATCGCAAAACCGATACCGTTAGACCCGCCGGAGCGCGAGAAAATGGCGGTGTTCACACCGATGAGCTCACCTTTTAAATTCACGAGCGCGCCGCCGGAATTGCCGGGATTAACGGCTGCATCAGTTTGGATTGCGCTGGAAATATCAGATACGTTCGTTCTACCCAGCGCAGAGATAATGCCCGATGTCACAGTTTGTCCGACGCCAAACGGATTGCCAATGGCGAGGACGATATCACCTATTTCAGGATCCGTATCGGCGCCGACGCGAAGGCTCGGCATATTCTCGCCGTTCGTGTCAATGCGCAGCACAGCCAAATCTGTCTCTTCGTCCTGTGCCACAACTTCAGCAGAAAATTCTCGGCGGTCGTTTAACACGACTTTCAATTCGTCCGCGCCTTTGACGACATGAGCGTTGGTCACGATAATGCCGTTGCCGCGCACGATCACGCCGGAGCCAAGAGAGCTCTCAACACGCTCACGCGGTGCGCGTTGCATGCCGAACATTTGATCGAAGAAAGACGATCGACTGCGGGTTTGAACGGTTCGGGACGTGAAGATGTTCACCACTGCCGGCGCGGTTTGCTTCACAACCGGGGAATAAGACAGTTGAACTTGCGCCTGTGATATCGGCACCATTCGCGTGACATCGGGCACGGCTTGCTGAGCGTGCGCGGCGGCCGGACCGCCCAGTAATGCGGTGCCGAGGAGATAAGGGATCCATTTATTCATACGTTAGATATAAGAGCACCTGCCCCAGGGTTCAAAGGGGCAGGCGCAGAAACTTGCGAGGCTTTAATCCAAACAAGTTCGGACCGTTGAAGGGGCTCGTCGGGAATTGGCTTAGTCGTTGTCATCCAACAAGCGACTTTCGGCCTCTTCGAGCGACTTCTGCGCACTATCGATATCGCGCAAAGCGTTTTTCAAATCGAATGACAAGCTTTCATTGTCAGAGAGCGATTCGAGACGCCGTTTCGTCTGTTCAAGTTGACGCTGCGCGGTTTCCAGAGGGTCAGACGATTGGAAAAATTCAAATCGTGAATCCACAACGGTGTCTTCCACTGTGACGATGTCGCCATCAACCATCCCCCACCTCGATACATCTCCGTCACGGATAATTTTAACAGTCTTTCCGTCGAATATTTCGCCCAACTGCTCGGTGTCCAAGGCATCGCCTTTGATTAAATTCTGCACCAATACTCGTAATTTTGCGCGAGAGCCTTGGTCCAAGTCTTCGCTATTACTAAAAAATCTGATCGTTTTGTTTTCGCCGTTAGAAAGCTCGGATAGGCCGTTCAAATCTTTTAAAGACGCCAAGCCTGCTAACCCCTCAAGGCCTGCCAGCCCTTCCAAGGCCTCTAATCCCTCTAGGGATTCAAGAGCTCGCAAAGCCTTTAAACCTTCCAGTTTTTCTAAACCGCCAAGGTTTTTCAAACTTTCCAAGGCTTGCAAATCAATATTCGGGAGATCAACGACCTGCCCATCAATATATGTCAGTTGATAGGCTCCGTTGGATTTTTTCGTCAGATCGACTTCTTTTCTCTTACCGCCCTCGAGAATTTGGTAAGCTTTTTTGACGCCGTCTTCTGTAACAATTTCGTAGCTTTGTCCCTTTTTGCCAGAAGAGCCCGAAAAGAATTTAAACCGGGTTTCAGTCTGACTTTTTGTGTCATGATCCGGATGATCCGCAGCTATGCTCAAGGGTGCCGTGGATAGCGCAAGAACACTCATAGCACTGAGCGCAAGAGAGCGGCTACGCCATGTCGTTGGTCTGGCACGACCAAGCGTCTCGAGGCGATCCGCAACGGGATGGGCCATGCCCAGTGTCAGGGGGTCGGACACCCCAAAGTTCAGTAGATCTTTCATTTCAGTCTCCTTTTGAAATTTCTTTGTCTGTCGGTGTCAGAGACAAAGCTAAATGAGCCGTCTTTCGGTTGGATGCGCCCTCTTGACGAACGGCTTTTACGAGTGTTTCCGCATAGGAATGCGCGGTTTCTCCGCCTGTGACTTTCACAACAAAGGCATCACAGGCCGCTTCCTGATCACCTCGCAATTTGTGAGATGCGTAGTGGACCAGCGGGTTGGGCCAATTCACCGCGCGGAAGATTAGTGTGGCCAAGGCCACCCATAGATCGCGACGTTTGATATGAGCAAATTCATGAACGAGCGCGAAATGTCTTTGTTCGGCATTGAAGGTTTCGGCGAAATTATTCGGCACGACAACTAAGGGATTAATCACGCCTGTGACCAGCGGCCCTGTTCCGTTTAGCGCAACACGGACCTCTGGCGCTTTGCGAAGGCCGACAGTTTCAGAAGCGCGTTCTATTTCCGTGAAAAGCTTTGCAACCGGGCCTGAGCTTTGGGCATTTAAATGCGCTTTAAACTTGCGTTGTTGGAGGAGTTGGTAGCCGAGCCAAAGCACCGCAACGCCGAGCCAAACCCCAATGAGAATGACGCCCCACTGGATAGTTTCGGGCGCAAGAAGCGGAGTCAGCACAAAGGTATCTCCACTCGTCGATACCGGCGCTGTCGTCGGTATAGCTACGGGCGGCGCTGCTGTAGTTGTCTCCGGGGTTTTCCGCATAAATTCCGGCACCCAGTTTCGCGGGACAGACAGGCCGGGCAAACAAAGGCGTATCAGTGGCAAACTCCACAGAGCATAGGCCGCATTTGCGCCAAAAGCCCGGGCGAAAGGGCGGCGAATGACGAGAATAACCAAGATCAAAAGGCTGACCGCCAATCCGGTCTGCAAAACCCAATTTTGAAACGCCGCCAAAGTCATTTCTTCAGACTTTCCAAGAGCGCCTCAATCTCGGCAATATCAGAGTCTGAGAGGCCATCGCCCTCCGCCAAATGCGCGACTAGAGGCGCGGCGCGGCCCCCAAAAAGTCGATCTGCGAATCGCCGTGTCGCCGGGCCGACATATCCATCACGGGAAATTGCGGGTGTATAGAGAAAGCGTCTTCCGTCGGGTTCCGTTTTCAAAGCTCCCTTCTCCACAAGGCGAGAAAGTAGTGTTTTAATGGTGCGGGCGGACCAGTCCTTTGTGGACTCCAAACGCGAGACAACTTCGGCAGAGCCTAGGGGGGCTTCGCGCCATAAGACATCCATGACATCGAGTTCGGATTGGCTGATTTTAAGTTTCACGATTAACACCTCTGATTACAGGTGTAGTCATACTATCGACCACACATGTAGTCAAATGAAAAATAAGAAAGCCCGAACCGAGGCCCGGGCTATGTTGTTCAGCTCACGTAGAACTAAGTCTAGTTATTTAAGGACGCCGCGTGCGGCATTCCATTAAAAATCGGGTCGAGATAGGTTGACCGCTGTCCGCCTTCCCAGTTCGAGACATTTTTGACGCAGAAACGGACAATTTCCGGGGCTTCACCACGGCGGGCGCGTTTGGCTTCGGCGCGCTCAAAGGCTCTAATTTCCCTTAGCGAAGACGCAGCGCCATTTGCACAGGCCGAGATGATGTCATTCGGGGTCGTATTCGGGACTTGCGTAAATTCAGCCCGGTTATAGGCGCGGTAATTGACGCTCACATAATTGCCTGACAAATATTTGACGAAAATCATGCGTCGATAGTCAGGATTATCACTCGGTCCGGTTTCAATAAGCAATGTCGGGCTGACGTCAGCGGATTGCGCAATAGCCGGTGCTGCGCCGAAAGACAGCAAACCCGTGACGAGCGCGGTGTTGATAAGTGTTTTCATAGAATTTCTCCCACAGATGAGTTTCTTAATGAAGCATAAGCAAGATAAGGGCCCATTACAGTCAAAGATATCTTAATTTGCATTAACCTTAGCTGAAAAATCAGTCCGAATTAGGACAGAATTCGCCAGGGCCGAGAGGCGGATGCTTATCTCTAACTAGTGACGCGAATCAAAAGCCGCCACCGCCGCCGCGTCGCGCGCCGTAATGTCGCCGCCGCCTTGGTGATATCGCCAACTCCGGTCGCATTTTGACCAACCCTCGGCCGCCTTCAAATCCGTGACCAACATATCGTCACTCTTCACAGAGAGCTGACATTTGGATACGATGAGATAATCCGCGAGAACATCTGACGGGTTTTCAGGATCCGCATACTCATTGACGTCCGTAAGATATAGAGCCTGCATTTCTTCTGTCAGGCGGGTTTCAGGCGCGCGGACGCTGGCTTCCAGCGAGGATTTAATCACCCCGTCTTTGCGCAGCCCTTCAATCGCATCAAAGGCCTCGTCGCGGAAGGCTTGGACGCCTGCTATGGCTTTTGCTATGTCATCATTTTTCCACGCGTCGGGGGCTTTTTTGAAGATCTCCAAATGCACGGAACCGTCTTCGCTCGGGAAACGGGCTTGCCAGACTTCTTCCATGGTGAAGCACATGATCGGCGCGAGCCAGGTTGTCAGGCGCAGGAAAATTTCATTCATCACGGTGCGGCAAGCGCGGCGGCGCGTGCTGTCCAGCGGGTCGCAATAGAGCGCGTCTTTGCGAATATCGAAATAGAAACTGGAAAGATCGCCTGTGCAGAAATTGAACAAAGTCGAGAAAATCTTGCGGTGGTCATGGTTGGCCACGGCAGCGGTGTGCATCTCGGTTAACTCATGCAAACGGTGCAGAACCCATTTCTCTAGCGCAGGCATATCGGCGTAATCCACCGCTTCCGCATCGGAATAGCCGTCCAGCGCGCCAATCATATAGCGCAGCGTGTTGCGGAGCTTGCGGTAAGAATCGACATTGGTTTGGATAATCTCTTTGCCGATCTTTAGATCATTGGTCGTGTCAGAGGACGCGACCCAAAGGCGGATGATCTCGACGCCATATTGTTTGGCGAGGTCTAACGGGCTCATCGTGTTACCCAGAGATTTGGACATTTTCAGCCCTTTCTCATCGACAACGAACCCGTCCGTCATCACGCCCTTATAAGGCGCTTCGCCGTAAACCGCGCAGCTCTCGAGAAGGCTCGATTGGAACCAACCGCGGTGTTGGTCTGAACCTTCAAGATAGAGGTCAGCGCGGTCGGGCAAATCGTCTCGTGATTTCAAACAGAAGGCGTGGGTACAGCCGGAGTCGAACCAGACATCGAGGATATCCGTAACCTTCTCCCAATCACTTGCATCTTCACCCAAAAAGAAATCGGCTTCGGTATCAAACCAACCATCAACGCCCTGCTCTCGCACAGCTTTGAGGATTCGCGCATCAATGGCGTCGGCGTCGTCGCGTTCTGTGTGAAGCGTGCCGTCCTTATGGACCATCAATGTAATCGGCACGCCCCAAGCGCGTTGGCGCGAGATGAGCCAATCAGGACGATCCGCGACCATAGTGGCCAAGCGGTTCTTCCCGCGCGGCGGCCAGAATGTCGTCTCCTCAATCGCGGCCATGGCTTTATCACGCAGTCCGCCTTTGGACATGGAGATAAACCATTGCGGCGTCGCGCGTCGGATAACGGGGGCTTTGGAACGCCAGCTATGGGCGTCGCGCAAAGTCAAAATCCCGCGCGCGAGCAAGTTCCCGCACTCGACCAACGCCTTGAGGACCTCGCCGTTCGCCTTCCCGTCCTGCCCGCGTTTCTTGCCGGAGGTTCGGATGACATCCAAACCTTGGAACCGCGTCGGCATAATATCGGTGTAACAGCCTTTATCGTCCATCGTCATCGGCACGACAGGGTCGATGCCTAGCGCTTCCAGTTTCTTCTGGTTCGCCGTCCAAACGATATAATCATCTTCACCATGAGACGGCGCAGTATGGACGAAGCCCGTACCCGCATCTGCGGTGACGTGAGAGCCTTCGAGGAGTGGTACGGGGAAATCGTATTTGCCTTCGGAGTCCGCCATGTGACGAAGAGGATGGTCGAGGTATAAGTTTTTTGGATCGACATCGCTTAGGCGTTTCGCATTTTTGACGAGCCCCGCTTTTGCAACGGTTTCCCAAAGAGCATCTGCAACAATAAGTTTATCGCCAGGTTTTGACCATGGCTCGAACTCACTGTCCTCCATTTCGGAGACTTCATATAGACCATATTTGATTTTATCTGAAAAACTGACTGCGCGGTTTGCAGGGATGGTCCAAGGGGTGGTCGTCCAAATCACGAGTGACGGACGGTCTTCTTTTTCCCATTTGAAATTGTACGAACCCCGAACCTTCGCCTCAACGTGCTGATCAAACATCATTTCGGTAAAACGGTCCATGTCCGCTTCTTCAGTGAGGAAGACATCGAATTCGCGCTCAACATCGGATGAATTGACCATTCTCGCTTGAACAGGAAACTTCACATAAATCTGTGTTGCGCGGCGGTCCGCATATTCCACCTCAGCTTCGGCCAAAGCCGTCTGCTCCACAGGGCTCCACATGATTGGTTTTGAGCCGCGATAAAGTTGGCCTGTGCGGGCGATTTTCAATAGCTCGGCGCAGATATCCGCTTCGCTCTCGGGGCGCATGGTCAGATACGGATTTTCCCAATCGCCGATGACGCCGAGGCGTTTGAACTCAGCCTTTTGGATAGCGACCCATTCGGCGGCATATTCACGGCAGCGCGCGCGGAACTCGCTCGGCGGGACATCATCTTTATTGCGGCCTTTGCCGCGAAATTCTTCTTCGACTTTCCATTCAATCGGCAGGCCGTGACAATCCCAACCCGGGACGTAGTTTGCATTATGCCCAGCCATTTGCTGGCTGCGGTTGATGATGTCTTTGTGCACCTTGTTCAGCGCCGTCCCCATATGGATATGCCCGTTGGCATAAGGCGGTCCGTCATGCAGCGTCCACTGTCCGGCCTCATTCGAGGCGGCGCGCTGTTTTCTGTAAAGATCAAGTTTGTCCCAACGCTCCAGCCATTGCGGTTCGGCCTTGGGCAATCCCGCTCGCATCGGGAAATCAGTTTTGGGCAAGAACAGCGTCTCGCGGTAATCGCGGGCTGTTTCGGTAGAATCTGTCATTGGGGTCTCATGTAAGAGAGGAAATCATAAATACGAAAGTGGGTCTATCCCGGGCGGTTATCCGACCGGGCTTATAATTCGTATTTTGATCTTCGTAAACATGAGGCCGCGTTAGCAGGGCCATGTCGGGTCGTCCAGCCTTATAGCCACGCTGCAAGTTTTGCCGGAGCTTAGAATTTTGACAGGAATCAAAAGGCATTAAATATTGCAGCTTAAACAGATGCTAGGAGAGATTCATGAAACATATCGCCGCCGTAATTTTCGCCGCCGCCCTAATCGGGTGCACCGCAGCCGAAAGGACACCGCAATCCGAGCCAGCGGCCAACACCGTCCCTTACGGCATTCCGCATGTCAAACGTCCAAATCTTGTCGTCGCCGATATGGAACGATCATTAGAAATATACAGAGATATATTGGGTTTCTCATCCAGCACGATCAGCGACAGCGCATTGGACAGCTTTTCCTATCCTGTTTTCAACTTCCCGCCGGAAGCCCGCATGCGATATACCTACTTAGGGGAACCCGATGAAGAGCGCGTCTTCGGGCTGACGGAGGTCCGAAATATCGAAATTCCGCGCCCGCCAAATGCGCCTTATGTTTACGCCACCGTTATCGCGATCACGGATTTGGAGGCGAAATTCGCCAAGCTGGAAGCCATGGGTTTGGAGGTTTCCCCATCAAAAACAACGGGCGGGACCGAGTTTCGCTTTATCGAACAAGCTTTCACGGACCCTGATGGGCACTTGATTGTCTGTTACGAAATTCTCGGAGAGTAGAAGCCCGCTTTACGCTTTCTTCTTTGCAATCGGTTTCCGAGCAGGCTTTTTCTTCGCCGCTGGTTTCTTCGCCGCAGGCTTTTTCTTCGCAGCGGGTTTCTTCGCCGCTGTTTTCCGCGTAGGGGTCTTTGCGCCTTTCAGCGTTTCAATTTCCGCCAGCGCCGCGTCCAGACGCGCCTTTAGCACATCGAACTCTTCGCGACTGACGAGGTCCATCTCTTGGACAAATTTTTCGGCTTGGCTGCGGCCCATGGCTTTGACTTCATCGCCGACGCCTTTGATGGCTCCGACGGCATTCGTCATGAGATTGGAGAGGTCGTCGAGGGGTTTATTTTTTCCGGTCACCTAAAGGCTCCTGTTTCGCTTTTATTGGGTATAAAGAAGATGTAGGGACGCCAGACACGGTTTTCCAGCACTTGCGAGTTTTGCCTCCCATGATTCTTTCAATCATCACCGCCATCGACTTCCCCAGTTGGCTTCGCGAAGACATATTCACAATCGGAAACTTTTCGCTGAAATGGTATGGCGTGGGCTATGTCGTTGGCCTGTTTGGGGCCTATCTCTACGCGGTTAGCCTGACGAAAAGACGTGATATTTGGGTGCAGGACAAACCGACACGCGTCCCCGAAGTCGTGCCGACACAAAATATGCTGTCGGACCTCATGTTTTATTGCCTCATTGGAATTATTGTCGGTGGCCGACTGGGATATGTGACGCTTTATTCCCCCGAGACCTTTCTGACCCCGCTCGAAGTCTTAAAAATCTGGACAGGTGGGATGAGTTTTCACGGCGGCTTCTTGGGCGTCGTGGCAGCCTGTGCCTATGCTAGTTGGAAGTTCAAAATTGATAAATTCCGTATCGGCGACATGGCGAGCGTCGGCGCGCCGATTGGATTGGGCATTGTCCGCCTGTTCGGTAATTTCATCAATCAAGAGCTTTGGGGTCGTCCGACCGATGTGCCTTGGGCCATGCGCTTTCCAAAAGATCCGGACTTTCTGCCCCGTCACCCGAGCCAGCTCTATGAAGCTTTCTTGGAAGGGCTGGTTCTATTTCTCATTCTTCGGCTGATGACCACGCGCTTTAAAGCCCTAACAAAACCGGGATTGCTCTTCGGGGCTTTAATGTTCTTTTACGGCCTATTCCGGTTCAGCGTTGAATTCGTCCGCGAACCCGATGCGATTCCGCAGTTTGGGATGCTGACACGCGGTATGGCCTATAGCTTGCCGATGGTTCTTGCGGGCGCGCTTTTGATGCTTTGGGCCAATCGACGCGCCCCTGTCTCACCCAAACGTATCGC